>Ga0209573_1001194_pt1 | contig 42323 bp, 29 predicted proteins | sample TNRBio252014_DNA_FD_185870 | JGI IMG/M metagenome (GOLD analysis project Ga0209573, IMG submission 185870) | Wastewater treatment Type I Accumulibacter community from EBPR Bioreactor in Madison, WI, USA - TNR Reactor_6/25/2014_ DNA (SPAdes)... | ecosystem: Engineered > Bioreactor > EBPR >...
GCGCCCGGTATCGCGGACGGGTAGGGCGGCAGCAGCGGAAGCGGCTCGACGTAGCGGCGGTGGGTCGTGTTGATCGTCGCCGTCGTGCCGTAGCTGAGACAGGCGACGTGCGGCTCGAGGCACCCCGCCCCGAGGACCTCGCACGCCTTGTCGGCCGCGGCGGCGATGATCGGGAGGCCCTTCGGAAGGCCGGTCGCCTCGGCGGCCGCGGCCGTCAGCTCGCCGAGACGCCCACCGGGGGGAACGAGCTCCGGCAGCTGCTCGCGGCGAACGGGGAGCGCATCCCACTTCCAGTCGAGGCGTCCCGCCCAGCGGAGGTGCCGGTAGTCGAACGGGACGTAGCCGACCTGGCCCCCGGAAGAATCGACGAACCGGCCCGTGAGGCGATGGGCGAGGAAGCCCGAGAGGAAGAGATACCGCTCCGTCCTCGCCCAGGTCTGAGGCTCGTGCCGGGCGAGCCAGTGGGCCTCCGCTTCGGCCTGGAAGTAGGCGACGGTCTCGGCCATTCCCGAGACCCGGAAGAGCATCCCCCAGAGGCCCCTGACGGGCGGGACGCCCTCCGTCCTGCGCTGGTCGAGCCAGACGATCGCCGGCCGGAGCGGGCGCCCTTTCTCGTCCGTGCAGACCATCGTCGCCCGCTGCGTCGTGACGGCGAGGCCCGCGATGGCCTCGCGCCTCACGCCCGGCTGGGCCAGGAGCGCGCGCGTCGCCTCGCAGACCGATCGCCAGTAGAGCTCCGGGTCCTGCTCGGCGAAACCCGGAGGCCCCGGCAGGTACGGATCGATCGGGACACGGCTGCGAGCGACCAGGTTGCCGGAGAGGTCGAACAGGAGCGCCCGGACGCTCTGCGTCCCGTGGTCGATCGCGAGGAGCTGTTCGCCGCTCACGCGCAGAGCGCGGGCACCGGATCCTGCCCGGGCGCCGCCGGCGCGGCGTGGTGCGCACGCCACCTCGCGAGGTATTCCTGCTCTTCCATCGACCAGCGCCCATCATCCCATGCCAGGCCTTCGGCACAGACCTCGCGCAGGCGCGGGAGCAGCGAGGCGCCGCCGTCGGGCAGGAGAATGCCGGCTCTCACCCGCCGGAGGAGGAGATCGTCGAGCCGAACGACCTTCTCGGCGCGGGCGGCCTGCCGAAGCTCCGCCCAGAGGTAGGGCGTACCCGGGATCGCCTCGAGCTCTCCGGGCCGGGCCTGGGAGACGACGGACGCTGCCGCGCGCCCGTGACGCCCGGCGATCCGGCGCGCCACCCCGGCCTCGAGCCCGCTCACGGGCGGTTGGCTCGCCCTGCCCACGCGGAAGACCCGCGCATCGGAGCCGAGGCGCGACAGGGCCGGGAGCCGCCTTCTGAGGAGTCTCAGGGCGTCGAGTGCGATGAGCCGGAACGTCGTCAGCTTTCCGCCCGTCACCGTCACCAGCCCCGATTCCTCCCAGAGGACGTGGTCGCGATTCTCGTCGGAGGGTCTCGCCTTGCCCGATCCGATCACCGGCCTCACCCCGGCAAAGCTCGAGATCGCGTCCGTCGCCGAGAGAGAGAGCGAGGGAAAGGCCGCCCGCGCCCCCTCGAGCAGGTAGGCGGCTTCCGCCGGAGAGATCGAGGGTTCCTCGTCGAGCGGCAGAGGGTGGTCGAGGTCGGTCGTCCCGAGGAGCGTGAGACCTTCCCACGGATAGGCGAAGAGAGGCCGCCCGTCGAGCGGGTGCCGGAAGGTCACTGCCTGGGCAGCCGGAAAGCGCCAGGCCGGGAAGAGGAGGTGGCTGCCGCGCAGGGGGCGGATCAGCGGCCGGCCTCCCACCTCGCCGCGCAGGCGGTCGGCCCACGCGCCGGTGGCGTTCACGACGGCCGATGCGCGCACCTCCCGCTCCCCACCCGTGACGAGGTCCCTCAGAACCGCCCCGACGACAGCCCCGTTTTCCCGCAGAAGCCCCTCGCAGCGGACGTAGTTCAGCATCCGCGCGCCCTCGGCCTCCGCTTCGAAAAGTACCCGGAGGACGAGCCGGGCGTCGTCGGTGGTGGCGTCGGCGTAGGCGAAGCCCCCTTCGAGACCAGGTGACCCGGCGTGCGGGGCGCGGAGAAGAAACTCCTCGCGCGTCAGGCGCGCGTGCCGTCCCCGGCCGGCGATGAGGTCGTAGACGGCGAGGCCCGTCCCGACGAGGGCGCGGCCGGGATGGTCGCCCTCGTGAAGCGCGAAGAGGAAGCCGATCGGCTCGACGAGACCGGGCGCCTCCGAGAGGAGCCGGTCGCGCTCGCGCACCGCTTCCCAGGTCAGCTTCACGTTCCCTTCCGCGAGGTAGCGCAGCCCGCCGTGGACGAGCTTGGAGGAGCGGCTCGACGTCCCGGAGGCGAAGTCCCCCTGTTCGACGAGGAGGACCGAGAGCCCCGCCCGCGCCGCCTCGAGGGCGATTCCGGCTCCGGTGATCCCGCCGCCCACGACGAGGAGGTCGTACGTTGGAAGCAGGCTCGCCCATTCGGCCCCGCGCGTCATGGAACGAGCTTCCCGGGGTTGAGAAGACCGTCCGGATCGAACGTGCCGAAGACGCCGCGCAGCGCCCGGATGCCGAGCTCCCCCTTCTCGGCCGCGAGCCACGGCGCGTGGTCCGTACCGACACCGTGCTGGTGGCTGATCGTCCCTCCCCCGGCGACGATGGCATCCGACGCCGCCGTCTTGAGGGTCCTCCAGCGGGCGAGGTTCACGTCGGGATCGGCGGCGAGGCGAAAGAGGTAGGTCGTGTAGAGGCTCGATCCGTCGAGGTAGACGTGCGACAGGTGGGTAAAGGCGTGGACCCTCTCGCCCTCGCCTTCGAGACCGGTGCGAAGAGCGGTCTCAACGGAGGACAGGAGGGCCGGAACGCGGCTCCAGGGCGCTGCCGTTTCGAGAGTGTCGACGGCCCAGCCCGCCTCCCACAGGGCGTTCCTGAGGTACGGGGCGCGGAACCGGTTCTTGTGCCACTCCCGTCCGAAGGCCTTCCCCGCGGCCACGCCACCCCGCATCGCGAGCGCGCCGAGCGCCTGCCTCCGCGTCTGCCTCACGAGATTCCCGCTTCCGGAGATCCCGACGAGGAGGAGGCACTTCTCCTCCCGCGCGCCCCGCAGCGAGAGGTATGTCTCGAGGGCGCGGATGAGCCGGTCGTGCCCGGCGAGGAGGAGCGTCGTCCGGGTCTCCTCGGGAGTCGAGAGGCGCAGCATCGAGAGGGGAAGGCGCATCGCGGCCATCTCGCGGACCGCGGCGATCGCCGACGGGAAGTCCGGGAGGAAGACGCCGTGGACCTCCTCGACTGCCGGAATCGGCGAGACGCGGACCGTCCCCTCGGTGATCACGCCGATCCGCCCTTCGCTCCCGAGGACCAGCTCGCGCAGGTCGGGGCCGGCCGCCGACGCCGGAAACGGCGGAAGATCGAGCCGTCCCTCCGGCGTCTCGACGCGACCGCCGGCGAAAAGGCGCTCGATCCGGCCGTAGCCGAGGGACTGCTGGCCGCTCGAGCGGGTCGCGATCCACCCCCCGAGCGTCGAGAGCTCGAACGACTGCGGGAAGTGTCCCAGCGTGCACCCTCGCGCCAGGAGCGTCGCCTCGAGGTCGGGCCCCTTCACTCCAGCGCCGAACGTCGCGAGCCGGCTCGTCTCGTCGAACGCGAGGAGGCGCGAGAGGCGCGAGAGGTCCACGGTAACGACCGGCTCCTCGGAAGGCCAAGGGTTCACGTGGCCCGCCACGCTCGTCCCTCCGCCCCAGGGAATCAGCTGGGCGCCCCGCTCGCGCGCCCACGCCAGGAGCCTGGCCACGTCGTCTCCCGTCTCCGGGAACGCGACGGCGTCGGGAACGGCGCCGATCCGCCCGGAGCGCAGGGCGATCCAGTCGGGAAGGCTCTGCCCGCGCGCGTGGAGGAGACGTTCCCACGGGTCGAGCGTGACGCCGCCTCCCGGCGCGAGGCGGGAAGCGGGCACGGCGGTGAGCGCTTCGGCCGGCGTCGCGTCGCGCGGGGGCGTCGCGGGTCCGACCCACGCGGAAAGGGTCTCGACGGCCCGCGCGGGGAGCGCGGCGGAGACTGTGTCGTCTCCCCATCCGTTCCAGCGCCTCACCGGCCTCCTCCGTCGGCGAGTCGCCGTTCGAGCGAACGCCAGAGCCCGACGCTTCGCGTCATCACGTCGCGCGTCACCCGCTCGGCGGTCGCCGCGTCGCCCGCGAGGGCCGCGGCGCGGAGCGCGTCGTAGAACGCGCGCGACGCGGCTCGCGCCGCCGGCCGCTCGAAATAGAGCGCGGCCATCCGGGCAAAGAGGCCACGGAACCCGTTCAGGATGAGCGTGTAGACGGGATTGCCCGAGGCAACGGCGAGGAGGTGATGGAGCTCCCAGTCGAATGCGGTCCACTCCCCGGCGCCGGGACCGAGCGCCTCCGACCCGGCCAGGAACGCGGCCACGCGGGCCGGGGCGTGCCGGACCGCCTCGCGCGCGTAGGCCGGCGCGAGGACCTCACGCACCTCCAGGAGCTGCTTCACGAAGCCCTTCGGGATCTCTCCGTGCTCGGCTAGGCCCGCGAGGACGTTCAGGCCTCCCTCGGTCCAGACGTCGTTCACGCGGGTCGGGAGCCCGTGCCTCACCGAAACGAACCCGTCGCGGTCCAGCTTCTTCAGGACCTCCCGAAGCGTCGGGCGCGTGACGCCGAGCGTCGCGGCCAGCTCCCGCTCGGGCGGGAGTCCGTCTCCGGGCGCCCAGCGGCCCGCGAGGAGGGCGGAGAGGAGCTCCTTCTCGGCGTGGGCGCCGGGACGCAGGGCCGCGGAGGCGAAGGGGGCGAGCGCGCGGACCGGCGGCTTTCGGCCGCTGGTACCGGGAGACGTCCAGCTGGTATGAGGTCTGACCACATAGAAATTCTGCCGCGGCCGGATCGCCACGTCAAGGGCCCGCAACGGAAACCGCCCGCCCCATTCCGCCCGATTCCGTATCATGTCCGGCGGGGGCTCGCCCCCGGGAAGGAACCGCATGACCTCCCCTTCTCCCCTCCTCGACCTTCTCCAGCGCGACGAGCCCGCGATCCTCTCGGAGTCCTACGAGGGGATGACCCGCTGCCGGCTCACCAGCTACGAGGCGGCGGGAGCCGAAGAGACGCGGCGCCGGTTCGCGCGTCTCTTCGCCCTCCTCGTCGACGCCGTCCGCGAAAGGGACCTGGAGCCCGTCCTCGCCTATGCCCGCGAGATCGCGCGGCAGCGCTTCGCCGAGGGGTTCGACCTCCAGGAGGTCCAGTCCGCCATCAACGTGCTCGAGGAAGCGGTCTGGCGCCGCGTGGTCAAGGAGATCCCTCCGGAGGGTCTCGCCGAGGCGCTCGGCCTCGTCAGCACCGTTCTCGGCGTCTGCAAGGACACCCTGGCGTCGTCCTACGTCTCCCTCGCGACGAAGCGGCATGCGACGAGCCTCGACATGACGGCCCTCTTCCGCGGCACCCAGAACCGCTTCTACACCAGCAGCACCGACTGACGACGCGCCTGTCAGGGAGCCGGCGCGGCGGGCTCGGTGAGAATCGCCTCGAGCGGAAGCAGGACGTTTCGGGCGAGGATCTTCTGCCCCTCCGGATTCGGGTGGATACCGTCCTCGAGGTTCAGCTCCTTCCTTCCCGCAACACCTTCGAGGAGGAACGGGACGAGCGGCAGGCCCTCCTCCTTCGCAAGGCGCGGGAAGAGCCGGCCGAACCCCTCCTGGTACTGCGGTCCGTAGCTGGTCGGAATCAGCATTCCGCAGAGGAGGACGCGCGCTCCGGCCTCGCGGGCCTTCGAGATGATTCCCCGCAGGTTCTTCTCGGTCTCCACGAGAGGCAGGCCCCGGAGGCCGTCGTTAGCTCCCAGGGCGAGAACGACGACGTCCGGGCGCTGAGAAAGGACCCATTCCGCCCGCCGGAGCCCTCCGGCCGTCGTGTCTCCCGAAACCCCCGCGTTCACCACGCGGATCGGCCGGCCCCGCTTCGCGAGCTCTTCCGCCACGACGGCCGGAAACGCCTGGTCGACCGGAAGGCCGAGCCCCGCCGTGAGGCTGTCGCCCAGGAAGACGACGAGTGGCGCGTCGACGGGAACCGGCCGCGCGGTCCGCGCTTCCGCGGCCCCAGACCCGCCGGCGGAGCCAGAGAGTGGGCGGCTGACCCCGGCGGTGTCCGCCGGCGCCGCCCCGGGGTTCAGCGGTACGAGGTCCCGCGTGGGCGACGAGCCCTCGTCTCCCCCCTTCCCGCAACCTGCGAGGAGGAGGGCCCCGAAGGCCAGGGCGAGGCAAACCGCGCGCCGCACGGCGGCGGATGTTACGGGAATGCGAGACTCCGCCCTACCATGACGCCCCTCCTCGAGCTTCGCGGCATCACGAAAGAGCTTCCTTCCGGCACCCGAATGCTCCGGATCCTCGACGACGTCGACCTTTCCATCGGCGCCGGCGAATTCGTGGCGATCCTCGGCCCGTCGGGGAGCGGCAAGTCGACGCTCCTCGGCCTGATGGCGGGCCTCGACCGGCCGACGCGGGGAGAGGTCCTCCTCGAGGGGGCCCCGATACACGCGATGTCCGAGGACGCCCTCGCTCTCCTGCGCCGTCGCAAGGTCGGCTTCGTTTTCCAGTCGTATCAGCTCCTCTCGAACATGACGGCCCGGGAGAACGTCCTGCTGCCGCTCGAGCTTGCGGACCACGCCGACCCCGGGGCGCGCGCGACGGACCTCCTGGCTGCCGTGGGCCTCGCCGAGCGCGGGCACCACTACCCCGCCCAGCTTTCGGGGGGCGAGCAGCAGCGCGTCGCGCTGGCCCGCGCCTTCGGCCCGCGTCCGCCGCTCCTCCTCGCCGACGAGCCGACGGGAAACCTCGACAGCGCGACGGGCTCCTCGATCCTCGACGTCCTCGTCCACCTCCGGAGCGAGAGCGGCACCACTCTGGTCCTGGTCACGCACGACCCTGCCGTCGCCGCCCTCGCCGGCCGCCGGATCCACCTCCGCGACGGAAGGATCGAGCGGGACGAGACGGCGTCGTGAAGGCCGGGATCTTCGTCCGTCAGCTCGCAAGGGAGAGCCGTGGCTCCCGCGGGCGAATGCTCTTCTTCGCCGCGTGCCTCGGCACCGGCGTCGCCGCCGTCGTGGCGGTCGCCGGGCTCTCGGGCGCGCTCGAGGAGACGATCCGGAGCCAGGCCCGCCCCCTCCTCGGGGCCGACCTGGCGGTCGAGTCGCTCCAGCCGTTCCCGCCGGCCGTCACGCAGGCGATCGAGGCGATCCCCGGAACTCGAACCCGAACGGAAGACCTCGTCACCGTCGTCTTCGAGCCGGGAACGACGGCGGTGGCCGAGGGCCTCGCCCCACGCAGCCTCCTCGTCGAGCTGAAGGCGGTCGAGCCCGTCTACCCGCTGGTCGGCGAGCTGCTTCTCGACCCGGACCGGCCTCTCGGCTCGCTCCTGGCCCCCGACACCATCGTCGCCCATCCCGACCTCCTGCGCCGGCTCGGCGTGGCGGTCGGCGAGGAGGTCTCGCTCGGCGGCGCCCTCTTCCGGATCGCCGGAACGGTGGTCTCCGAGGCCGACCGCCTGGCGGGCTCCTTCCGGATCGGCCCCCGGGTCTTCGTCTCGCGCGAGGGGCTCGCGCGGACGACGCTCGCCGGGTTCGGCAGCCGGGTCACCCGCCGCGTCCTCCTGAACTTCCCCGACGGGACCGACGTCGCCACCGCGCGAAGGACGGCCGCCGCGCTGAAGACCCGCCTCGAAGGCGTTCCCGGCCTCCGCGTGGAGAGCTGGCTGGACGGCCAGCCCGAGCTGCGCGAAGCGATCCGCAGGACGACCCGGTTCCTCGGCCTCGTAGCCCTCACGTCTCTTCTCGTCGGTGGTGTCGGCGTCGCGCAGACGGTGCGCGCCTGGATCGCGAGCCGCCTCGACGCCCTCGCGATCCTCCGATGCCTCGGCGTCACCTCGAAGGAGGCCATCCTTCTCTACGCGGTGCAGACGGCTGGGCTAGGCCTCCTCGGGAGCCTCCTCGGCGCCGTGGCGGGCATCGGCCTCGTCGCCGGGGTCGGGTATGCGTACTCCGACCTCCTGCCGCCGGGAGGGCTCGACCCGTGGCAGCCGGAAGCCCTTCTGCGCGGCCTCGGCCTCGGGCTGGGTGTCTCGCTCCTCTTCGGAGTCCCCGCCCTCTTCGCGGTCCGCCGGGTCCCCCCGGCACGCGTTCTCCGCAGGGACGCCGAGCCGATCCCCGCCTCGCGACCGCTGCAGCTCCTCGGAGGGGCGCTCCTCCTGGCTGGCGTCGGAGCGACCGCCTGGGTCCAGTCGGGCCTGCCGCGCGTCGCCGTCCTCTTCACCATCGGCCTCGCGGCCTCCGCCCTCGTCCTCGCCCTCGCCGCGCGCGGCCTGCTCTGGCTCGTGACCCACGTGCACAGGGAGAAGCTCCCCTTCGCCCTCCGGCACGGTCTCGCGTCGCTCGTCAGACCGGGAGCTGGGACGGTCAGCTCGATCCTGGCCCTCGGCCTCGGGACTCTCGTCGTCCTCCACATCGCCCTCGTCCAGCGCGACTTCTCTCGGCAGCTCGCGGCGGACCTGCCGGCGAACGCCCCGACCGCGTTCCTCCTCGACGTCCAGCCCGACCAGTGGCCCGGCATCGAGGCGCGTCTCTCCGCCGAAGGGGCGACGCGGATCGTCTCGGTCCCGGTCGTCACGGCCCGCCTCTCCGCCATCGACGGGGAGGACACCAGCCGCCTGGCCACCCGGGCGAAGGGAGACGCGCGCCGCCAGCGCTGGGCGCTCACGCGCGAGCAGAGGCTCACCTACATGGCTGCTCTCCCCGACGACAACCGCATCGTCGCGGGGGCCCTCTGGTCCGACCCGGACGCGGCCGAGGTGAGCCTCGAGGAGGAGTTCGCGGAGAGGATTGGCGCCCGGCTCGGCTCGAATCTCGACTTCGACGTCCAGGGCGTCCCGCTCCGGCTGAAGGTGACGAGCCTCAGGACGGTCGACTGGCGGACGTTCGGCATCAACTTCTTCCTCGTCGTCGAGCCCGGCGTCCTCGAGAAGGCGCCCCAGCTGCGGCTCGCCGCCGCGCGTCTCCCGAAGGAGCACGAGGGCCGGATCCAGGATCTCCTCGCGCGGGAGTTCCCGAACGTGATCCTCATCCGGACCCGCGAGGTCCTCGAGCGCGTCGCGGCGCTCGCTGCCCGGATGGGAGAGGCCGTTCGCATCCTCGGCGCCTTCTCCGTCCTCGCAGGCCTCGTCATCCTGGCCGGCTCCGTCAGCGCCGGCTCGGCGCGGCGGGCCCGCGAGGTGGCGCTCCTGAAGGTCCTGGGCGTCACGCGAGCCGGCGCGGCCGCGGCGCTCGGCGTCGAGTACGCGCTCGTGGGCCTCGTCGCGGGCCTCGTCGGGACTCTCGGCGCCACGCTCCTGAGCGGCGCCGTCCTGAAGGCCGCGTTCGAGGTCTCCTTCCAGCCTTCCCCCGCGCTCCTCGCCGCGGCCCCGCTCGCCGTGTCCCTTCTCGCGGCCGCCGCGGGCCTGGCGGTCAGCGTTCGCGCGCTCCGCGTCCGGCCGCTCGAGGTGCTGCGTGGGGAGTAGAGCGGGCGCTCCCCCCGGTCAGCCCGCGACCGCCTCCTCGACCGTCGTCAGGTCGACGACGCCCCGGCACCCGAAGAGCGCCGGGAGGATCTTCTCCTTCGAGTACTTCCTCCGCAGCTCGGCCACCTTCTCCGTCCCCGCCCGATAGGCCGGCAGGTACATCCGTCCGAGGAGAGGGTGGCGGCCCCAGGCGCCCGAGAGCTTGTCGGCGCGCTCGTCGGAGACGAGGTAGTCGTTTCTGAGGACGCGTGCGACGTCGTCCTTCGGCCAGCCCTCGTTCCAGGTGAGCCACGACGACTGGTTCTTCGCGTCGTCCTGGAGGAGCGCGAGGAGGCACCCCGCCTCGAGGTCGCGGTCGGGCAGCTCTTCGGGCGAGAGGACGCCGTGGGCCATCAGGATGGCGTTGTTGGCGATTCCCTCGAAGAGGGCGGCGGGCCGCGTATTCATCGTCAGGACCGAGGCCTCGAAGCCGAGGACGCCCCTCACGTAGAGGTTCTGCAGGTAGGCGAACGTCGTCACGTGGCCGGGGACGACCTCGTGGCTAACCAGCTGGGCGAACTCGGGGCGGGAGATCTGGAGCGACGCGTTCAGCTCGTACGTCGCCTCGTACTCGGGCGACCCGTCCGGCCTGCGGGCGCGCCCGAGGTAGTTCATCGAGCCGGAGAACCAGGCGTTCTCGATCATGAGGAACGTGACGTTCGCCCTCGGGACACGAGCCAGCTCCACGGGGAGGTGCGGCACCAGGTTTCGCGCCGCGAGCGCGTCGAGCTCGGCGACGAACCGTGCGGAGAGGGCGTGGATCTCCTCCCTGGGGACGATCCGCGCCGCGCGCCAGGCGTCCACCGCTGCGAGGAGCCCCGGCCCGTCCGTCGACGGGAAGCCCGCTGCGGCGAGGAGCTCGCGAACCCTCTCCCGTCTGCTCACCGGGTCGGAAGGCGATCCGGGCTGGCCGAGGATGGCCCGCATGCAGCGTTCGTAGGGAACGGGCTCCCCCTTCCCAGCCACCTCGAGCGCCAGGTCGAGCATCACCTCGAAACAGAAGCCGAGCCCTTCGAGGTAGCGGGCCCGGAGCCCTTCGCCCCGGCCCGCCTCGTCCCTGAGGAGCGCGATGGCGCCCCGGACGTCTACGGCGGCGAGGTAGGCGTCCATCGCCGCGGCGGCCTCCGGCTTCGGCGACGTGCCGCCCGCGGCGCGCAGGCGCACGGCCTCGACGCCGGTATAGGCTGCCGGGAGCGGCTCGTCGGAGAACCACGAATCGGCGATGAACCGGCCGAGCCCCGAGGGGTTCATGACGTCGCCGCCCCAGAGCGTGTCGAGCCCCAGGACGGCCGTAGCGACGGCGTGGTCGAGGGCGTCCATGGCTCAGGCCTCTCCGTCGGTCCGGCGGGAATCCCAGTACATGTAGGCGGCCAGGAGAATGTATGCGCCGAGAGCGACGAGCTCGCCGGAGGTCCCGTCGGCGTTTCCGAAGTTCCAGGCGAGGAGGGAGACGTCGTACTGCTTGCCGAGGAACTTGAAGAGCGCGGCGAGGACCCCCATCACGGCGCCGCCCGCGATGAAGCCCGAGGCGACCAGCATCCCGCGCGAGTTCCGCGCCGTTTCGAGCTTCTCGTCGCCCTTTGCCGACTTCGCCACGAAGTGCGCGATCAGGCCGCCGACGACGAGAGGCGTGTTCAGCTCCTGCGGGATGTACATCCCGAGCGCGAACGCCAGCGCGGGGACGCCGATCATCTGCATCGTCATGGCGATGAGCGCGCCGATGCCGTAGAGCAGCCACGGCACCGTCTCGTTCGACATGAGAGTCTTGATGACCGCCGCCATCGCGTTCGCCTGGGGCGCGACGAGGACGTCCGACTCGGGGTGGTTCGGCCCGGCGACGAATCCGTAGGCGTTGTTCAGGAGAAGGATGACCGAGCCGACCGTGAGCGCCGCGACCAGCGTCCCGATCAGCTTGGAGCGCTCCTGGACGGCCGGCGTGGCCCCGATCCAGTAGCCGATCTTCAGGTCCGTGATGAGGCCCCCGGCCATCGAGAGCGCCGTGCAGACGACGCCGCCGATCAGGAGCGCCGCGAGCATCCCTTCCTTCCCCGAGAGGCCCGCCTTCACGAGGAAGACCGACGTCAGGATGAGGGTCATGAGCGTCATCCCGGAGATCGGGTTCGTCCCGACGACGGCGATGGCCCGGGCCGCGACGCTCGTGAAGAGGAACGAGATGACGAGGACGACGACGAGCGCGATGAGCGACTGCGAGAGGACGCTCGGACCGGCCGGAATGACGCCGAAGCGGAAGAAGAACCAGAGCAGGACGCCGAGGACGGCGATGCCGGCGAGGACCCAGCTCATCCGGATGTCCCGGTCGGTCCGCTCGGTGGCCTCGAGGGAGGCGGCCTTCCCCTTTCCTCCCGCGAGCTCCTTGAAGCCGAGAGAGAAGGCCTTCGCGATGATCCTCCAGCTCCTGAGGATTCCCATGATCCCCGCGGCGGCGATGCCGCCGATCCCGATGTGCCGCACGTAGGTCCGGAAGACCGTCTCGGCGTTCATCGCGGAGATGAGCGTCCCGTCGGCCGCGGGCGGAATGGCGACGGCGAGGTACTGCCCGAAGTGGGCGACGAGCGGGACGAGGAGGAACCAGGAGAGGAACGAACCGGCGCAGATGATGGCCGAGTACTTCAGGCCGATGATGTAGCCGAGCCCGGCGACCGACGCGAGGACGTCGAGCTTGAAGACCAGCTTGCTCCGCTCCGCGAGGTCCTTCAGGACGGGGATCGAACGGGTCGTGAAGACCTCGGAAAAGGCCTCGAGGTGGATGATCAGGAAGTCGAAGACGCCCCCCACCGCCGCGGCGGCCGCGAGGACCTTCGCCTGCTTTCCGCCCGCCTCCCCCGCCACGAGGACTTCCGTCGTCGCCGTGGCCTCCGGGAACGGGAACTCGCCGTGCATCTCCTTCACGAAGTAGCGCCGGAGCGGCACGAGGAACAGGAGCCCGAGCGTCCCGCCGAAGACCGCGACGAGGAAGAGCTTCACGAGGTCGACGTCGAGCCCGAGGATGAAGAGCGCCGGCAGGGTGAAGATCGAGCCCGCCACGACGAGCCCCGAGGCCGCGCCGATCGACTGGACGATGACGTTCTCGAGGATCGTCGACCGGCGCCGGAACGCGAGCCCGAGGCCGACCGCGAGGATCGAGATCGGGATCGCCGCTTCGAAGACCTGCCCAACCTTCAGGCCGAGGAAGGCCGCGGCGGCCGAGAAGAGGATCGTCATCAGGATCCCGAGCGTCAGCGACCGCGACGTGAACTCCTGCATCGGAGATCCCGCGGGGACGATCGGCGTGTAGCTCTCGCCCGGCTTCAGCGAGCGGTAGGCGTTCTCCGGAAGGGACTTCGACGAGGAGACTTCCATCATTCCTCCGTGGGATGCGCACTTTGGAGACGGTCAGCTTCGTTCACGGCCGAACGCCGAGTTTAGGGGGCGGGACGGGCCGGAGGAAGCCCTTTCGGGGAGGAATCAGTCCGGTGCGAGGAGCGCCGCGATCGCCTCCTCGTACGGGACCGGGCGGGTCATCCCGCGGAAACGGTCGGGAACCGCGAAGACCGACTCGGCCGTTCGCCCGAAGGAGTTCTTCTCGAACGCCGCGAGAACGTCCCTGCGGGCGCCGGGGTCGGCGACGAGCCTCTCGAACCGCTCCTCCAGAGACGTCAGGAACGGAAGGACCGGGATCGAGCCGGGCCGTTGGACCCGCATCTCCGCGAAAAGACCGGCAATGGCCTCGAGCCGCGGGACGGACAGGAAGAAGTAGGAGCCGATCATGTCGATGACCTGCATCGGGGCCCAGAAGGGCGCGCCGTCGGTGACCTTCTCGAAGTGGAAGACGGTCTGGAGGACGAGGTGCTCGACCAGCCGCGCCAGGGCCGGCACCCGGCCGCAGTCCCCGCCCTTCGACACGAGGAGGGCGTGGGCGATGGCGGCGCTCCTCATCTCGACCGCGGGCGTGTCATACAGGGCGGACGAGTCGTAGAACCGCGCGTGCTCGAGGCCGAGCCCGTGGCCGTTCACCATGATCCGGTCCGACGCGGCGATGTTCCCGAGGTCGTGGCACGCGAACGCGACGCCGAACGCGATGCGGAGAGACTCGAGATCCGGTTCGGGGGCCCCTGTCGACTCCGCCCACCGGCGGGCGTCGCGGGCGATGCCGAACGGGTCCGAACCGGCCTGGAGCGGCGAGAAGATCGCCTCCACGCCGTCGCACACCGCCGCCACGTGGCGTTCGTTGTGGTACGACGGCGTCGGCGAGACGCCCGGTACGGCCGCTTCCGGCAGCGAAGCCCACACCTCGCGTTCGAACCGCTCGTGCCCGGCGACGGCCAGCGACCGGACCTCGCGGACGAGCTCCGGGGCACACGGGAGAAACGGCTCTCTTCCGGGACGAGTCATCGGATTCTCGGGGGGATGTTAGCAGCGCCGGGGGCCGACGGGACGCCGGACGAGAACCCCGCCTCCGCAGCCGTCACTCGGGAAGAACGGGCGCCGGCAGGGTCATGGTCCCGCCTGCGCCCGTTCGCGGACACCGTAGGAGGACGCGGAACCGTCAGCGCGCCTTCCGGTCGAGGAGGCGGCCGTCCGCGTCCCTCAGCTCGACGACGAGGGGCATCGCGCCCACGGCGTGTGTCGAGCAGGAGAGACACGGATCGAAGCTGCGGATGACCGCCTCGACGCGGTTGAGCATCCCCTCCTGGATCTCCTGGCTGCCGATGTAGTGCCGGGCCGCCTGGAGGATTCCGCGGTTCATCGCGAGGTTGTTGAAGCCGGTCGCGATGATGAGGTTCGCCCACTCGATCAGTCCGTTCTCGTCGATGCGGTAGTGGTGGATGAGCGTCCCGCGGGGAGCCTCCGAGACCCCGATCCCTTCGAAGTTGTTCGGGCGCGCGTGGGCGCGCACCTGCTTCGAGAGGATCTCGGGATGGTGCAGGAGCTGCTCCATCCGCTCGAGTCCGAAGAGGATCTCGATGAGACGGGCGTAGTGGTAGTGGAAGGACGACAGCACCGCCCCCCGCTCGAGGGAGCGGAACTCGGCCCACTCCTCGTTCGCACGCGGCGTGTCGATGCCGTCGATGACGTTCATGCGGGCGAGCGGCCCGACCCGGAGCATCCCGCCCGGGTAGCCGGACGGCTTGAAGTACGGGCTCTTGAGGTAGGAGTCGGGCTCCACGGCCTCGCCGATGAGCTCGCGATACGTCGACGGGTCGGCGTTGTCGACGACGACCTTGCCGTTCGCGTCGACGATCCTGAGGACGCCGTCCGTCATCTCGAGCTTGTCCTCGGGGGTCGTGAGCCCCATGAAGAGGCTCGGGAAGTTCGCGAACGTCCGGATCTCCTCCCGGAACCCCTCGAGCGACCGCTTCGTCCTCTCGAGCGTGCGGCCGATGATCTCGTAGCACTCCGGAAGCCAGGAGAGGACGAGGTCGCGCTTGTCGGCCGTGAGCGGCTGGTCGACGCCGCCCGGGACGAGCCACGAGGGGTGGATGCGCTTGTCGGCGAGCGTTTCGATGACCTGCTGCCCGAACCGGCGGAGGCGGACGCCGTCGCGGGCGTCCTGGGGGTTCTTCTCGAGGACGCCGAAGATGTTCCGCTTCGCCGGGTCGGAGTCGAAACCGAGGAGGAGGTCCGGCGAGGAGAGGTAGAAGAAGCTGAGGGCGTGCGACTGGATCATCTGAGCCAGGTTCAGGACCTGGCGGAGCATCGCGGCCGTCTCGGGGATCCGGACGGCGAGGATGGCGTCGCACGCCTTGGCCGAGGCGACGAGGTGGCTGACGGGGCAGATCCCGCAGATGCGCGCCATGAGGGCGGGCATCTCGTAGAACGGGCGTCCCTCGCAGAACTTCTCGAAGCCGCGGAACTGGGTGACGTGGAAGCGGGCGTCGGAGACGTGCCCGGCGTCGTCGAGCTTCAGCGTGATCTTCGAGTGCCCTTCGATCCGGGTGACGGGGTCGATGGTGATCGTCTTTCCCATGGCGTGTCCTAGCGTCCGAACCGTGTTCCGGACAGGTCGGGCGTCGTCCCGTCGAGGAGAGAGACGAGCGCGCCGAAGATGACGTCGGCCGGCGGGGGGCAGCCGGGAAGGAAGACGTCGACAGGGACGACCTCGTGAACGGGCCGCGCCCTGGGCAGGAGCTTCGGAATGACGTCGGACGGGATCTGCTGTTTCAGGTCGGCGTTCTCGAAGTAGGCCCTCTTCATCACGTCGTCCACCTTGAACGTGTTCCGCATGCCGGGCACGTTGCTCGTGACGGCGCAGTCGCCGAGGGCGATGAGGAGCTTCGTCCGGCTCCGCACCATCCGGATCTTGTGAAGGTCCTCCTCGCTGGAGACGCCCCCCTCGACGATCGTCACGTCGACGTCCGCCGGGAACTCCTTCAGGTCGACGAGCGGGCTGTAGACGACCTCGACGCGGGCGGCGATCTCGAGGATCCGCTCGTCCATGTCGAGGAAGGACATGTGGCACCCGGAGCAGCCGTCGAGCCACACCGTGGCGAGCCTGACCTTACTCACTCCGGTCCTCCCTCATCATCGTCAGGTACGGCAGGAATCGGGACTGCTTCGCCATCTCGCGGATCGACTTTCCCTTCTCCGTGAGCGCGCCGGTCGGGCAAACGTGAACGCACTTGCCGCAGCCGGTGCACGTCTCGGAAGAGCCCCAGGGCTGGTTGAGGTCGGTGATGACCCGGGTGTCGATCCCGCGGCCCCGGAGGTCCCAGGTGTGGGCCCCCTCCACCTCGCCGCAGACGCGGACGCAGCGCTGGCAGAGGACGCAGCGGTTGTGGTCGTTCACGAAGCGCTCGTGCGAGGCGTCGACCGGCAGCTTCGGGTTGAGGTACGGAACCGTCAGGTGCGTCACACCGAGGAGCTGGGCGAGGTTCTGCAGCTCGCAGTGCCCGTTCGAGACGCAGACGGCACAGACGTGGTTCCTCTCCGAGAAGAGGAGCTCGACGATCGTCTTGCGGTACTTCTGGAGCCGCTCCGAGTCGGTGACGACCTCCATCCCCTCGCCGACCATCGTCACGCAGGACGCGAAGAGCTTGCTCGAGCCCTTCACCTCCACCATGCAGAGGCGGCAGGCGCCGACGGGCGTCAGGCCGTCGAGGTTGCAGAGCGTCGGGATCCGGATCCCGTTGTCGCGGGCGGCTTCGAGGATCGACTCGTCTTCGCGGGCGGAGACGAGCCGGTCGTCGATCGTGAGGGTCTTGACCTTGCTCGACGGCGCGGGAGCCGCGGCCTTGGCGCTCGGACGGCTGCTCACGCGGCACCTCCCGCCGGTGCCGCATCGGCCGCCGCATGGCCTGCCGCGTCGGCCTCCCCGGCTGCGATCTTCGCCTCGTACTCCTCACGGAAGTAGTGGAGGGTCGAGAGGACGGGGTTCGGGGCGCTCTGGCCGAGGCCGCAGAGGCTGGTCGACTTCACGACGTCGCAGAGGTGCTCGAGGAGCGCGAGCTCGCGCGCCGTCGCCTCGCCCACCGAGATCTGCCGGAGGAGCTCGTGCATCTGCGCCGTGCCGACCCGGCAGGGGACGCACTTGCCGCACGACTCGTCCATGCAGAACTCCATGAAGAACTTGGCGACGTCGACCATCGACGACGTCTCGTCCATGACGATCATTCCGCCCGAGCCCATGATCGAGCCGAGCCTGGCGAGCGACTCGTAGTCGCACGGCATGTCGAGGCCCGACGCCGGGATGCAGCCGCCCGAGGGACCGCCCGTCTGGACGGCCTTGAACGCCTTGCCGTCGGGTACGCCGCCACCGATGTCGAAGATGATCTCGCGCAGCGGCATCCCCATCGGCACCTCAATGAGGCCCGTGTTGGTGATCGCTCCCGCGAGCGCGAAGACCTTCGTCCCGCGGCTCTTGGCCGTGCCGATCTTCGCGAACCACTCGGGCCCGTTGCGGAGGATCGTCGGGATGTTGGCCAGCGTCTCGACGTTGTTGATGAGCGTCGGGTAGCCCCAGAGCCCCGACTCCGCGGGGTACGGAGGCCGGGGACGCGGCGTGCCGCGCCCGCCTTCGACGGATGCGATGAGAGCCGTTTCCTCGCCGCAGACGAAGGCCCCGGCGCCCAGCCGGATGTCGACGTTGAAGCTGAACGTCGTTCCGCCGATGTTCGCCCCGAGCAGGCCCATCTTCTCGGCCTGCTTGATCGCGAGCTTGAGGCGCTTGATCGCGAGCGGGTACTCCGCCCGGACGTAGACGAAGCCCTGGGACGCGCCGACCGCGTACCCGGCCAGCGCCATCCCCTCGAGGATCCTGTGCGGGTCGCTCTCCAGCACCGCGCGGTCCATGAAGGCGCCCGGGTCGCCCTCGTCACCGTTGCAGATGACGAACTTCCTCGTCCCCTGGGACTTGTTCACGGTGGCCCACTTCAGCCCGGTCGGATAGCCCGCCCCGCCGCGGCCCCTCAGTCCCGACCGCGTCACCTGCTGGACGACGCCGATCGGCGTCATCGCGGTCAGCGTGTCGACGAGAGCGAGGTACCCGTCGGCGGCGATGTACTCCTCGATCCGCTCCGGGTCGATCCGGCCGCAATTCTCCAGGACGATCTTCTGCTGCCGGGCGAAGAACGGCGCCTCCAGGTCCCCCTGTATCCGCGCGACCGGCTCCGCACCGAGGGCGTCGACGATCGCCGGAGCGTCCTCGGGGGTCACCCCCTGGTAGAGGACCTTCTCCTTCTCGACGGCGACGAGGGGACCGGCCGCGCAGAGACCCATGCAGCCGACGCCGCGGACCTTGCAGCAGTCCTTCTTCCCCTTCGCCTCTACGGCCTTCTCGAGCTCTTCCTTGACCTTGTCGCTCGAAAGGGAGAGACAGCTCGCCGCGACGCAGACGTTGATCTGGTGCGCGGTGGCTTCCCTTGCTTCGCGTTCGGCCTGGGAGATCTGGGAGAGGTCTTCAATGCTGATCATGGCTCATCCACTCCTCGACCTTCGCCACGACCTGCGCCGGCGTCAGCTTGGCGGCCACCGCCCCGTCGAGGACGGCGGCAGGGGCCAGACCGCAGGAGCCGATGCAGCGCGCCGTCAGGACCGAAACCTGCCCGTCGGGCGACGTGGTGCCGGATTTCAGATCGAACTTCTTCTCCAGGACGTTCATGATCTGGTCGGCCCCCTTGATGTAGCAGGCCGTGCCGGTGCAGACGACGCAGGTGTGGCGGCCTTGCGGCTTGAGCGTGAAGAAGTTGTAGAACGTCGCCACGCCGTAGACCTTCGAGAGGGGGATGCGCAGCTCCGTCGCCACCATCCGGAGCACGTCGTTCTCCAGGAATCCGTAAGCCTCCTGGGCGCTGTGGAGCGCCTCGATGAGGGCGTGAGACTTGTGCCCGTGCCGCCGCATGGTCGCCTCAACGAGGCGCCAGCGGTTGTCCTTCGGCGCGGGGGCTCCTTTCGCAGGTTCCGGTGTCATGCTTCTCCTCCCCCCCGAAAAACGAAAAGTGCGGCCCCGCAGGGGCCGCACTCAGCGTTCGAATCCGGGGGAAATCACATCCGGAAGGCTAGCATGCGACATCGTCTCACGCCCGGACAGGCAACCGCACCGTCCCTTTGTGAACACCTGCTGTTGCGCTAAGCTGTACGTTTTTCGATCGGCCACGCCCGCGGCGCGACCTCCCGGCGATTCCTCGACCCGCAGCTTCGCCCCGCGGCCGGCGCCGCCGACCCGGCTTCCCGCGAGGCGTAGACTGAATCTCCCAACTGAGGATCGTGTGACGGCCTCCCTCCCCTTCGAAGAGCTGCCCCGGCTCCTCGTCGCCGCGCTCGGCGGCCTGGCCGTCGGCGTCGAGAGGGAGTGGTCCGCGCGAGCTGCGGGCGGCATCAAGCGGTTCGCGGGGGTCCGGACGTTCCTTCTCCTCGGGCTCGTCTCCGGCATCGCCGCCGAGCTCGCGGCGTCCGGGGTCGCGGCCGCGGGGCCGCTCCTCCTCGCCGCCGCCGCCCTCCTCGTCGTCTCCGCGTTCGCGATCCACGCCCTTGCAGGCGACCTGGACGCGACGACGGAGGTGGCTGCTCTCGCCGTCCTCGGCTCCGGCTGGCTGTCGGGCTCGGGCCGCATCGTCCTCGGGAGCGCCATCGCCGCCCTCACGGCCCTCGTCCTGGCCGAGAAGACCTGGATGCACGCGGCGGTCGAGCGGCTCCGCTCCGAGGAGATCGCCGCCGGGGCCCGGTTCGCGGTCCTGGCCCTCGTCGTCCTTCCGATACTCCCCACGGGGCCGTTCGGCCCGGCGCCGGGAATCCGCCCGCAGGAGCTCTGGGCCCTGATCCTGATCTTCTCGGGCATCGGGTTCGTCGGGTACGTCGCGGTGCGCTGGGCCGGCCCCGAAAAGGGCTGGGGCCTCGCGGGCCTCCTCGGCGGTCTCGTCTCTTCGACGGGGGTCACGCTCACGTTCTCGCGCGAGAGCCGAAACGCGGGGGCTCCCGGTGCGCCTCTCGCCATCGGCGTCGTCGCCGCCTGCTCGCTCGTCCCGTTCCGGGTCGCAATTCTCGCCACCCTCCTGAGCCCCGCGATCGGGCGGGAGATTCTCCCGCTCCTCTCCCTGCCGATGGTCGCGGGGCTGGCGGCGATCCTCCTCCTCCTGCGCCGCCCGGCCGAATCCGCGTCGGCGTCGGGGCCCGGCAACCCCCTTCGTCTCGGCGCGGCCCTTCAGATGGTCGCGGCGTTCCAGGTCGTCCTCTACGCCGTCAACGCCGCCCGGAGCGCGTTCGGCTCGCAGGGGCTCCTCGTCTCCTCCGCCCTCGCGGGCCTCCTCGACGTCGACGCCCTCATCTACTCGATGTACAAGCTGGGTCAGGGCACGACGGGACCGTTCCTCGCCGCGCGGGCGCTCGCCGTCGGGGTCCTGGCGAACACGCTCCTGAAGTTCGCGCTGGCGGTCGCGTTCGGCACCGGCACGTTCCGCCGCCTGGCCGGGGCCGGCCTCGTCGCGCTCTCCCTCGCGAGCCTTGCCGGCCTCGTTCTCTATTGACCAGGCCACGGGCGCTCCTGGCGCATCGCAGGCGACAATGCAGGCGTTCGGCAGCCGGACGCGCCGGGCCGCACTTCGAGAAAGGGACGCGATGACCGACTCCCCTCTTTCCCGCCGCCAGCTCCTCGGGACGGCCGCGCTCGCCGGAGCCGCCGCGCTCCTGCCGCGAGATCTCGCCGCGCAGGCCGCGACGACCGCTCCTGCACCCGCAGGACCCGGGTTCGCGATCGTCACGTCCGCCAACGGACTCGAAGCGGCGAAGGTGGCACGCCAGGCTCTCATCCAGGGGAAGGACCCGCTCGACGCCGCCATCTCCGGCGTCAACGTCGCCGAGCTCGATCCCGACGACGTGACCGTCGGCTACGGCGGCATCCCGAACGAGGACGGCATCGTCGAGCTGGACGCCGCCGTCATGGACGGCCGGACGATGCGGGCCGGCGCCGTCGCGGCGTTGACCGGCGTGAAGACCCCGTCGAAGGTCGCGCGTCTCGTCATGGATCGCACCGATCGGGTCTTCCTCGTCGGCGAGGGGGCGCGCCGCTTCGCGACGGCCCACGGCTTCCCCGACGAGAACCTCCTGACGGAGAAGAGCCGGAAGATCTGGCTCTACTGGAAGAACCGCCTCTCCGACCTCGACGACTGGATCGAAGCGGCCCGCGACGCCGAGGACCCCGACGTGAAGCGCTTCCTCGAGAAGTACGGCAGCGGGATCTTCCGTCCGCAGGGGACGATCCATCTTTCGATCCGCTCGGCGAAGGGCGATCTCGTCGGCGTCACCACCACGTCCGGGCTCTTCTTCAAGATCCCGGGTCGCGTCGGCGACTCCCCCGTGATCGGCGCCGGCCTGTACTCCGAGAATGGCGTCGGCTCCGCCGGATCGACGGGCCGCGGCGAGGCGAACCTCCTGACCTGCGGCTCCCACTCCGTCGTCGAATACCTGCGCGCCGGCCTCGCCCCCGAAGAAGCGTGCCTCAACGCCCTGAAGCGCATCGCCGAGAAGACCCACCTCGTCCCGCGGCACCGGGATCCGAAGGGCCGTCCGACGTTCAACGTCCACTTCTACAGCGTCGACACCGCCGGCCGGACGGCCGGCGCCTCGATCTGGAGCGGCTCGAAGTACGTCACCGGCGACGCCGAGGGCGTCCGGGTGCTCGACAGCGCGTACCTCTACAAGCGGGATTCCTGACCGGCCCCGTCCCGAGGGGCCCTCCGACCGACCGACCACCGGCGCGCCGAGGCGTGCCGACGAGGAGACCGATGCACCGACCGACCGCCCCGATCGTCCCCGCCCTGGCCTTCGCCCTCGCGGCGAGCGCCCTCGCGGCCACCGCCGCGCAGAAAGGCCCCGAGATGTCCGGAGACCTCCTCCCCTTCCAGGCCACCGAGAAGACCCTCCCGAACGGCCTGAAGGTCATCGTCGTCCCGACGGGCTTCCCGAACCTCGTCTCCCTGCAGATCCCGGTGCAGACCGGGTCGCGCAACGAGGTCGAGCCCGGCAAGTCGGGCTTCGCCCACTTCTTCGAGCACATGATGTTCCGAGGGACGAAAGCCTACCCGCCCGCCGAGTACCAGGCGATCCTGACGAAGGCCGGCGCGCGGCAGAACGCCTACACGACCGACGACTACACCAATTACCACACGACCTTCGCGAAGGAGGACCTCGAGAAGGTCCTCGAGATCGAGGCGGACCGCTTCCAGAACCTCCTCTACCCCGAGGAGGCGTTCAAGACCGAGTCCCGCGCCGTCCTCGGCGAGTACAACAAGAACAGCGCGAACCCCGTCTCGAAGCTCTTCGAGGCGATGCGCGAAACCGCCTTCACGACGCACACCTACAAGCACACGACGATGGGCTTCCTCAGGGACATCGAGGACATGCCCAACCAGTTCGAGTACTCGAAGGCCTTTTTCGACCGCTGGTACCGCCCCGAGTACGCGACCGTGATCGTCGCGGGCGACGTCGACCCGGCGAAGGTCCTCCCCCTCGTCGAGAGGTACTGGGGCACCTGGAAGCGCGGCAGCTACAGCGTCGAGATCCCGGTCGAGCCGCCGCCGAGCGGCCCGAAGTCGGTCCACGTACCGTGGACGACGCCGACCCTCCCCTGGGTCGCCGTCTCCTTCCGCGGCCCCGCCTTCTCGACCACCGAGAAGGACTGGGCGGCCCTCGACGTCCTCCTCGACCTCGCCTTCGGCCCGACGTCCGACGCCTACAAGAAGCTCGTCGAGACCGAGCAGAAGGTCGACCAGCTCTTCCCTTACCTTCCGTCGAGCGCCGACCCGCAGCTCCTCGTGGCCGGGGCGCGCGTGAAGAAGCTCGAGGATGCGGTCGCCGTGAGGGACGAGATCCTCCGGACCTTCGCCACGCTCCGCTCCGAGCCGGTCCCGGCCCGCCGCCTCGCCGACGCAAAGGCGAATGCGCGCTACGGCATCGTGAGGGGCCTCGACAACACGGACGCGATCGCCGGGATCCTCGCCCGCTTCGTCCGCTTCCGCCGCGAGTACGGCACGCTGAACGAGATCTTCCGCGTCTACGCCACGCTCACACCCGAGGACCTCCGCGCCGCCGCGGCGAAGTACTTCACCGACGCCGGCCTCGTCCAGACGACCCTCTCGCACGAAGCTCCCCCTCCCGCCCTCGCCCAGCTCCCGGCCCTCGCGACGCTGGCGCCCGTGACCGCGGCCCCGGCCGGGCTCGCCGTCGTCGAACGCCCCTCGCCGCTGCCGCAGGTCACGTTCAAACTCCTCTTCGCCGCCGGCTCCGCCCACGACCCGAAGGGGAAGGAGGGACTCGCCAGCCTGACCGCCGCGATGGTCGCCGAGGCCGGCTCGAAGGACGCCGGGATCGACGAGATCCGGAAGACCCTTTTCCCGATGGCCGCGGGCTTCTCGGCCGGGGTCGACAAGGAGATGACCGTCTTCACCGGGAGCGTCCACCGCGACAACGGCGGCGCCTTCCTCGACACCGTTCTCCCGCAGCTGATGACACCCGGCTTCCGCGAGGAGGACTTCCGCCGCCTGAAGGACGCCCAGAAGAACGCCCTGGCCCAGGACCTCATCGCCAACAACGAGGAGGAGCTCGGCAAGGAACGTCTCCAGGCCGTCGTCTTCGCCGGCACGCCCTACGCCCACCCGGCGCTCGGCACGCTCGCCGGGATCGAGGCGATCACGCTCGACGACGTGAAGGCCTTCTGGAAGAAGGCGTACACCCGTGCGGCCCTGACCGTCGGCCTCGCGGGCGACGTCCCGGCCGACCTGAAGGCCCGCCTCCTCTCGCGGCTCGGCCCGCTCCCCGAGGGCCCGGCCCTCCCGGCCCCCGCCGTGAAGGGCCGCGCTCCCCAGGCCCTCGAGGTCGAGATCGTCCAGAAGGAGACCCGCGCCACGGCGATCTCCTTCGGGCTCCCGATCGAGGTCACCCGCTCACACCCCGATTTCGCCGCCCTCTCGGTCGCGCGGGCCCACCTCGGCGAGCACCGTTCGTCCATGTCGCACCTCTACCAGCGGATCCGCGAGCTGCGCGGCATGAACTACGGCGACTACGCCTACATCGAGGCCTTCCCCGGGGGCATGTACCGCTTCTTCCCCGAGCCGAACGTCGCGCGCCGCTCGCAGCTCTTCGAGGTCTGGCTCCGCCCCGTCGTCCCCGCGAACGGCCCGATGGCCCTGAAGATCGCCCTCCACGAGCTGGACGGGCTGATCCGGGAGGGGATCTCCGAGGCCGACTTCCAGGCCACGCGCGACTACCTGATGAAGAACGTCTACCTCCTCACCTCGACCCAGGGGCAGGACCTCGGCGCCGCCCTCGACTCGAGGTGGTACGGCATCGGCGACTACGTCCCCCACATGCGCGAGCGCCTCGCGAAGCTGACCCGCGCCGACGTGAACAAGGCCGTCCAGAGGCACCTCTCGGCCGAGAAGCTCTCGGTCGTGGTCGTCACGAAGGACGCCGAGGGCCTGAAGAAGCAGCTCCTCTCCCCGGACCCGGCTACGATCGCGTACGATGCCCCCAAGCCCCCGGAGGTCCTCGCGGAGGACAAGGTCATCGGAGCGCGGAAGCTCGGGCTCACCCCCGAGCGTGTTCGCATCACCCCCGTCGCCGACGTCTTCGCCCGTTGAAAGGAGACAGGATGCCCGCTGAAATCTTCTTCGTCGCCGTGGACGGCCGCCAGCTCGACGGCGAGCAGGACATGAGCCAGGTCCGGCAGATCTGCACGCAGTACGCCGGCCGCCAGGTCATGGTCTGGAACGAGAGCCTCGGATCGTGGACCGACCCGAAGACGCTCCCGTCGTTCCGCGTCGCCGACATCCCCGCACCGGCCCCGGCTCCGGCCCCGGCTCCCGCACCGATTCCGTCCCCGGCCCCGGCCCCGACCCTCGAGCCGGCCCCGGCTCCCCGGGTGATGCACCCCGCCGCCGAGAGACCCTCCCCCGCAGCCGCGGCCCTCGGCGGCCTCGTGGGCGGGGACGCCGGCGCCCTGAAGGGGCTCCTCGACTTCAAGTTCGAGAATTTCGTCGCCCCGAAGCTCGTCCGGCTCCTCTACGTCGTCATCCTGATCCTCTGCGGCCTCGCCGCCCTCGGCGGGATCCTGTCGGGCCTCAAGACGATGTTCGAAGGAATCCGCTTCGGGGTCTTCTTCGTCGTCGTCACCGGCTTCGTCATGATGGTCGTCGGGCCGCTCTTCGCCGCCCTCTACCTCGGGCTCATGCGCGTGCTCCTCGAGGGCGTCCTCGTCCTCTTCCAGATCCGGGAGAAGCTCGCAAAGAGCTGACCCGGCCTCCCGCTCACCGCCCTTGAAACTCGAAGGCCGGGCCCGCGGGCCCGGCCTTCTGCCTTTCGATGAAGAGGGGATGGGAGGCGCTACCGGATCTTCAGCACCCGGGTCTTGGCGATCTTGTCGTGGAGGCCCATCTTGTCGGGGCTGAAGGCGATCATCAGGAACCCGATGTAGAGGATGAAACCGCTGACCATGTACCCCACGAGGCGCATGAACGCGGTGCCCCACCCGAGCGGCTCCTCGCCGTCCTCGCGGACGATCCGGAGGCCCAGCATCTTCTTGCCGGGGGTCGCCCCCTTGTTTGCCCAGAACCAGAGGATGTAGCCCAGGGTTGCAGCCATGGTGAGCAGGAACGAGAGGAAGGGCAGGATCGCCGCCAGCGGCCCTGGCCCCCCTTCGCTCATCGCCGAGCGCATGGTGAGGAACATCGTGGGGGCCCAGATGATGCCCATGAGGACCGAGATGATGACGCTGTCGATCAGGTACGCGAGGAACCGGATCCAGAAGCCCGCAGGCTCTCCCTCGATCGGCGCTTCCTCGCCGAAGTAGGCGGGGGGCGCAGGAGCCGGCACCGGCGCGGGAGGCATGGGCGCCGGACGGGAGGACATCGGGGCCGGCGCGGGAGGCGGCATCGGCGCCGGGCGCGGCGCGGCCATCGGAGCCGGCGGCGGAGCGGGCCGGGAGGGAATGGGAGTCGGACCCGGAATCGGCGTCGGAGGAGGTGCCGGCCGGCGCATCGGCACCGGCTCCGGAGCCGTGGCCGGTTCGTAGGACGGGGCGACGGGACGCGGCGGCGGCGGGGCGGCGGGCGGTACGTAGGCGGGTGGCGGGGGCGCCGGGGCCGGAGCGGGCGCGGGCTTCATCGGGATTCCCATTCCCTGCACGTCCAGCAGCGCCGTCCCCTCCGGGTCGTAGACGCCCTGGATCTCGAAGACCGTCTTGCCGACACGGATCTGGTCCCCCGGCTTCAGGCGCTGCTCGGTGACCCGCTGGCCGTTGACCCAGCTGCCGTTCGCGCTGTTGTTGTCGACGAGAATGTGCCCGTCCGGCTCCTCCACGATCCGCGCGTGGTGGCGCGAGACCGCGTGGTCCTCGAGGACGAGACTGTTTTCCTTGCCCCGCCCGATCAGGACCTCTTTTCCCGCGAGCGGGATGGTCTGGTCCTTGAGGGCAGGGTCCGGCGATTCCAGGACTTTCAGAAAAGCCATTGATTCCGCCTCGCTGAAGCTCTCGAGATTTTCGGGGATGATGGACCAGAACCCCGCAAAGCGAAAGGGACGGGCAGGGAGCGCTCGGGCAGAATCGGACCATGAAGGCCCGCCTCCCCCGCCCCGCGCTCCTCGCCGCGTCCCTTGCGGCCCTCCTCCTGCCGGCCGTCCCGGGCCGGTCCGCGCTGCCCGACGGCCCGCCCGAGGCCCGCCTCCTCCGCTTCCCCGACCTCCGGGGAGACGCCGTCGTCTTCGTCTACGCGGGGGACGTCTGGCGCGCGCCCGCGTCCGGAGGCGCGGCACACCGCCTCACCGCACATCCGGGCCTCGAGCTCTTCCCGAAGCTCTCCCACGACGGAAAGTGGATCGCCTTCTCCGCCGAGTACACCGGAACGCGGCAGGTCTGGGTCATGCCGGCGTGGGGCGGTCCCCCGCGGCAGCTCACCTTCGCCACGGACGTGGGGCCGCTCCCTCCGCGCGGGGGATGGGACAACTGGATCCTCGGCTGGACGAGGGACGGCAAGATCCTCGTCCGGATGAACCGGGTCCCCTGGAGCTCCCGCATGGGGCGCTACTACCTCGTCGACCCGAAAGGGGGCCTCGAGACGCCACTCGAGATTCCCGAGGGAGGCTCGGCCTCCTTCTCGCCCGACGGGACCCGGCTCGCCTACTGCCCGGTCGACCGGGAGTTCAGGACCTGGAAGCGGACGAAGGGGGGCCGGGCGCAGGACGTCTGGAGCTACGACTTTGCGGCGAAGAAGTCCGAGCGGCTCACGACCTGGGAGGGAACCGACAACTTCCCGATGTGGTGGGGCGACGCCGTCTACTTCACGTCCGATCGCGAGAAGACCCTGAACCTCTGGCGGTACGACCTGAGGACGAGGGAGGCGCGGAAGCTGACCTCGTTCACGGAATTCGACGTCCTCTGGCCGAGCCTCGGCGACGGGAAGATCGTCTTCATGAACGGCGGGGCCCTCTTCGCGCTCGACCTGGCGACGGAGAAGGCTGCGCGCATCCCGATCACCCTCGGCTCCGACCTCGCCGCGAGGGTGCCCGCCTTCCGCGACGTCTCGCCGAACGTCGCCGGGACGGCCCTCTCGCCGAGCGGCGCGCGCGTCGTCCTCGACGCCCGCGGCGACCTCTACTCCGTCCCGGCGAAGGAGGGCGCGACCCGGAACCTGACGGCGACGCCCTCCGTCCGGGAGAGGGACCCGGCCTGGTCACCCGACGGGAAGTGGATCGCGTACCTCTCCGACGAAACAGGCGAGTACGAGATCTGGATCCGCCCGCAGGACGGGTCCGGCGCACCGCGCCGCCTCACGACCGACGGCGCGCCGTGGAAGTTCGGCCCCGTGTTCAGCCCCGACGGAACGAAGATCGCCTGGGGAGACAAGAGCCAGCGCCTGCGCGTCGTCGACGTGGCGACCGCGAAGGTGACCGACGCGGACCGGAGCGGCTTCGAGGACATCGACGTCTACTCCTTCTCCCCCGACTCCAGATGGCTCGTCTACGAGAAGAGCCACCCGACCCGCCTCCCGGGCCTCTGGGTCCACTCGCTCGAGACGGGGAAGTCCTTCGCACTCGGCGACGGGCTGACGGCCGACTTCTCGCCCGCCTTCTCTGCCGACGGCAGGTACCTGTTCTTCCTCTCCAACCGCGACTTCGCACCGGCGTTCAGCGCCTTCGAGTTCTCCTACGTCTACCCGAAGGCGACGCGCGTCTACGCGGCCGCCCTCGCCCCTTCCGTCCCGCACCTCTTCCCGCCGAAGAGCGACGAGGAGACGGGGAAGGAGGAGGGCTCGGGCAAGGACGACCCGAAGCCCGTCACGTCGAAGGCGAAGGAGGCCGGAAAGGACCCGGGAGAACACGCGAAAGCCGGGGCGAAGAAAGGCGCCCCGAACCGCGTCGAGATCGTGCCCGACGGTTTCGTCGCCCGGACGATCGCCCTTCCGGGTGTGAAGGCCGACGAGATCCGCTCCCTCTCCGCATCCGCCGACGCCGTCTTCTACCTTCGGGGTGAAGAGGGAGAAGAGGCCCTCTCCCGGTACGACCTCGCGGAGCGAAAGGAGGAGAAGGTCCTCGACGCCGTCGCCTCCTACGCCCTGTCGACCGACGGGAAGAAGCTCCTCTGGCACTCCGGGAAGGACCGTGGCATCTGCGAAGCCCGCGCGGGGCTCTCGTCCGGATCCGGGAAGCTCGACCTCTCCGGACTCCGCGTGAAGCTCGACCTCGGCACCGAATGGGCCCAGATCTGGACGGACGGCGCCCGCATCGTCCGGGACTGGTTCTACGACCCCGGACTCCACGGCGTCGACTGGCCGGTCCTCGTGGCCCGCTACGGAGCGCTCGTCCCGTACGTCGCGCATCGCGCCGACCTCGACTTCCTCCTCGGCGAGCTCGTCTCCGAGCTGGAGGCGGGCCACACGTACGTCTCTTCCGGCGACGAGCCGAAGGTCGAGCGGATACCGGGAGGTTTCCTGGGTTGCGAGCTCGAGGCGGATCCGGCCGGGCGCTACCGGATCTCGAAGATCTTCCCGGGCGAGAACTGGGACGAGGCCTCGCGCTCGCCCCTCACCGAGCCGGGCGTGAACGTCGCGGAGGGGGAGTTCCTCCTCGCCATCGACGGGGCCGACCTGACGACGTCGGACAATCCGTACCGGCTCCTCGAGGGAAAGCCGAAAGGCGCCGTCACCCTTCTCGTGAACCGGACGCCCGTCCGCGAGGGCGCCCGGAGCGTCACCGTGAGGACCGTGGCGAGCGAGCAGGGACTCCGCTACCTCGACTGGGTAAAGAGCCGGATGGCCCTCGTCGATCGCCTCTCCGGAGGCAGAGTCGGCTACATCCACCTCCCCGACACCGCCCTCGCCGGCAACCGGATGCTCCAGAAGCTCTTCTATTCCCAGGCGTCCAGGCCGGCCCTCCTGATCGACGACCGCTACAACGGCGGCGGGTTCATCCCCGACCGGATGATCGAGATGCTCTCGAGGACGACGCTCGCCTTCTGGGCCCGCCGCGGCGTCGACGCCATGCGGACCCCCGGGTTCGCGCACGACGGCCCCAAGGCGATGCTCATCAACGGCTACTCCGCGTCGGGCGGCGACGCCCTTCCGTACTTCTTCCGGAAGGAGGGGCTCGGACCGCTCGTCGGGACGCGCACGTGGGGCGGCCTGATCGGCCTCTCCGGCAACGCGACGTTCGTGGACGGCGGCAGCGTCGACGTTCCGACCTTCCGGATCTACGACCGCGAGGGCAGCTGGGTCGTCGAGAACGAGGGGGTCGCTCCCGACGTCGAGGTCTTCGACACCGCCGAGAGGCGCCTGGAAGGCGGCGATCCAAGCCTCGAGAAGGGTGTGGAGATTCTTCTGGAGGCGCTGTCGAAGCGGCCCGCCGAGCGGGCGCAGGCTCCCGTTCCTCCTCGAATCGCGCGCTGACCTGATCGAGCCGAACCCCCGGGGCGTGGAGAAACACCACGCATCGGGGGATTTCGTGTCGGCAAACGCCTCTTGACGTTGAAATTCTCAACGAAACAGGGAGTTTCTCTACATTCCGGACCCCACGCGCAAGTAATTACGACGCAGTGACTTACAACAGGCGACCCGAGTCCGACCGTTGCATTTTTCCACACTACCATCTATCGAACGCGTGACCAGTGGGTCTAAACTCATACCCACGAGAGAGATAGGGAAACCTCAACACTTTGGCCTCGGGCTTGCGAGATCCTCTGCGGGCGGGCAGAACGTCCGCCCCCGGGGGGTACGGAGGCTCATGTTGAAGCCGCAGGTCAAGGGACTGCTTCTCGACACGACTCGCTGCATCGGTTGCGGTGCCTGCGCGCTGGCGTGCAAGGAACGCAACAAGCTACCGAAAACATCCGACGACGTCCTGAAAGACGAGCTCTCCGACAAGACCTACTCCGTCGTGAAGCAGGTCGGTCCGCGCTACGTCCGGCGGATGTGCATGCACTGCGTCACGCCGTCGTGCGTGTCGGCCTGCCCCGTCGGGGCGTTCGTGAAATCGGACTCGGGGCCAGTCACCTACCTCGAGTCCAGGTGCATGGGCTGCCGCTACTGCATGATCGCCTGCCCGTTCGGGATCCCGAAGTACGAGTGGGAGAAGAAGGCGCCGCTCGTGCGGAAGTGCGACCTCTGCGCCGACCGCCTCGCCCAGGGGCTGAAGACGGGCTGCGCAACGGCCTGCCCCACCGGGGCGACGACGTTCGGCGACCGGGATGCCCTCGTCGCCGAGGCCCGCGAGCGCTTCCGCGCCAATCCCGGCCGCTACAACGAGCACATCTACGGCCTCGAGGAAGTCGGCGGCACGTCGGTCCTCCTGATCTCCGACGGAAAGGCCGAGGAGCTCGGCTACCCCGCCGGCCTGGACGGGACGCCCCCCGCCTTCCTGACCTGGCGCGCCCTGAACATCATCCCCGACGTCGTCATGACCGGGGCCGTCCTCCTCGGAGGCATCTACTGGATCCGCAATCGCCGCGACGAGGTCGAAGCGGCCGAGGGCCCGCACGGCGGATCGCCGAAGGAGCACTGACGTGAGCGCGATGCCGAAGCTCGAAGTCCCCAGGTTCACCTTCTGGCGGGGAATCCTCCTCGCCGTCCTCGCGCTCGGTTTCTACTCCACCATCATCCGCATCACGCAGGGTCTCGCGGGCGCCACGAACCTGACCGACGAATTCCCGTGGGGCATCTGGGTCGGGTTCGACATCCTCTGCGGCGTCGCCCTGGCCGCCGGCGGCTTCACCATCAGCGCGACGGTCTACATCTTCAACCTGGAGAAATTCCGCCCGATCGTCAGGCCCGCGATCCTGACCGCGTTCCTCGGCTACGTCCTCGTCATCGGCGCCCTCATGTTCGACCTCGGGCGCCCCTGGAACGTCTGGCACCCGCTCGTCATGTGGAACCCCCACTCGGTCATGTTCGAGGTCGGCTGGTGCGTGACCCTCTACACCACCGTCCTGGCCCTCGAGTTCAGCCCCGTCGTCTTCGAGCGCTTCAAGATGACGAAGACGCTGCACGTCCTCCACGTCGTGATGCCGATCCTCGTCGTCCTCGGCGTCCTCCTCTCGACGCTCCACCAGTCCTCGCTCGGCTCCTTCTACCTGATCGTCCCCACGAAGCTCTACCCGCTCTGGTACTCGCCGCTCCTCCCGGTCTTCTTCTTCCTCACCGCGCTCACCCTCGGGTGCGCGATGACGATCGTCGAGTCGTTCCTGTCGCGGCGCGCCTTCGGCAAGTCCCTCGAGATGGAGCTCCTCGTCCCGCTCGGCCGGGTGGCGCTCCTCCTGCTCGCCCTCACGTCCGTCATCCGCTTCGCGGACTTCCGGCATCGCGGAGTCCTCGGCCTGGTGTTCGCGCCGACGTACGAGGCGAGGCTCTTCCTCGCCGAGATCCTGATCGGGACCCTCGCGCCCGCCGTCCTCCTGATCCTCCCGAAGGTGCGCAAGCACACGACGGGCCTCTTCCTGGCAGCGCTCCTCATCGTCATGGGCGTCGTCCTGAACCGCATGAACGTCTCCATCACCGGCATGGAGCGCTCCTCGGGCTCGATCTACGTCCCCGCCCTGACCGAGATCGCCATCACGCTCTCCGTCGTCGGCGTCGGGTTCCTGGTCTTCGCGCTCGCAGCCAGGTACCTTCCCGTCTTCCCCGAGCACGAGATGAAGGAAGCGCGCCCGATCGTCGTCCCTGAAGGGGGCAACCTCGTCGGGCAGCCGATCCGCTCGCTCCCCGTCCCGGCACTCGTCGTCGTCGCCCTCGCCTTCTTCGGGGCCGTCGCCCTCGGGGCCGACGGCGTCCGTCGCCGCGAGGTCGCCCCGGGACCGCCCGCTCCTTCCGCCACGAAGCCCGAGCTGGCCGCCGCGCTCGCGAGCTTCACCCCGCCGGCCGAGATCGTCTTCCCGCAGGCGCCCGACAGCCCGGGGCCCGCCTCCTTCCGTCACGCCTCGCACGTCGACGCCTCCGCGCCCGACTGCCTCTCCTGCCACGGGAACACCTACTCGTTCCTGGGTCGAAAGGAAGCTCCTCCCGCCGGACAGATGCACGACACGAAGCACTGTGGCGGCTGCCACGACGGCACGTCGGCGTTCGCCATCGAAGCCGACTGCTCACCCTGCCACAAGGCCGAGTAGGGGCCGGGAACCGGAGAGGGCGGCGATGCAGCGTCTCAGGGCCAACTCCCTCGCGGTGCGGCTGACGGGGACCCTCGTCGCCGCCCTCGCCGCCCTCCTCCTCTTCTTCTGGTTCGTCTCGGCCGGCCTTCAGAAGCGGTTCGCCGAGGCCACGGCCCGCTACAGCGCGCTCGCCCTCTCGGAGACCCTCACCGGCGGACTGCACGGGATGATGCTCGCCAACGACCGGGCCGCGCTCGACAGCTCGGTGCGGTCGATCGCAGAACGCTCGCCGAACATCCGCGTCCGGGTCTTCAACAAGGAAGGGATGATCGTCTACTCCTCCATCCCGACCGAGGCCGGGCAGCGGGTCGACACGACGTCCGAGGCCTGCTTCAAGTGCCACGCCGCGGGACAGCCGATCGCAAAGCTCCCGCCGGGAGACCGGACGCGCACCTTCACGCTCGACGGCATCCCGGCCCTCGGCGTCATCCGCCCCATCGAGAACGAGCCGTCCTGCTCGACGGCCGCCTGCCACGCCCACCCGCCCGAGAAGCGCCTCCTCGGCGTCGTCGACGTCTCCATCCAGCTCGTGAAGCAGGACGAGGTCCGCCGCCAGACGACGGCGCTCATGGCCGCGACCGGCGTCGCGACGCTCCTCCTCGTCGCCGCCGTCGTCATCCTCGTCGTGAGACGGAACGTCCACCGCCCCGTCCGGAGCCTCGCCGAAACGCTCGGTGCGCTCGGAGGCGGCGACTACTCGGCCCGGTACGAGGACGAGTCGATCGCGGAGTTCTCCTTCCTCGGCCACCACGTCAACCGGATGGCGGGCGACCTGCAGAAGGCGAACGCCGAGCTCGTCGACTGGGCCCAGACGCTCGAGCGCCGGGTCGAGGAGAAGACCGGCGAGCTGAAGACGGCACAGGCCCAGATGATCCGGGTCGAGCGGATGGCCTCCCTCGGCAAGCTCGCCGCCGTCGTCGCCCACGAGATCAACAACCCCCTCGCGAGCGTCGTCACCTACTCGCGCCTCCTCCTGCGGCGCGTCGCGAAGGCCGGCGGCCCGAAGCCGGGCGACGACACCGAGAAGATCCTCGAGGCGATCGCCTCCGAGTCGGCCCGCTGCGGGGAGATCGTCTCGAACCTCCTCCTCTTCGCGCGCCGCACCGGCTCGCGGATGGAGCCGACCGACGTCAACAAGCTCGTCGACCGCTCCCTCTTCCTCCTCAAGCACAAGATGGACCTCGCCCAGGTCCACCCGGTGCTGTCCCTCGACACCACCCTCCCCGGCGTCCTCTGCGACCCGTCGCACATCGAGCAGGCGATCCTCGCCCTCGCCATCAACGGCATCGAGGCGATGCCGGAGGGCGGAACGCTGGCGATCCGCACCTCTCCCCACGGTCCGTCCGGGGCGCGAATCGAGATCTCGGACACGGGCGTCGGGATGGACGACGAGGTCAAGAGGCAGATCTTCGAGCCCTTCTTTACGACGAAGGGGGACGGCGACGGCAAGGGCCTCGGCCTCGGCCTCGCCGTCGTCTACGGCATCGTCCAGCGCCACGGGGGCGCGATCGACGTCGAGAGCGCCCCCGGAAGCGGGACCCGCTTCGTCCTGACCCTGCCGGGGACCTCCGCCCCGGGAGAGGAGTCCTGATGTCCGCGCCCGTCAAGCTGATGATCGTCGACGACGAGCCCCACCTGAGGAGCTCCCTGACCTTCTGGTTCCGCGAGGAGGGGTACGACGTCCTCTCGGCCGGCGGCGGCCGCGAGGCGCTCATGACCCTCGTGCGCGAGGCGCCGCAGATCCTCCTCGTCGACATCAAGATGCCGGGGATGGACGGCCTCGAGGTCCTGCGCAAGGTGCGCGAGACCTCGCCCGAGACGACCGTCATCATCATGACCGCCTACGCCTCCGTCGAGACCGCCATCCAGGCGCTGAAAGACGGCGCGTACGACTACATCGTCAAGCCGTTCGACCCGGAGGCGATCTCGCGCCTGGTGAGGAAGGCGGCCGAGCGCTACACGCTGATCTCCGAGAACCGCGAGCTGAAGGCCCGGATCGAGGCTGCCGAGCCGGCCCTCGTCACGGCCGGAGGCGGGCCGATGGCGCGCGTCCTCGAGCTCGTCGACCAGGTCGCGCCGACCGACACGAGCGTCCTCGTGACGGGCGAAAGCGGCACCGGCAAGGAGCTCGTAGCGAGGCTCGTCCACAGCCGGAGCCCCCGGCGTTTCGGGCCGCTCAGCATCGTCAACTGCGGCGCCCTCTCCGAGGGGGTCCTCGAGAGCGAGCTCTTCGGTCACGAGAAGGGGGCGTTCACCGGGGCGGTCGGGCGCCGCCGCGGCAAGGTCGAGATGGCCCACGAAGGGACGCTCTTCCTCGACGAGATCGGCGACGTCCCGCCGAAGGTCCAGGTCGACATGCTCCGCGTCCTCCAGGAGAAGCAGGTGACGCGCGTCGGCGGGAACCAGTCCGTTCCGGTCGACTTCCGCCTCGTCACGGCGACGCACCGGGATCTCGAGGACGAGGTCGCCTCGGGGCGTTTCCGGCAGGACTTCTTCTTCCGGATCCACGTCTTCGTCATCGAGCTCCCCCCTCTGCGTGACCGCCAGGCCGACATCCCCGTCCTCGCCCAGCACTTTCTCGGCCGCTTCGCCACCGCGATGAACCGCAAGATCGGCGGCTTCTCGCCGGCGGCCCTCGCCGCGATGTCCGACTACCCCTGGCCCGGCAACGTCCGCGAGCTGCAGAACGCCATCGAGCGGGCCGTCGTCCTCTGCAAGGGGGATACCATCGAGGCCTCGCACTTCCCCTTCAGCGGTCCCGCGCCGGCGGCGGCGTCGCTGACGCTCGCCTCCGCCGAGGAAGCGCACATCCGTAAGATCCTCGCCACGATGGGATTCAACGTCGCGCAGGCCGCCCGGGCGCTCGAGATCGACCGCGTGACGCTCTACAACAAGATGCGGAAGTTCGGTATCGACCGACCGTGAAGGTCCGGCTCCTCCACACAGCCGACGTCTCGCCCGGCCACGTGAGGAGCGCCTTCAGCGGCCTCGCGCCGCCTCTCGTACCGGGCGAATCGGTGGTCTTCCGCGAATCGCTCGCCCCGTGCTACGACCGCTCGCGCGCGCAGTACGACGCCTTCAGCGTCCTCGAGACCGTCGCCACGCCCGAGCGGGGGTGGCTGAACCTCCTCCTCCTCGGCGGCGACCTCTTCGTCCCGGCCCTCACCTACGTCTTCGGTCTCTCGCACCTCGACGGCGGCCGGGGCATCCTCTCCCTCGCGCGCCTCAGGCCGCCGGAGGAGAACGAGCTGACCGAGGAGATCCTGCTCCACCGCCTCCGCGTGGAGGTCGCGCACGAGCTCGGCCACGCAGCCGGCCTCGTCCACTGCGTCGTGAACGACTGCGCGATGCACCGCTCCCTCTGGCCGGAGAGCGTCGATCTCAAGAACCCCGAGTTCTGCTCTTCCTGTCTCGCGCGCCTTCCCGGGGAGAGGTAGCCGGGTCGAGCCCGGCGGCTTCGACGAGGGCCGCCCAGAGCTTCCCGCGTTCCCCCGGGCTCTCCCCGGTCCCCGGGACGGGCGTCGTCGCGGCCGGCGCGCGGTCGAACCAGAAGAGCCCGCTCCGGCTCGCGGCGGCCCGGCTCGCGGCGAGCCAGACCACCGTGTCGGCTCCCTCGTCGGGAGTGCGGAGAATCCTCTTCGTGACCGCGTGGAAGCGCGGGAGGGAGGTCCGGACGGCGGGCGTGTCGGCCCACCCCGGATGCATGGCAGAGAACGTGACGCCGCTGCCGGAGAGCCGATCGGCGAGGAGCTCGTTCAGGACGACGAGCGCGCGCTTGGTCCGCGCGTACTGGACGACGCCGTCGAAGGGCTCCGGGCCGCCGCGGAAGAGCTCCGCCACGTCGAGCCGCTGCGTGTACATGCCGCCCGAGGAGACGTGGACGACGCGCCCTCGGGCCCGCTCGAGGGCCGGCCTGAGGAGACCCGTGAGGAGGAACGGCCCGACGAGGTTCGTTGCGAGCGTCAGCTCCAGCCCTTCCGGGGTCGTGACGCGGCGGCCCGGAAGGACCCCGGCGTTGTGGACGAGGATGTCGACGCGCGACCGCCTCAGACCGGCCGCGACCCGGCGGACGTCGCCGAGGTCGGAGACGTCGAGGCGGGCGACCTCGAGCTCGCGGTTCCCCGTCTCCCTCGAGATCTCCGCAATTGCTTCACGCCCGCGAGCCTCGTCCCGGCAGAGCAGGACGACGCGCGCACCGAGGCGCGCCAGGCCCGTCGCTGCCGCCTTTCCGAGTCCGGAGTTCGCCCCGGTGACGAGCGCCGTCCTTCCGGCGAGGTCGACCTCGAGGTCCCGCGGGTCGAACCGGCGGGCGTGCCGCCGGTAGCCGTTCCGGTCGAAGGAGAGAACGACCGAAGCGTCGAGAACCGTGTCGAGGAGACCCGAGAGGAGGCCGCTCACGGCACGAGGACCGCAGCCCCTTCGAGCCGACCCGCCCTCAGGTCCGCGAGCGCCTCGTTCGCCTCGGCGAGCGGATACGGCCGGACCTGGCTTTTCACACTGGCGCGCGCCGCGAGCCACAGGAACTCCTCCCCGTCCCTGCGGGTCAGGTTCGCTACGGAGCGGACGACGCGCTCCCCCCAGAGGAGCTCGTAGGGAAACGCAGGGATGTCGGACATGTGGATGCCTCCGCAGACGACGACGCCCGCCTTCCGGACCGACCGGAGGGCGGCCGGGACGAGCGCGCCGACCGGCGCGAAGACGAGGGCGGCGTCGAGGGGCTCCGGGGACGCCTCGTCCGAGCCGCCCGCCCAGACCGCCCCGAGAGAGCGTGCGAACCCCTGAGAGGCGACGTCGCCCGGGCGAGTGAAGGCGAAAACCGTGCGCCCCTCGAACCGCGCGATCTGCGCGACGAGGTGCGCCGCCGCGCCGAAGCCCCAGAGACCGACCGTCCGCGGGTCCCCCGCCATCCGAAGCGTTCGGTAGCCGATCAGCCCTGCGCAGAGGAGCGGCGCCGCCTCGACGTCGCCGAAAGCCTCGGGGATCGGAAAGCAGAACCGCTCATCCGCGACCGCACGCTCCGCGAAACCGCCGTCCAGGTGGTATCCGGTGAACCGGGCCTCGTCACAGAGGTTCTCGCTACCGGAAGCGCAGGACCGGCAACGGCCGCAGGTCCACCCGAGCCACGGCACCCCGACGCGGTCCCCCGGAGCGAAGCGGGAAGCCCCCTCGCCGCGCGCTTCCACGACGCCGACGATCTCGTGACCGAGGACGAGCGGCAGCTTCGACTTCGCGAGCTCGCCGTCGAGGACGTGGAGATCCGTCCGGCAGACGGCGCAGGCCGAGACGCCCAGGAGCACCTGGCCAGGACCCGGGACCGGGTCGGGAACGTCTGCAGCCCGAAGCGGACGGCCCGGACCATCGAGGAGCATCGCCTTCATCGCGGACTCCGGCTGACTCGAATGCGGGCTTCCCCGCAGCTCTGTCCCGTTCAGTATGCGCGACTCCCGAAAACGAAAAACGGGAGGGCCAAAGCCCTCCCGGTTGATTTCATGGAGCGGGACACGAGGGTCGAACTCGCGACATCTACCTTGGCAAGGTAGCGCTCTACCACTGAGCTAGTCCCGCCCACGGGACCGGCGGAAAGTAGCGAAAAAGCGGCTTCCTGTCAAGGCGCACGGCGTCTCGGGAAGAGACGCGGACGGGGTGGAGGCTCGTCGATCTTCATGCACGCCTCCCGGTGTCCCGCGCGGCACGCGGCGCCGTAGAACTCGCGGGCTTCCTCGGTCCGTCCGAGCTCTTCTTCGAGGATCCGGCCCCCTTCCCAACCCGCGTGAGCCGAGAGGGGGCTGCTCGGAATCGCGGCCCGCCGATACCAGCTCACCGCCGCCTCCAGGTCGCGCAGCGTCGCGCTCTCGTCGCCGAGGAGCGCGGCCGCTGCCGGGCCGAGGAATCCCGCGGGGCTGCCCTTCACGACGACCGTCGCGTCCGCGACCGCCGCGGCGCTCTGCCGCTCCATCCGATGCAGCACGGCTCTCCCGAAGAGCGCGTGAAGATCAGCGGGGTTTCGTGCCAGCGCGCTCGCGAGCAGTCCCCCGGCTTCCCGCCGCGCATCCCCGTAGGCGAGCGCCAGCTCCCAACCCTCGATGCCGCCGCGTCCCTTTTTCCCGCTGGCGAGACCCGCGAAGAGCCGGACCTGCCACGGTCCCTTCTCGCCGGCCTTCTGCGCCGCGAGGAGCTGCCGGAGCGCCTCGTCGTCGTGACCGTCGAGGTAGGAGAGCCCGCCGAGAGCATAGAGCTGGAGCCCCCGGGCACCCGGTCCTCCCGCACCGTTCTCGAGGCTCTCCCGGGCCGCCTGAAGGGCCGCCTGGAAGTCCTCGCGGGTCGGGCGCTCGCCTCTCCTGCGGACCGGGTCCAGCCGGGCGTGCGCCGCCTGGAGGGAAACACCTCCGGCTGCGCCGGCGGAGTGCTCCGGCGGCGGGGGGGCTCCCGGAGGAGGCGGGGCGCCCGCCGGCCCGAAGCCCGGACCAGGCCGCCCGTCCGTGGCTGCGTCAGCAGGCTCCGGAATCGTCGCGGGGGCCGGGACCGTGCTCGAAGAGACCCCGGGGGCAGGCGTCACCGCCAGACGCCCCGCGACCTTCGCCTTTCCCGCCGGCGGCTGCAGAGACGCGACGGTCGGGGCGGGCGCCGGTACCTGCTCCACCACCGCCGCGTCCGGGCGGGACCTCGGAGTCAGGAACCAGACCCCCGCGAGGAGGGCAACGGCCGCAGTCGCCCCCGCCAGCGCGGTGATCGTCCTTCGCGTCGGCTGCGGGGACGTGGAGATCGTCGGCTCGCTCGTCAGGTCGGGCCTTTGAGCCGCGGCTCCAGGCGCGCGCCGCTTCGGCGTCGCCGCGTAGGAAGTGGGCGAGGTCCCGCCTGCGGCGTTCCACGGCGTCGTCGCGCGCTCCAGGTCGAAGCCGGTCCCGGTCGGCACGAACGCGTACAGCTGCCGGGCGAAGGCGCGCCCGCTCGGCGGCCGGCGTTCCGGTTCCTTGGCGAGCGCCTGCTCGAAGACCGGGTCGAGGCCGGCCGGGAGACCGTGGACGGACGACGAGAGAAGCGGGGCCGGCGCCGTCACGTGCTGGTGCATCAGCGCCAGCGCGCTCTCCCCGTCGAACGGTGGCCTGCCGGAAAGGAGCTCGTACGAGAGAACGGCGAGGGCGTAGAGGTCGGAGGCGGGCGTCGCCGGCTTTCCCTGCGCCTGCTCGGGCGCCATGTAAATCGGCGTCCCGACGACCATTCCGGTCGCCGTGAGGCCCGTCGGGCTTTCCACCATCTTCGCAATGCCGAAATCGGCGAGGGCGAGGCGGGCGTCCCTGCGGATCAGGACGTTCGCGGGCTTGACGTCGCGATGGAGGATTCCCGCCGCGTGGGCCGCGTCGAGGGCGTCGGCCAGCTGGTGAACCCAGGAGACGGCCTGCGCGAAGGGGATCGGAGAGCCGACCATCCGGTCGCGAAGCGTTCCGCCGTCGAGGTACGGCATCACGAGGTACGGCACCCCCTCCTCGTCGCCGTAGTCGTAGACGGGAAGGACGTTCGGGTGGTCGAGCGAGGCGACGAGCTGCGCCTCCCGGTGGAACCGCTCCCGGAAGTGCCCGTCCCGAAGGTGCGCAGAGTGGATCACCTTCACGGCGACCGTCCTCCCGAGGCGCTCGTCCGCGGCCCGCCACACCTCGGCCATCCCGCCCTGCCCGAGGAGCTCCTCGAGCCGGTATCGGCCGAGCCGGCGTCCCTTCTGGGTCATGCGTCGACCTCGCGGGAGGCGCACGCCTCCCCCCGCGGGAACAGACGCCTTCCGGCCTTCCTCCGTTTACCCACGGACCTCAATACGGATCTGACGCGATCATCGTCTGGAAGCTGCCGTCCGACGTCACGGCGTCGTTCAGGACCCCGTAGGCCACGAAGGTGTCGTCGCCCGCGATTCTCCGGACGACCGCGGTGAACCGCCTCACCGAGGCCGGCGCTCCGGCGAGCGCGTGGACGCGAGACCACTGGACCCAGTCGCCGACGGCGAGCTGGACCGTGAGCGGGGAGCCCGCGGCGGCCCCCGTGTCGGCGTCGTAGAGCCGCGCCTCGAGCGTGATCGGCAGCTCCGAGCCTCCCCCGGTGTTCACGACGGCGAGGTTTGAGCGGACGGTGTCGTCCTGGGAGAGCCCCGGCACGAGCGCCGAGGTCCGGGCACCTCCCCCTTTCGCGACGGCCGGGTAGAAGAGCCCGAAAGCACCCCCGGTGGCGACGTCGGTATTCGGCGTCGTTGTCCGCGCGAGGACGACGGTGGACGGCGCGTCGATTCCCGACAGGAACCGGAACGTGGCCGTCAGGGTACCGGCCTGCGCCGCGATCGTCCCGTCCGGAATCTGCGTCCCCTTCGACCGCAGGTAGGCGAGGACGTCCGGGATCGTCACCTGCTGGCGCGGCGCGAGGTCGACCGTCACGACCGGGACGCCCGTGATCTCGCCGAAGCCCGAGGCCGGACGGTAGACGAGGTCGACCGGCGTCGCGATGGCGCCGTCGTTCACGAGAGTTACTTCCGTCGTGTAGTGCGACCCCGCCTCTCCATAGACGTCGAGAACGACCGGAACGATTACTGTTCGCGCCGCGGCGAGACCGCCGGGACGGAACGCCGGCAGGTAACTCCCGTCCGAGGTCTTCGCGTCATTGACGACCCCGTAGGCGGTAAATGCGCCGACACCCGCGGTCCGCCGAATGCGTGCGTACCCGTAGGAGCCGTCGGGAAGGCCGGCGAGGCCGAGGATGCCGTTCCACTGCGTCCACTCGCCCGGTGCAAGGGTTCTCACGAGCGGCGAGCCCGCGGGGACTCCGCTCGCGGAGTAGACCTGCACCGAAAGCTCGATCGGATCGGTGCCGCGGCCCGGAACGTGGACCGCCGCGAGGTTCGAGCGGGCCTCTCCCGCTACCGACCGGAGGCCGTAGACCGTCGCCTCCTCCTCCGCCGCCTCGAGGTCCGACGGCGCGCTGTAGAAGAGCCCGAACGTGCCGCCGGAGGCGGACTTCGTGTAGGTCCGGGCGATGAGGTAGGTGTCGTCGACCTTTCCGGGGGCCTGCCAGGACAACGTGACGCTCCCGGCGACGGGGAGCTCCGGCGTTGCTACGGGAATCGACATCCCGAGCGAGCGGAGGTAGGCGAGAGCATCGACCGCACGAATCTCCCGTCCAGCGGGAATTGTCAGGGACGCGAATTTCGACCCGGGCGTTCCCCCGGGACCCGCGAATCCGGGTGCGGGTGCGTACCAGATGCTCAGGGTGAGATCGGACGCCGCACGCGACCCGATGACGAGCTCGGAGAGAAACCGGGCGCCGCCCGAGCCGACGACGTCGAGGACGACCGGCAGCGTCCGCGCCGAGGAGAAGGCATCGGCCCTCCACGCGCCGTGCCCGGCCGTGCCGACGAGGAGAGTATCGGGATCCTGCCCCGCGGCACCGTACCGGCGTGCCCCCCGGACGAGGGTGGCAGAGGCCCCCGGAGGGAGCCCGCTCGTCTCCGGCGCCCAGCCCCCCTCCCGCTTCACCGCGAGGCCCCTGGCTCCCGCCGCCGCCCACAGCTTCTTTCCCGCCATGTCGAGCGAGAGAACTGCGCTCGAGTTCAGGCCGGCGGAGTCCTTGAGGAACTCGCCCCCCGCGGGACGCCGGTAGACTCCCCCC
>Ga0209573_1001195_pt1 | contig 42305 bp, 43 predicted proteins | sample TNRBio252014_DNA_FD_185870 | JGI IMG/M metagenome (GOLD analysis project Ga0209573, IMG submission 185870) | Wastewater treatment Type I Accumulibacter community from EBPR Bioreactor in Madison, WI, USA - TNR Reactor_6/25/2014_ DNA (SPAdes)... | ecosystem: Engineered > Bioreactor > EBPR >...
AGTGGTGCCTCGCCCACCACAAAGAAAACTTCCTCTACACCCACTGGGACGACATCTGCGACATCATGGCCGCCTACGACGTCTCCTTCTCCATCGGCGATGGTCTGCGCCCCGGCTCCATCGCCGACGCCAATGACAAAGCCCAGTTCGGCGAGCTTGAGGTCCAGGGCGAGCTCACCAAGCGCGCCTGGGCCAAGGGCGTCCAGGTCATGAACGAAGGCCCCGGCCACGTCCCCATGCACATGATCGAGGAAAACATGGCCAAGCAGCTCGAGTGGTGCCACGAGGCCCCCTTCTACACCCTCGGCCCCCTCACCACCGACATCGCCCCCGGCTATGATCACATCACCAGCGGCATCGGTGCCGCCATGATCGGCTGGTATGGCTGTGCCATGCTCTGCTACGTCACGCCGAAGGAACACCTCGGCCTCCCCAACAAGGAAGATGTCAAAACCGGCGTCATCACCTACAAACTCGCCGCCCACGCCGCCGACCTCGCCAAAGGCCATCCCGGCGCCCAATACCGCGACAACGCCCTCAGCAAAGCCAGGTTCGAGTTCCGCTGGGAAGACCAGTTCAACCTGAGCCTCGACCCCGTCACCGCGAGAGAATACCACGACGAAACCCTCCCCCAAGACGGAGCTAAATCCGCCCACTTCTGCTCCATGTGCGGCCCCCACTTCTGCTCCATGAAGATCACCGAAGACGTGCGCAAATACGCCGCCGAACAAGCCATCTCCGAGGAAGAAGCGCTTCAGCGTGGCATGGATGAGAAGTCGAAGGAGTTTGTTGAAGCGGGAGCGGAGGTTTATGCGAAGGCATAGCGAGAGAGTTTTCACAATCATGAATCCACACCCCAAAAATTGATGGACGCTTACGAAAAAATTGAGGCGATCATCGCTGAGAAATACGAACGAGACGGCAAAACGACCAGGAAAGCTGTTGGCGATTTCATGATGTCGGACAACCATGCCGTTAACGTCAAGAGCAACAACGTGGAGAAACAAAATTACTCTCCAAATCTGATTTCGATCAAGAAAATGCACGAATGGGTGTTCGAAGAGAAGAAGGACATCAGTTTCGTTTTCGTAGACTATAAAGTGGTAGGCGATAAGCTCGAAATCGTTGCCGAGACGCCACTAACACCAATCGAAACAATTAGCTGGGACTGCCTGTCCATAGAGGCTCAAGGTTACGGTGTGATTCAAAAGATTGGCGGCTTGATTGTGATCGAAGGACAAACCAAATGCGAATTTTATAAGGGATTTTTGAAGGAATACGGACGCTTTCGAGATAAAGAAAACCGCAAGCACGAAAAGTTCTCGCGCAAGTTCATCAAAGACCCAGAGACTATCGATTGGTGACCCCGCTTCGAGACGGCAATTAATATGAACGCAAAAATTGAATTTGGAGATTTTCAAACGCCAAAAGTGTTGGCGAGAAGGGTGGTCAGTCTGATCGCTAACCTTTACGGGGCTCCAGATGTTGTAATTGAACCCACTGCTGGATTGGGGGCTTTTCTAACCGCATCGACGAGAGAATGGGGTGCTGACAGCAAATATATCGGATACGAGATCAATGAAGGATATGTTGATCTCGCTCGAAAGAGCCTCGAAGGATCGGATGCCCAAGTTTTTCATCGAGATTTCTTTTCCGAAGACTGGAAAGCTAATATAGCACAGTTCGGCGCGAAGCGTGTTCTTGTAATCGGCAATCCTCCTTGGGTTACCAACTCCGATCTCGGGCAATTACGAAGCTCCAATCTTCCGAAGAAGTCGAATTTCCAAGGGTTACGCGGTTTAGATGCCTGCACAGGCAAGTCAAACTTCGACATTGCAGAATGGATGCTGATTCGACTGATTGACGCGCTCCCGACCGACGGTGCCTTAGCCATGCTGTGCAAAACAATGACCGCGCGAAAGGTTTTGCGGCATTTCTGGAAGACCGACGGAGGACGGAAAGATTCAATGCTTTTTCATATAGACGCAAAAACCGAATTCAATGTCGCGGTTGATGCGTGCCTTTTCTTCGTTAGAGGCGAGCGAACAGACAATCGAAGCGCGACTGTTTACGAAAATCTGGATGTTTTCTCAAAAAGAACACGATTCGGATTTGTTGACGGAGATTTGGTTTCCGACTTGGATTCGTATCAACAGCAAAGGTGCTTAGACGGTGGATCTTCGCTGTATACTTGGCGCTCAGGTATAAAGCATGACTCATCCAAGGTCATGGAATTCACCCGTGAAGGTCATCGTCTCATCAACGGCCTCGACGAAGTCGTTGATATAGAAGATGACTATGTTTTTCCACTTCTAAAGTCCTCTGACCTTGGCAATGGCCGAATTAGTATTCGGAAATCTGTGTTGGCTACACAGCGGCACACGAGTGATGATACTGCCGAGATCAAACTAAAGGCACCGAAAACTTGGGAGTATCTTGTTCGCCACGCAGATGCATTAGATGGGCGAAAAAGTTCCATATATGAAAATCGCCCAAGGTTTTCTATTTTTGGAATAGGGCCATACTCTTATACCCCTTGGAAGGTTGCCGTTTCTGGGTTCTACAAGAAGGTTTCATTTGTGCTAATTCCACCCTGCGGCTCGCATCCTGTAATGGTGGATGACACCTGTTATTTCATTCCGTGCAATTCTCGCAAGGAAGCTGAGCTACTTTACATGCTGCTTTCCTCGAGTCAGGCGACAGCCTTCTTCAATTCGCTGATTTTTATCGACTCAAAACGTCCAATTACAATTGAGGTCCTTCGTAGACTTTCAATCGTGCAACTTGCCCGTAGCTTGGGAAAATTTGAGGAACTACAACATTTCGTAAAATACGATTCTGCCGAAGAGAAGATCGGAAGTCAGCTCTCGCTGCTGATGGAATCAGGAGGCGAATATAAAACGAAACGGAAGCGCGGTCGGCCTTTAAAGCTCTGATCAACTCTTCCCGGGAAACGTGGTCGGGTGCAGCATTCTGACAAACGCCTCTCCCACTCCTCTCACCGCTAGTTGATACAGCAAGGCGAAGGAGCCTGAATCGAGCCCCGAAAGCCTCCACCCGCTCCTCGTCCTTCCCGGCGGCTTGCCACGAATGGCCTGATGCATAAGCCGGAGCCAAACACCGCAAGAGCTTGGAACCCCGCAGAGTTCCCGCTCCGATGGTTTTACCTCTGCGGCGTTCCAACCTCTCGCGGTGCATCCTCTGGTTTCTGGGGTCCTTCACCTCAGGTTATACAGGTAAAGGACAGCCGCCCAGCCACTTGGGAGCATTTTCGGAGCAGCATCGAGTTCACGGCCATACTTCACCACCAGATCAAGCATGGTCTTCGCGTGGAAGAACGCCTCCAAAATGGGCCGGGTCTCCGCGAGCCAGTTCAAATTGTGCTCCACCGTGAACTTCTTGCCCGTTCCTTCCTTCACAATCGTCAGGAACCAATCATTCAAATCACGATCTGGCAGAAGGCTGCGCAGAGTGGTGACGATTCGCTCGGTGTCGCCCTGCAAACCATACACCTTGAAGCTCTGATGGTAGAAGCGGTAGAAACCGTCCTCGCCATGCCAATGCGACGCGGCTTGATCCCGAAGCGCTTCAAGCTCAGGCAATCGCTGCTTGATATTCGATAACAAGGCAGCCGCCAACGACTCCAGTTCTTGCCAGGCTTGAGCAAAGTTCTTTTCCATCATCCGATCCCTTTCATGCGCTGACAGAAACCAAATTCTACCCTTTCTCAAGCATCGTCCTACCGCCCTCCCCATCTCTGAACGCCGAAAGAGAGGGGGTAACCGCAGAGATGACTTTTCTGGCTGGCATTCTCTGCTGTTCGCCATCGCCATGACTTGGCTGGTAAAAGATGATGGGTAAAAAATCAAACCACTGATCTCTGGCATCTTTTACCCTCCATCTTTTACCATGAATCCGGCCTTATAAAGCACGCAAGTCAACGCCACAAAACCCCAGAAAACTTCTTCGCGACAGCTTGGCGATGCTTCGGCCATTCGCGGGTGAGGAAGGCGGGCCAGTCGGTGGTGGTGGCGAGGCGCTTGCCGTCGGGGGTGCAGAGGCTGAGGAGGACGGGGAGGCGGCCTTCGCAGAGGGTGGGGTGCTCTTGGAGGGCGAAGCATTCCTGAAGCTTCACTTGGGCTTCGGGGGTGTCGGTGATGTAACTGAGTTTGAGGGTGCCGCCGCTGGGCCAGGGGATGCTGAGGGGCGCTAACTCATCGAGCCAACTGACTTGGCCTTTTTCCAAATGCTGATGGAAGGCGGAGATGAGGGACGCGGCTTGGGCTTCTTTGACGAGGGAAAGGCCGGTGAAGGCTCGGGCGAGGCAGGTGGTGATGGCGGCTTCGTCGAAGGGGGCGAACTCCAGCTCGGGCAAGGTGGCGTGGACGAGGTTCACGCGGGCGATGAATTGCTTTAGCCGATGATCCATCAGCGGCAGCTCAAAGGCTCCGGCGCGTTGGGCTTCGGCGAGGCAGCGTCCGCTGGCGACGGGATCGAGGTCGCGCTGCTGGGCTTTTTGCTCGATGACGAGATCGCGATAGCGCACAAGCTTCATCGCGGCGACGCGCTTGTTCTGGGCATCAAAGAGGTGCTCAATCGTGGTGCTGAGATGCTGGGGAAACATCTCGGCGATCCACTCCGGCTGCAGGGCGGTGGCGAGGCTGAGCAGGGTCTGGCGTGAGGGTGTTTCGCGCAGATTGGCAGCGACGAAGTAGGGAGCGTCAGTCACCACGCTTTCGCGCACGAGCTGGCCTTGGCGCTGCTCGGCGAGATCGCACTCCGGCTTGCCGGGAGTGCGGCGTTTCGCGAGTTGATCGACGAAACCGGCCATGAGGCAGCGCAGGAGAGCATCGCTGGCTTTTGGTGAGCTTTGATTGGCACTGTGGAGCACCGGAACTTTTTGCGACAGAGGGTGGTCTCCCACAGATTCAGGGAGGCCCGCAGATTTTTCAGAAACCAAACTACTGTCCTCCCTGAATCTGCTGGAGATGCTCTGAGAATCGATCTGCTGCGCGGCGTGCATGATCTGTTGGAAGGTCTGCTCCACCTGGCGGGCGACCTGGGCATTGATGCCGTAGCTGCGGCAGCGGTCGAAGCTGAAGGCGTTCGCTTTGGCGAAGTCGTAAGCTCGCATGAGCGTGATGAAATCGGAGTCGGCGCTGTCCTCGAACATCTCGCGGGCGGCTTTGGTTTGCGCATCATCGCGATCCAGTCGGGCGAGAAGGTCGCGACCGCTCACCAAAGCGGCGCAGAGGGCGGCATCGGCCACGCAGCCGCGTTGGCTGGCCTCGATGAGCATGCGTGAGTAACGAGGATGCATGGGCAGGCGCCGCATTTGGTGCCCGATGGGCGTCAGATCGGCATCGAGCAGCGCACCGAGCATGGTGAGCAGTCGCTCGGCTCGCTGCACGGCCTGCGGATCGGGTTTGTCGAGCCAGTCAAAGCTGGCGGCCTCGCGGATGCCGAGCGAGTGCAGCAGCAGCACGACCTCCGCGAGGTCGCTGCGCTGAATCTCGGGCGTGTTGCGCTCGTCGCGGTCTTTGTGGCTGATGACGGTCCACAAGCGATAACACGTGCCCGGCGCAGTGCGACCAGCGCGGCCTTTGCGCTGATCCGCACTGGCGCGGCTGATGGGCTCCAACAACAGCGTGCCGATGCCGCGCTCCGCATCGTAACGAGCCACACGGGCGATGCCGCTGTCCACGACATGGCGGATGCCGTCGATGGTGATACTGGTCTCGGCGACGTTGGTGGCGACGATCACTTTGCGCAGCGAGTTCGGCGCAAAAGCACGGTCTTGCTCCTGCGGTTCGAGTTCGCCATGGAGGGGGATGCAAGCCACCCGCTCCCGCGTTCTCAGGCCGCGCAAGGCATCCAGCGTGCCATTGATCTCGCCACGCCCGGGCATGAAGACGAGGATGTCGCCGGGTTCATCGTCATGGATGATGCGCTCGACCGCCTCCGCCGCTTGCACGGTGATCGGGCGCTGATCCGGCGTCGAGAGATAGCCGACCTCGACGGGAAAACTTTGCCCTTCGGAGATGAGGATCGGGCATTGATCCAAATACGCCGCCACCGGCTCCGCATCGAGCGTCGCAGACATCACCACCATCGCCAAATCCGGCCGCTGGGTCTGCTGAAGGTGCTTCACCAAGGCCAGCGCCACATCGCTGAGCAGGTTTCGCTCGTGAAACTCATCAAAGACCACCGCGCCGATCTTTGACAGCGATCGATCATCCTGAAGCCAGCGCAGCAGAATGCCCTCCGTAACAAAACAGATGCGAGTGCCGACGCTCGTGTGGTCATCAAACCGAATCTGATAGCCGACCTCCGCGCCGAGCTTCCCTTCCCTCTCCCAAGCCACCCGCGTGGCCACCGTGCGAGCCGCGACGCGTCGAGGCTGCAGCACCACGATCATCTTTTCGCCCGCGATCCCCGCATCCAGCAGCATCTGCGGCACCTGCGTCGTCTTTCCTGAACCCGTCGGTGCCACGAGCACCAGGCGATTGCCACCCCGCAGCGTGCGCAGGATGTCGTCGTGGATTTTCCAAATCGGAAGCGCGGTGGAGGCAGGCATGAAGGGGGTTGTCACGCTAGCCACAGAACACACAGAAGACACAAAAAGGGTTCTGAATCCGAAACTCCCTCGTTCCATGTGTTCCGTCGGCCATCCTTTTTTCAGATGCTCACCAAACAGAGCTGACAGAAAAATGGGGGCAGCAAATCAGAGTCATCCCTTTTTCTGCCCCCATCTGCTGTCAGTTTCTGGGGATGGAAGGTGGCTATGTTTGCCACCGCGAGAGAGAAGATAGCCGCAAAGATGAATGCTAATTTCTGAGGACGGCTTCATGGCGTAAGAATTGAAAAAAGAAGCCTGCCTCTCCTGCCACCTGCTACTTGGCCTCCAGCGTTTCCTTGAAGAAGGTGATCGTCCGTTCCCAGGCGAGCTTGGCGGCGGCTTCGTCATACCTCGGTGTCGTGTCGTTGTGGAAGCCGTGGTCGGTGCTGGGATAAGTGTGGGCGGTGTAGCGGACCTTGGCTTCTTTGAGCGCGGCTTCATAGGCGGGCCAGCCTTCGTTGACCTTCGCGTCCTGTTCGGCGTAGTGAATGAGCAGAGCACCTTTGATTTTGGGGACATCAGCAGCGGCGGGTTGACGTCCGTAGTAGGGCACGGCGGCGAGAATCAGATCGGGCAGACGCACGGCGAGGGTGTTGGCCATGCCGCCACCAAAGCAGAAACCGACGACGCCCATCTTGCCATTGCAGGCCTCATGTTTGGCGAGCCACTCGGCAGCGGCGATGAAGTCCTCGGTCATCTGCGCAGGATCGCGCTTGGCCTGGAGCGTGCGGCCCTCATCATCGCTGCCAGGATAACCACCAAGGGGGAACAAGGCATCCGGCGCAAAGGCCACGAAGCCTGCCGTGGCAAGACGGCGGGCGACGTCTTCGACATACGGATTGAGGCCACGGTTCTCATGCACCACGATGACGCCCGGGGCTTTGCCGACGGCCTTGGCGGGCTTCACCAGAAGACCGCGCATCTTGCCCCCACCTTTGGGCGAATCATACTCCGCATAGGCAGCCTCGATCCGGGGATCATCCTTCGCCACCTGCTGCGCGAGCGCGTAATTCGGGCTGAGCATTTGCAGCAGCGCGGCGGCGGTGACGCCTCCGGCGGCAAAGCGCGAAGCCTGATCCATGAAGCCACGCCGGTCCACTCGGCCATGCACATACTCATCGTAGAGATTGAGAAGATCCTGATCAAAGTCGGCGGCGGTTTGTCGTTTCATGCGATCATCCTACGGAATCCGGGGACGAATGGGAAGCGTGGAATGCAGAAAGGAGCGTGCCGATTTTTCTCCGCGATGTGCGCCGCGCTTCGACCGCGTCAAGGCGATGTGAGTTCCACGGCGGTCGTCATCCGCGCAGTTCCCAGCGGTCGAGTTCGTGATACTTGGTGACTCCCACTTCGCTATGCACAAGGACGATGTCTTTAACCTCCCATCTGGCAAGTTCAGGTGAGGGAGCCGGTAAATGAGGTCTTCAGCCTATGAGAAGTTGTTCGCTCTGAGTTTTGGCTGCCGTTATCTTGACTCGTGAGGCCCATGCACCGATTTGATGCGGTAGGATTCCTCCGAGTCGTCCAGCACGATGAGGTGGTAGGCACCGCCGCCGGGGGCGACACGGACGATGAGATGACCCTGCGTCGCGGTGAGCTTCTCCAGGCCCGCGACATGGCGCAGGGCTGCTTCTTCGCCATAGGTATCGATGAGGTGCTCTTTGCGCCCGTCCCACATTCCGTTGGTGGTGAAGATGTCGCGCGGGCCGGGGTAGATGTTTTCCGAGAGCAGGCGTTGCAGGACGGCGGGCGAGATTTGCGGCGTGGCCCAGATTTGCGCGAGCATGACACGCGGCTGCAGCACGCTGAGGAAGAAGGCGTTCGTCGTGTCGGAGCCGCCGTGGTGGTTGAGCATCATGACATCCACGGGACCGGTGACCCAGGCCACGGGGGATTCCATGTCGCGCCATTCCTTCGTCGGTGTGCGACCGGCGCTCAGGGGCGTCTTCAATGAGATCTCACCGGTGAGGACGCCGGGCAGATCGCCGCCGGTGTAGTAGTCGAAGGTGCCATAGCGAAGACGAAACGCCGTGCTGCATGCGTTCTCGTTGGGTTCCTCGGTGGTGGGGAATCGCGAGCGTGCCTGGGTGCCCTGACCGGTCCAGACTTCGCCATTGGCGGCAAGCTGGCGGATTTCAAAGTCTTTATATTTGGCGGGATCTTTGCGCAGCACGATTTGGTCGCTCACGCCGGGCTTGAATCGTTCCACGACGGTTTGGTGCCGCTCGATCTGGTCTTTGAGCGCGGCTTTATATTTCTCAGCGAGTTCGCCAGTGAAGGCGGATGGCTTGCCATAGTCGGGCCAGCCACGGTCCAAAATTTTGCGAATCGGGATGAGGCGTGCGAGATCGGGCACGCCGCCGATATGATCGCTGTGGAAGTGACTGATGACGAGGTAATCCAGCGCGCCATCACCGGCAGGACGGAATTTCTCCATGTAGCGCACGATCCACTCCGCAGGCAGGCGCGACGCATCCGGCAGACGCGGAGCCATGTATTTCGGCGGTCGCTTGATGTCGTAGCCGTGGCCGCAGTCCACCATCATCGTCGTGCCATCCGGGAGAATGAACCAGGCGGCGGAGCCTTCACCCGTGTTGATGTGGTGAATGTCCATGCCGCCGTCCAGACGTGGCGGCAGGAGTTCGCCGACCGTCTGCGCTTTTACCACCGACACGGCGACAGCGCTTCCAAAGATTCCAACGAAAAGGACAGCACGCAGATTCATACTGCAACGAACGCGGCAGGAGGGGAGTTTTTGCGGAGGTTGTCTGTTACGCTCTGAATCGCTACGCCTCTCTGCGCCTCCGCCTCTCTGCGGCAAACCCGAACGGCCTTCTGTTGGCGCATGCTCCAAAGCCGATAGAGCCACGGCCAATCGCCCGTCATATAAAGCCCCCCGTTTGAAGCCCAAAAAACCAAAAACCCGAATCCCCCGCCGTGGAGTGATGGCGCTGCCTCTGCTGTGCCTGGCGCTCGCCTTGGCCCTTCCGTGCCAAGCACAGACGCCGGAAGACAAGGAAGCGGACGCCATGCTGGCGGAGGCGAAAAAGTCCTTCAGACAGCACGTCGAGCCCTTCGTGAAGCAATACTGCGCGGAGTGTCATGGGGATCGGCCCAAAGCTGGGCTGAATCTGAAAGTCGCCGTGCGCAAGCCGGGTGATCCGGCCTTCTCGCGCAAGTGGATGGAGTGCATCGCCAACGTCAATGCGCACGACATGCCACCTGACGACGCTGACCAGCCCTCCGACGACGAACGCCAGCGCTTCCTCGACGCCCTCGCCAAGCTGAAATACCTCAGCGCCCGCGATCCTGGCCCCTTTGTCATCCGCCGCCTGACGAAGGTGGAGTATGGCAACACGCTGCATGATCTGCTCGGCGTGGATGCCTCGGTGGCCGCTGAACTGCCGGACGAGGTGGCGGGCGAGGGCTACATGAACTCGCTCTCGCCGCTGCAGTCCGAGCAGTATCTCGGCATCGCCAACGCAGCCTTGCAAAAAATGCCAGCCGAGGCCCAGACACGACTCTTGGGGGATAAAAACACCGACGTCCGCGAAGTCGCACGAACTCTCGCCCGCCGTGCCTATCGCCGACCGCCCACGGAGGCGGAACTCGACGTGCTCGTCCGCGTCTTCGATCTCGGCCGCACGAACAAGCTCGACCACACCGCCTCACTTCGCCTGATGCTCAAGGCGGTGCTCGTCTCCCCGCAGTTCCTCTTCATCACACCCGCGAAGGAAGCGGATGTGAGCCAGAAGATCGTGCCGCTCGATGATTACCAGCTCGCCTCACGCCTCTCGTATTTGCTTTGGGCCACCATGCCCGACGCCGAATTGTCCGAGCTGGCCGATGCCGGAAAACTCCACGAGCCAGCGGTGATCAAGGCGCAGGCGAAGCGAATGCTCACCGATCCACGCTCACGAGCACTGTTCGACGGCTTCGGCGCTCAGTGGCTCGGACTCGGGGAACTCAAGGACAAGACCTTCGACCCAGAAAAATTCCCGCAGATGACCGGCGAGATGCGCAGCGCCATGGTTGATGAAGCGCGGCTGTTCTTTGAAAGCATCGTGCGTGAAAACCGCAGCGTCGTCAGCTTCGTGGACAGTGATTACACCTTCCTCAATGGCACCCTCGCCACGCTTTATGGCATGGAAAAGACCGTCACCGGCCCGCAGATGCGTCAGGTGAAGCTCACGAACCCCAATCGCGGCGGCATCCTCGGCATGCCCGGCATCTTGGCGACGACCTCCTTCCCCAATCGCACCAGCCCCGTGAACCGCGGTGTCTGGGTGCTGGAGCAGGTGCTGGGAGAGCACGTCCCCCCTGCCCCGCCGAATGTGCCGACCTTGGAAAAGCAGGACCAGAAGAAAGTCGGCAATCTCACCCTGCGTCAGCGCACCGAACTGCATCGCACGAATGCCGTGTGCAACAACTGCCACAAGATCCTCGATCCCATCGGCTTCGGCCTGGAGAACTTCGACGCCATCGGCCGCTGGCGTGACCAGGACGACACCGGCGGCAAGATCGACGCCGTGGGCGAACTCCCCGGCGGCAAACACTTCGCCTCCCCCAAGGAATTGAAGACCATCATCGCCGCCCGGAAAGACGACCTCGCCCGCAACCTCACCGAAAAACTCCTCGCCTACGCCCTCTGCCGAAAACTGGGCGGCTACGACGAGATCGTGGTGGATCAGATGATGAAAACCATCGCGAAGGACGGTTATAAGATGCAAACACTCATCACGGAGATCGTCACCAGCTATCCCTTCACAAACCGCCGCATTCAATAACACGTCCCATGAAAAACAACGCCTTCATTGATCGCCGCACCTGCCTGAAAGGTGTCGGAGCCTCGCTCGCGCTGCCGCTTTTGGAAACCATGGGCTGGGCCGAGGCTGTCAGGGGCAAGGCGGTCAAACCGCCAGTGCGCATTGGCTTCATGTACATGCCGCATGGGGTGATCATGGATCAGTTCTGGCCTGCGAATGCGGAGAGCTTCCTGAAGTCGCCGCCGCCCGCTTTGGAGTCGCTGCGGCCGATCCTCGACCAGATTCTGCTGATGAAGGGCATCTCGGGCGTGCCGATCTCTCCCTTCAATGGCGCGCCTCATGCGCTGGAACTCTCCACCTGGCTCACTGCACGACTGCCGGATGCGGACAGGCGCAGTCAGATCAACATCGCCATCTCGGCGGACCAGATCGCCGCGAATTACATGGGCGGACTCACCTCCCTGCCCTCGCTGGAACTCGCGACGATGCCGCAGACGCACAAGGAGAACCAGGAAGGTCTCAATGAGGGCTACTACTCGCATTGCAGCTACCGCTCTCCCACGCAGGCCGTGCCTGCGGAGACGAATCCACGCAACGTGCTGAACCGTCTGTTTGGAAAGTCTGACAAGCCCGGAAAGGCGGGTCAAACCGACCCGCTGGATCGACAGATGCTCGATCTGGTCATCGGTGGAGCCAAAGATCTCCGCAAGAAGCTGCCGCAAGGCGATCAGCACAAGCTGGACGAATATCTCGACAGCGTGCGCGCCGTGGAGCGTCGCATCGCCGCCATCGAGTATCGCCAAAAGGAGGCCGCTTTGGAAAAAGCACGCGTTGCCTCCAGTAAGCGCAACGCCTCCGATTCTCCTCCCATCGAGATCAAGATTCCCGTCGGCGACAAACGCAGCGAATACATGCAGGTGATGTGCGACCTCAACGTGCTGGCCTTCCAGACCGACACCACACGCGTCAGCACCTACATCGGCTCCACGCCGAATGGTGTTTCCTATCCCGAACTCGGCTTCACCGACACGCATCACTCGCAGACCCATCACAACAACGAGGCAGTCAAGTCAGGCAAAGTCGCCGCCATCACGAAGTTCAACATCGACCAGTTCGCCTACATGGTGAAGAAGATGGCCAGCCTCCGCGAAGGCGAAGGCACCCTGCTGGACAACTGCATCATGATGTGGGGCTCCGGCCTCGAAGACGGCAACAAACACTCCCGCGAGAACCTGCCCTTCATCATCGCCGGCAAAGGCGGCGGTTCCGTGAACACCGGGCGCTTCTTCGCCAACACCAAGGGTAATCAAGGCGACCTGCTCACCACCATCCTCGCCTGCGCCGGTGTCCCGCTGGATCGTCCCATCGGCATCGCGACGAAGCAATTAACGGAGATGATGAAAGTGTGAGCAAGGCACGGGCGGGACTGTGTCCGATCCTCAGGTCAGCCATTCAGGACTTGTGCAGTGCTCATTCCCAGTCTTTTAACTGGTTGCAGCCATGAGCGAGCGTCCGCCTCCACCCCTCACTGAATATTTTTTCGAACGACATCCCTGGAACAACCAGTGGATCCTGTTTGGCATCGCCTTGGTGGTTTCCTGCTTTGACTACCTGGCTGGCCCCATTGTTTTCTTTCCCATCCTGTTCGTCATTCCCGTCACGCTGATGGCGTGGAACTGCGGACTCCGCACAGCCTTGGTGCTGGGAGCCATCCTGTGTGTCATTCGATTCTCGATCCAATATGCCTGGGGCATCCCCTACACGCTGCCCGTGGCCATCATCAACGCCGGCGTGCGCCTCGCCGTCCTGTTCATCATCACCTTCCTATGCGGCAAACTGTCCGAACAGACTCAAGCCCTGCGCGCCCGCGTCCGCACGCTCGAGGGGCTCCTGCCCACCTGCTCCTTTTGCAAAGACATCCGGGACGAAACCGGAAACTGGCACCAGATTGAAGAATACGTCAGCTCGCGTTCCGAGGCACGCTTCACCCACGGCATTTGTCCGAATTGCGTCACGACGCACTACGGCGATATTCTGAACAAGGAAGCAAAGGATGCGGATCTGCCCATTGGCTAAGACAAGCCGTGATTGTCGAGCAAGTAACCGAATGAACCCATGTCCGCGAGCCGCCTTCGCGTTCATTCAAACACACCCGGCGTGGCGAGTTCCACAGCATGCTGATCAGGATCACGAAAATAGAGGCTGATGGCGTTTGATGGCCATCTCACACGGCTTTCCACCGCGATGCCTTGAGCCCGCAGACGTTCTTCCCAATCGGTCACGGAATCTGCGGAGATACCGAAGCAGAGGTGCAATGGACCGTTTCCATCGTGCGCAGGCACGGTGCCGCCCGGCAGCGTGGTGGGCTGAAGACTGGCCCCTCGACGAAAGAGCAGCAGCACCTGCTGTGCGGTGATGCGCAGAACGCAGAAGCGGTCATCGCGGAGCAGCACAGGCAACTCGAAGAGGCCGGTGTAAAAGGCGACGGCGCGATCAAGGTCGTCCACATAAAGCGCGGACTCGGCGAGGTGGGTGATCTTGAGGTTCATGAGTGCTACGAATGCAGATGCGCAGTGACGACCAGTTCAATGGTGAGATTGTAAGGCAGGTAATCCGGTGTGAAGGCCGTGCGGGCATGACGACCTCGATCACCAAGCACCGCGACAAAAAGATCGGACGCGGCATCAAGCACGAGCGGCGTATTGGGACCGCCCGATGCGCTGGCGACATGGCCTTCGACGCGCACAAGCCGCTCCAACCGATCAAAGCCGCCCAGAGCATCGTGGATCTGTGCGAGCACGTTCAGCGCAGCGAGCCGGGCGGCGGCGAGCCCTTCCTCCACAGAGAGCTCCGCACCCACTCGCCCCGTGTAACGACACTGCCCGTTTTCTATCGGCAACTGTGCGGAAATATAGAGCCAGCGGCCGCAGATGACCCAGGGTTCATAGTTCCCGGCAGGGCGTGGTGGATCGGGCAAGGTCAGCCCGAGTTCGTTCAATCGTGATTCGATGTTCATGGTTTAAAACTCCCTCAGTAATCGTCCGCCACCGACCAGCGGGTCTGTGAATCCATTTTCCCGCAGCGCATGCCAGAAGGTGACAGCATTGATGCCAAGTATGGGAATGCCGATGACGGGTTCAAGTTTTTCGGTGACTTCGAGCAGACTCATGTTCGTGCCGCACTGCACGACGGCATCCAGTTTGTTATCGTCGGTGGCGAGATATTCGAGGATGGCCCTTTCCTTGGCCCAGTCGGGAATGTGCATGGCGTCAGCGCAGGAGAAACCGAACGTGGTGACGACCTCAAATCCAAGATCTTCAAACAGGCGTTTGGCGGACTCGTTGCCTTTCTTGTCGAAGGGCGTGAGCAGTCCGATTCGGTGGGCGCCGAATTTCTTCAAAGCGGCGGGAGCGGCATCATGCCACGTCGCCCATTTCAGTGAGGAGTGAGATTCCACTTCCTTCATGGGGGCGCGGATTTGATCGATGCCAGAAAGGATGTGTTCGAGGCTCATGCCCATGAGCATGTATTCCGGCTGCGCCAGCCTGGCCGTGTCCACGGCGGATCGAAGCCCACCAAGGAACTGCTTTTGGTATTCCAACAGATCCGCCTCGGTCTCGAGCTTCGGCCTCGGCGTGATGACATTCACGGTGTGCAGCCCCACACCGCGCAGGCCATTGGACCCTTGGTTGGCAAAAATGAGGCTCCACAGCTCATGTTCCATGCTGGTGTTCGTGGCCGGGATGACGAGGCCGAACTTCTTTCGAAAGCTCCTCACATCAGGATAGCTGCGGGATGAGTCGATCTCGCCAAAGTTCGCCGCCGGTGCGCCATTGTGAATCGCCCCAGGCGGAGCCAGGGCTGGCATCGGAGGTTTGGCCTGGGCAAATGCAGCCTGTCCCGCGAACAGGCTGGTGATGATGAGGAGTGGGAGTGCTGCTTTCATGATTGAGGAATCGTGGCTTCACGCATCGCGGAAATCTTGGAGCGCTGGAAATACCATGTTCCTTGTCTGACGATACCTCTCGGGTATCCTCACGGTTGTCATGGAACTCCGACATCTCCGCTATTTCATCGCCGTGGCCGAAGAGCAGAACGTCACCCGTGCTGCCGCGCGCCTGCATGTTTCGCAACCACCACTCACCCGGCAGATTCAGGATCTGGAGGCCGAACTGGGCGTGGCACTCTTTGAGCGCACCGCCAAAACCATCCGCCTCACCGAGGCCGGGCATGTGTTTCTACGCGAGGCCAAAGCCGCCCTCCAACGCGTGGATGCAGCCGTCACCGCCGCGCGTGCGACGGCCATCGGCCACAGCAGCAAGCTTCACATCGGACACGCGCCATCTGCCACAGCGGACTTTCTTCCCGCTGTGCTGCGGGCCTTTCACAAGAAGCTCCCTGGCGTGCGTGTCACACTGCACGACATGACTGCGACGGAGATTCTCGAAGGACTCCGCGAAGGTCACCTTGATGCGGGCTTTCTCGTGAAACCAGAGTGCAAACTGCCGCGCGGTGTGCATTTCCAGGCGCTGCGCAGCTACCCCATGGTCGTGGCCGTGACTCCGAGTCATCCATGGGCCAAACGCCGCGAGGTGAACGCGACGGAAGTCCTCAAGGAACCCATCGTCGCCTACTCGCGACGCGACTACCCGAACTACCATCGGCTGCTGGCTCGCATGCTCGGCCCGCGCATCAAGAAACTGCCGCTTGTCGAAGAATGCGACAGCGGCCCCAGCCTGATTGCCGCCGTTGAATCCGGCAAAGGCGTGTGTGTCGTCCCCGCCTTTCTCGCCACCACCGCAGGCAAGCGGCTGAAGTATATCCCACTCAGCCCGCCTGCTGCGCCTGCCGTGGTGGGATTGGCCTTGATGGAAGGATCACCAGCTTTGCCTTTGCAGATGCTGAAGGAAACGGCGCATGTCGTCGCTGCCACCACATCTAGCTCATGACTTTCGTCCCTTCGGCTTCGAGCACACATCACGGAGACATTCGCGCAGCCATCGGTGGGCTGGGTCAGCATCCATTCGTGGATGCCAGAGCAAAGAGACCGTAAACTCCGGCGTGGTCACCGGAAGTGGAAAGGTATGCATGTCCTCACGCAAGACGCCGGTGTGGCGCTCAGGAACCGTGGCGATGAAGTCGGAGGCACGAGCGAGAGCGATGGCGGTGGAGAAACCACCGACGGTAGTCACGATCTTCCGTTCGAGTCCAAGTGGCTCCAAAGCTTCATCAACCGCTCCCATCTCAAGGCCCGGCCGTGAGACGGCGATGTGTCCGCAGGAAGCGTAACGCGTGGGAGTGATCCTGCCTTTACTCAACGGATGTCCCGATCTGACGACACCCACGAAGCGATCTCGGAACAACGCCTGCGCACGCACCTCTGGGCCGATCGACTTTGCCACCACACCCGTTTCCAGATCAATGATGCCATCGCGCAGCGGCGCGCTGTCTTTGTCAGGCTTCAGCACGAAGCACAGTCTGACGCCGGGAGCTTCCTGGCTGACGCGGGCGATCAAACTGGGGCCGAAGTTTTCCGCGAAGCCTTCACTGGTCCGCAGTGTGAACGTGCGAACGAGTTGCTGGAGATTGAGCTTCTTTGACGGACGCAGAACGGCTTCCGCATCCTGCACGAGTTGGTGAACTTGCTCCCGCAGTTCGATGGCACGCGGTGTGGGAACGAGTCCACGCCCTGCCCTCACCAAAAGCGGATCCCCCGTCGCCTCCCGAAGCCTCGCCAGTGCTCGGCTCATCGCCGATGAGCTGAGATGCAAACGCTGACCTGCGCGTGCCACACTGCCTTCCGCGAGCAGCACATCCAGGGTAAAGAGCAGATTGAGATCGGGCCTCGACATGAGGCCCACGCTATCGGGATGTGGCGTCAAACGCAATGATACAGTGCAAACGGTGCGTCTTCCGCCATGTCGGGCATGGGCTTAAAACGGTCACATGTTCAAATCCATCACCGCATCACGAGCAGGCACCATCACTCAGCTCTCAGCGAAAGGAGCACTCGCGAGCCTGTCTCTCGCCATGCTGCTGTCCTCTTTGGGCACCAGCAGCGCCAATGTCGCCCTGCCAACCTTGGCACAGGCGTTCAACGCCTCCTTTCAGCAAGTCCAATGGATCGTCCTGGCGTATCTGCTGGCCATCACCACACTGATCGTCAGCGTCGGACGACTTGGAGACATCACCGGGCGAAAACTTCTGCTGCTCAGCGGATTGGTCCTTTTCACCATCGCTTCATTCCTCTGCGGCATCGCGCCAACGCTTGGACTGCTGATTGCCGCAAGGGCGGTGCAGGGACTCGGCGCAGCCATCATGATGTCCCTCACGATGGCGATGGTCAGGGAAGCCGTCCCACAAGAGAAGACCGGCAGCGCCATGGGCTTGCTCGGCAGCATGTCCGCCATTGGCACGGCGCTTGGGCCGTCGCTAGGAGGTGTGTTGATCGCCGGATTTGGCTGGAGGTCCATCTTCCTCATCAATGTGCCGCTGGGCATCCTGACGTGGGTTCTTTCGCGTCGCTATCTGCCCGAGGATCGTCACGAACCGAAGACCACGCGCGCCGATCTCGACATCCTGGGTTCGCTTTGGCTGGCCTCGTCGCTTGGAGCCTATGCACTCGCCATGACTTTGGGACGCGGCAGCTTCGGCATGCTCAATGGAGCGCTCTTACTCTTGGCTGGCACTGGACTCGGCCTGTTTTTGCGCACCGAAGCAAAGGCCGCGTCACCATTGATCCAATTAAAGCTGTTTCGTGATCCGGTGCTCAGTGCCAGCCTCGCCATGAGCGCCCTCGTCGCCACGGTGATCATGGCGACCCTGGTCGTCGGGCCTTTCTACCTCTCGCGTACACTCGGGCTTGAGACGGCCCTCGTGGGACTCGTCATGACCACCGGCCCACTCGTTGCTGCACTCACTGCCATGCCGTCGGGTCGTGCGGTTGACCGCTTTGGTTCGCAGCGCATGACCATCGTCGGACTCACGGCCATGACCGTCGGTTCCCTCGCAATGGCCATCGTGCCCACAGCATTCGGCATCGTCGGCTACATCATCCCTCTCGCCGTCATCACCGCTGGCTACGCCCTGTTTCAAACCGCGAACAACGCCGCCGTTATGCAGTCAGTTAAGCCGGACCAGCGCGGCGTCATCTCCGGCTTGCTCAATCTGTCCCGCAATCTCGGCCTCATCACCGGCTCATCCGTGATGGGTGCCGTGTTTGCGATTGCCTCCGCGACGACCGACCTGCAAACCACCACCGGAGAGGCCGTTGCCATAGGCATGCGAGCAACCTTTGTGGTCGCAGCGTTGTTGATCTTGAGCGCACTCGCCATAACGATGGAGGCCAGGTTCTCTCACGCCATGGAAGAGAAGGGTTTTAGTCTTCACAAACGAAAACGCCCCAGACCTAATTGAGGTCTGGGGCGCACATTCGAGTCGATCCTTGAGAATTACACGAGGTCGAAACGATCCAGGTTCATCACCTTGGTCCAAGCCGAGACGAAGTCTGTGACGAACTTTTTCTGCGAGTCCGAGGCACCATAGACTTCCGCCAGGGCACGCAGCACGGAGTTGGAGCCGAAGACGAGATCGACACGGGTGGCGGTCCACTTGGAGGCACCGGTTTTACGATCAACGCCAGCAAAGGCGTTTCCGCAGGGCGAATCCGACTTCCATTCCGTGCTCATGTCGAGGAGGTTCACGAAGAAGTCGTTGGTCAGCGTTTCGGGGCGCAGGGTGAAGACACCATTCGACGAGCCATCAGCATTGGTGTTCAAGACTCGCATGCCACCGATGAGCACCGTCATTTCCGGGGCGGTGAGCGTGAGCAATTGCGCCTTGTCGATGAGCAGTTCCTCGGCGGAGACGCTGTATTTGCCTTTGAGGTAGTTGCGGAAGCCGTCGGCGACGGGTTCAAGCACCGCGAAGGACTCGACATCGGTCTGCTCCTGCGAGGCGTCCATGCGCCCTGGGGTGAAGGGAACCGTGACCGCTTGACCGGCATTCGTGGCCGCTTGTTCGACACCGGCGCAACCAGCCAGAACGATTAGATCGGCGAGCGAGATCTTCTTGCCGCCAGAAGCCGCCTTGTTGAACTCCCCTTGGATGCCTTCGAGCGCCTTCAGCACCTTGGCCAGTTGGGCGGGCTGGTTGACGGCCCAATCCTTCTGGGGCGCGAGACGAATGCGCGCACCGTCCGCGCCGCCGCGTTTGTCGGAGCCACGGAACGTGGACGCCGACGCCCACGCGGATGTCACCAGTTCGGAGATCGTCAGACCTAAAGCAAGGACCTTGCTCTTGAGTGAAGCGATGTCCTGCGCATCAACCAGCGGGTGATCGACGGCAGGGATGGGATCCTGCCAGATGAGTTCTTCGGCTGGAACCTCCGGCCCGAGATAACGCGCGCGCGGACCCATGTCACGGTGCGTGAGCTTGAACCACGCGCGGGCAAACGCGTCGGCGAACTGATCCGGATTCTCCAGGAAGCGGCGCGAAATCTTTTCGTAAGCAGGATCAACCCTCAGGGCGAGGTCCGTGGTGAGCATGGAAGGCGAGATGCGTTTCGAGGCATCATGCGCGTGCGGCACCGTGCCGGCGCCGGCACCGTTTTTGGGCTGCCACTGCTGGGCGCCTGCGGGGCTTTTGGTCAGTTCCCATTCGAAGCTGAACAGGTTCCAGAAGAAGTTGTTGCTCCACTTCGTGGGTGTGGAGGTCCAGGTGACTTCCAGGCCGCTGGTGATGGTGTCCGGGCCTTTGCCCGTGCCGAAGCTGTTTTTCCAGCCGAAGCCTTGCTCCTCAAGGCCCGCCGTTTCCGGCTCAGCCCCGACGTTGGACGCAGGGCCCGCGCCGTGGGTCTTGCCAAAGGTGTGTCCACCGGCGATCAGCGCCACGGTTTCCTCGTCATTCATGGCCATGCGGCCAAAGGTGTCGCGGATGTCCTTGGCGGCCATGAGGGGATCAGGATTGCCATCCGGACCCTCGGGATTGACGTAGATGAGGCCCATCTGCACGGCTGCGAGGGGATTTTCCAGATTCCGGCTGTGGATGTCGCCGTCCGCGTCGTCATCGGACACAAGCACCCCACCCGGTTTTTCGACTCCTACGGAACCGTGCGCGTAGCGGATGTCGCCGCCTAGCCAAGTGGTCTCGCGGCCCCAATAGACGTCGTGATCCGGCTCCCAGGTGTCCGCACGCCCACCAGCGAAGCCGAAGGTTTTGAAGCCCATCGTTTCGAGCGCAACATTGCCGGCGAGGATCATGAGGTCGGCCCATGAAATCTTGCGGCCATACTTCTGTTTGATCGGCCACAGCAGGCGACGCGCCTTGTCTAGGCTGACGTTGTCCGGCCAGCTATTGAGCGGCGCGAAGCGTTGCTGTCCTCTCCCGCCGCCGCCACGACCATCACCCGTGCGATAAGTGCCCGCGCTGTGCCAGGCCATGCGAATGAACAACGGGCCGTAGTGACCGAAGTCCGCCGGCCACCAGTCTTGCGAGTCGGTCATCAGTTTCGCGAGATCTTTTTTCAAGGCCGCGAGATCGAGGCTTTTGAACTCCTCCGCGTAGTTGAAGTCTTCCCCCATCGGGTCAGATTTCGAGGAATGCTGGTGCAGGAGTTCGACCTTTAACTGGTTCGGCCACCAGTCGCGATTGGACGTGCCGCCACCGGCGACGTGATGAAAGGGGCACTTGGCTTCGGTTGTCATGTGTTTATTCTCCTTGGGTTGCTTGAAGGAATTTTAACGGCGCAGTCTTCCACAATACGCGAGAGGGCGTGGCCTTGAGAAGATTAATTCCTCAGAATCTGCCCTGCGTCCCCGTCACTTACGCCGCCAGATGGAAATAGCCGTGGATATGGGGCATGCCGCGGAAATACCAGACCATCTCCGGTCCTTCGATCTGCCAGGTGTCCCAAACCTTGTCATTGCCAATGTCGAACGCACCGCCGTAGCATGAGATGAAGAGCCGCTCGACCATCTTCTTGTCCTCGATGATTTTCATGGTGGCGGCGACATCGTCTGGCCGGAAGCACGCGAGCATGCGACGCATGGTGTCGAGGAGCCTGGCCTGCTGATCCTTGCTGAGGTCCGCGCCGCTGATGCCGGGGAGATCGGTCTTCCCCTTTAGAATGACGGAGGCGGGATTCTCCTCACGTGGCTCGCGACCGACGAGCACCTTCTCCCGCTGTTTGCCATCGAGGATGGAGTGGAACTCATTGAAAAGGAGTCCCTGATACCAGAAGGGATTGCCCTCGTGATCCTTGGTCTCGCGGAAAGCCTTGGCAAAATTGCCGTAGAAGATCGGAGCACCTCCGAAGCCGAGGCCTTGGTCTGTGTGCGCATTGCAGCGACGCGTGACGTGATGACCCGTGTAGATGAACTCGAAGTCCTTGTCCTTCGGTGAGCCAAAGAAGCCGACGGAGGGCGTGTTTTTGATCTGGCCCATGAGATCTTTCTCCACCTGCCAGTTCATCTTCTCGCGATACTCCGGCGCGTGCAGTGACTCGAAGATCTGCTTCACGAGATCCTGCTGATCCTTGGTGTAAAAGGTGTGCAGGCGCTGCTCAGGGCAGATGTACCACCAGTTGCTGATGAACTTCCGCTTCGCGTGATCCACCGGCAGGACGATCTTCGCATGCTGCTCCTCGGTAAGGCTTTTGTAGAACTGCATGGGCAAGGAATCCTTGTCCGCCGTCGCAGCGCACAAACTGGGGAAAGCGGCAAGCGCGGTCGTGGCACCGAAGCCGCGGAGGATTTCGCGGCGACTGAGGAGCTTCTTGTCGGTGGAGTTTGGAAGAGACTTCATATCGGCATGCTCTCTCGAATCCTGGAAAAAGGCCAGCATGATTTCCGGGCTGATCACTGACCTTCCCACAACTTCAAGTCATCAATCTGGCAGCCGCCGAAATCGAGCGCCTTGAAGTCGATCTGGGCCTGGCCGGTCATGTCGATGTTCTTGCTCTCAAAGCGGCGCTTCTTGCCGTCGATGGCCAGGAGGAGCATGCCCTTCTTCAGTTCGATGGCGACATCGTGCCACACGTTGAGCGCAAAGAGCGGAGATTCCACCGGGTGCGTCTCGACGTTCTTTTTGATGGTCAGCGTCGTGGCCTTCTCGCTGAACGTGATCGTGTGAATGTGGTGGCCGATGTCGAGAAGCGGGAAGCCCTTTTTGTAAGCTTCGCCATCGTAGCGTACGCGCATGGTGCAGACGAAGTTTTCTGGCACTTTCTTGAGCCAGATCACGGGCTTGAAGCCCGCATGGGCCTTGTCGCCTTTGGCGATCATCTTTTCCTGAAACTCCTTGGACGACTGACTGCCGGCAAGCACTCCGTCTTTGATGACCCATGTGCTGCCCTGACGAACTTCCCAGAAATCCTTGTTGATCGCGCCGCTGTCGAAAGTGTCCGCATAAACGAGCTTCGTGCTCTGAAACAGCTCAGGTTGATAGTCTGGCGTGGCGGCTTGGAGGGCGGAATTCACCGAAAGAGCCAGGGTGATGAGGGATAGGCGGAAAGACATGTTCATGAGGGGGGTGGGAACGCAGCCTTCGGCCTTGTCTTGCGCGGATGGCCGTCACCTACCTTCCATCCCGAAGCAGCCGGGTGTCAAAATAGCTCGCCTTGCAGCGGTGGTTTCGGAGGCGGTGGAGGCAGAGGAGGAATGACTGCAATGCTGCCGTCGGGTTTGAAAGTGCCAAAGAGCGAGAAGCGTGTGTCCCGGAAGTACGCAAGCTCGGCGGGCGTGGTGGCGACCGTGACCATCTTGGCGATTCGGTAGGATTCGCCGTTCTTGCCGATGCTGGGTGATTCAAGCACGAAGAACAATCGCGCCGCGGACGGTGCGTCGCCCCAGTTGATCTCGCCAGTGTCGTCATCCCTGACGGCGACTTGGGCGACCACATCCGTTTGCGCGAGCAGGTGCCCGGGCTTGCGCAGCCACCAGTCGAGTTTCTCATGCTGCGCGGAGCCGCCCCACAGCCCCGCGATCGGCGTGCCATCGGCAAGCGTGAGATGAAGCGGCTGGCTCGCTTTCCAGAGCTTGCCATCGAGAGTGCGAAAAAGATGCGGCATGGGAGACGAGGTCTCACATTTTCGACCGCTTCTCAAGACAGGACATCGCCACCCCAGGCACCTTCAACGGACACGGTGTCGTTGATCGTCAAATCCCCTCCCACGCTCTCTCGGTCACCGGGTCGCGGCCTTCATCATACTCGATGTGATCGATGATGGTCTCGATGGGCTTGCCTGTGAGTCCGCTGTCTTGAATGCGCTGTGGCAGCAGATGAGAGCGTTCGTCGCGCCAGCCTAGTTTGGCAATGAAGCGGTTCCACATGTGGCACTCCTCGTCACTGCGTACGGTGCCCCGGGCATGGACCCAGGCGAGAATATCTTCGTCGCCGCCACCTTGAAGCGTGCGTTCTTTGATCTCGGCATAGGCCACGCCAAGGAAACGGCAGCAGCGCCCATCAAGCGTGTAGAACTGCGTGTCGCCGAGAAGCGGAATGTAGTCGGCGGGAAGCTTAGCCTCGGCATGCAGACGGATTTTGTCGAGCATGCGGCCGAAGTAAATGAGGCGGCCGACTTTGGCGTAGCAACTGCGGAGACCGGGGACGTGAGGCATGGCGGGATCATTCGCAGCCGGAGTCTTTTGGCAAACACAGGGTTGATTCATGGAACGACCCGTCTTTGTGCGCTCAAGGCCTCTTGGAGTCCGCGGATCGCAGGCGTGATGACGGCCTGCGAGTATCCCGCCTGTGCCAATTGCATGCGAGCGGCGCGGATGAGTGGCGCTGTGTGCTGGGAGCCGTGCGCTTCAGCCAAGGCGCGGATCATCTTTTTGCCCAAGGCATCCAAGGCCGGACGCACGGTCGTGCCGAGATCCGGGACGGCCTGGTTCGAGGGCTTCACACCAGCATGACGCTTCAGCCATTCCTCCTGGCACAGCTTGGCCGCAGAGATCTGGCCGGAGAAAAACGCCCGCACCTCTGCAGCGGGCAGACCAGACTCGGCTCCCAACCGCTCCATAGCATCGAGCAGCTCCGCTTCCCGCTTCGCATCCGTCACCGGCAAGGAACGGACCTGTTTGACCTGCGCCACCTCATCCATCCAGCCCAGGCGTTCGACCATCAAAGCGGGCAAATCTCCTCCAACGGACGAAGAAGACGTCCCAGAGGTCATGCAGCCGGTGAGAACCAAGCCCAGAACACCACTGAGGCCAAACAAGACACGAAAGAAGGAAGACGCGATGAGCATGCGATGAAGAAAGCGCGTTATTTCGCCAACAGGCCGGCCTTTGTCCAGTATCAGCCAGATCATTCCACCTTCACGCAACCACAAGCCAGCAAAGCCGGCCCGCAAATGAGCAAGATCGGCGGCGACGCAAGGTCAGCGCCGCTGTTGATTCCCCTTCATGAAAGCCGCTGTGTGCCTGTTCTTTGCCTTGCTGGCAAAAAGTGCGCTGCTGGCCGGCGAAGCGCCGCCAACAGCCTACTACGAGCCTGCTCAGTTCTTCCGCATGCAGATCCAGCCCATCCTCGAACGCCGCTGCTACGAGTGCCATTCCCACCAGCACGAGCTTGAGGGCGAGCTGGCGCTGGATTCCAAAGCCGGATGGCAAACCGGCGGCGAAAACGGTCCCGCCGTGAAGCCCGGTGACTTGAAGAACAGCCCGCTCATCCAGGCGATCCGTCACCTCGATTCCGACAGCGCCATGCCGCCGAAGAAAAAGCTCCCGCCCATCGAGATCGCCTTGCTGGAAACTTGGGTGCTGCTCGGCGCGCCTGATCCAAGGACAGCGCCGCCGAAACCGTGAGCGCGTATTCATGCGCCACAGGCGTCGCGCCAAAATATCCGAGCCAGCTCACAGGAGGTGTTGCCTGGCCGGTGATTTTGCGACAGGCGTTGTCCGATGAATTCCTTTCCTTCCCGCAGCCATGCCAGCCAACCCACGACCTGGATTGCGGCGGGAGAACGCGCGGCTTTTGAGGCGGCGGGCACGAATGCACACCGGCTGGCCTCGGGTTCGGAGGGCTGGGTGGAGCGACTGGGCGATGATGCGATGATCTCGCACAAGAATGACGCGGTGCTGAACGAGCTGGCCGCCGGACTGGAGGCATGGAGTGCGCAGGCGAATTGGACGCCAATGCGAGTCTTCACGCGCTTCCTGCCATTGAAAAATCATGAGCGCGTGTCGCCCATCCTGCGCTCAGGCGATCCGTCATTGCCGATCACGACCGTGGTGGCGGAGGCGGGCATCCGTTATGGCCTGGATTTCGGAACGGGTTACAGCCACGGCCTGTTTCTGGATCAACGCGCCAATCGTGCCATGCTGAAAACGCTGCGTCCAAAGCGGCTGCTGAACACCTTTGCCTACACTTGCAGCTTCAGCGTCGTGGCAGCTCTCACGGGCGCGGAGACGTTGAGCGTGGATCTCTCCCGCAAGTCGCTGGACCGTGGTAAACAGAACCTCGCCCTCAATGGCATCGAGGCGGCGGGGCATCGTTTCATCAATGATGATGCGCTGGAACTGCTGCCGAAGCTGGGACATCGCGGCGAGCGCTTTGATGCCATCATCCTCGATCCTCCGACCTTCTCACGCGGCAACAACGGCCGCCGGTGGCAGGTGGAGCAGCATTTTGAAGATCTGATGCTCGCGGCGCTGGAGGTGGCCGGCCCCACCTGCGCGATCCTGCTGTCCACCAACTGCACGAAGCTCAATCCAACCGTCCTGGAACGTCAGGCTCGTGCCTGCGCGAAGATCAAGCGCCGTGCCACGGATTACACGCGCACGTCTGCAGAGGTGGATTTCCCGCCGGGCCACGGTGCCAGCACCCTTTGGATGATGGTTCGCTGATTCAGTCCGCCAGCCAGGACTTCATGCGCCCGCCCATCACATTCGCGATGGCAGCATTACCCGCCGCATCGGGATGCACGCCATCTTTGAGCAGCGCATCAGCAGGCACGACACCGAAGAGGCTGATGAACTCGCTTTGCGTCTCGTCGGCCAGCTTGGCAAAAGCAGCGCCGAGTTCGCGCAATTTCGCCTCGCGTTGATCACCGATGGGCTTCGTCGGACCGAGGGCGGCCTTGTTGATATTGGTGGGACCGACGAGGAGCACGGGAAGCTTCACGCCATAGGCATGACGGGCCTTTTCGATCATCGCACGCACGTTCGTCACAGCCTTCGGCACGCAGGCAGCGGTGATGTCCCGCGAATCGTTCATGCCGAGAGCGATGACGAGCGCGTCTGCCTTCGGATGCCCCAATAGCATCGCTTCGAACTCCTTCAGCGAAGCGGTCGGGCGACCGCCCTTGCCTTCATTGATGAGCGTTAGAGTCCCGCCAGACTCTTTCTCAATCTGCTTCACCCAGCCTCCGCCAGCGGTGATAGAATCACCAAACATGATCACTGTGCGCGGTGGTAGGCTGTTTTGCGCGAATGCGGCACACGTCAGAGCCAGAAGGAGGGAAAACAGACGAATCATGATGGCTTGCTGCGGATCTAGCTCTCAGACGGCGGTGTTTCAGGTGTCGGAGAGACTTCGGGCTTTTTCACGCGAGGAAGCACTTTGCGGCCGGGGATGAATCCACCGCTCCCGCTGCAGCCGGACCAGTCACGGCCGGAGTTCTTGTTTTTGAATGGCCTGGGCGCTTTGTTGTTTTGTTTCTGGCTCCGCATTGTCGGGGGATTGTTGAAGGCACGGATCGTTGCGGAAGACGGCTCGTTTGGCAAAGCGAAATCCAGTCTGCGCCAGGGCGCAGCATCAGGCCCCCTGCTTTTTCTTTGGCGGCTTGGGCACTTTGCCACCGCCAGCGGACGCTGGGTCAGTCGCTTTAAGTTTGGCAAACACCTTCTGCGCATAGTCCGAGTTTTGCTCAGGCGTGAGCTCCGGGTGCTTCTCCAGGCGCGACTTCATGAGGTCTTTGAACTTGTCACGCGCCTCGGGAGAGAGGGAGGAGTAAAGTTCGCGACCTTGCTCGCCGAGAAACGACGACGGCTTCACTTTGTCGCCGTCCTTCTTGCCAGAGCCGGCCATTTGAGATTTTGCGCCGCCTTTCCCTGTGCTTCCTGGGGAAAGCTGCTGCCCTTGGTAGTGCATGGCGATGATCTCGTCTCCCACCTTCAACTCGACCTGGGTTTGGTGCATGTCCGCTCCGGCACTGGCCGTCATGAGCTGCCAGCCCAGCGCGTTCGGCTCCTCGGTCACAACGAAGCGCTGCTTGGTCTCCGTGTTCAGCACCGTGGCCACGGGACGCCCATCGACGTAAGCGATGCCGGTGAGCTGAAGTGATTTCTCCAGGTTCACGGCGCGGGTGAAGGGCGAATGCATCAGCAAATCGTCCGCGAAACTGAAATCAATCGGCTGCGGAAGGTCAGGATCTGCCAGCGGTGCCTCAGCGGCCTGGAGGCAGGACGAGAAACAGAGAAGGGCGCTGAGGCGAACGAGGAACTTCATTGAGGGGCCATCACGAACGACCACCTCTCCGAGGTCTATCAACAGAATGCGACCGTGAGGCCCAGCCGCGCTGTCATTTCGCAAAATCGCGGAAGACGATCTGCGAAGGATTGCCGACCGGCGTGTAGTGGCCCGTGAAGGCCAGCTTGCCGGTGCTTTTGTCCACACGAAAGACAGCGATGTGGTCCGCGCGTTGGTTGCAGCAGTAGAGGTAGCTGTTGGTCGGATCGAAAGTGAAGCTGCGAGGGTAATCACCATGAGTCCACTCCTCGGTCACAAAGGTGAGTGTGCCGTCCGCACCGATGGCAAAGATGCCGATGCTGTCGTGCAGGCGGTTGCCGGCATAAACGAACTTTCCGTCGGCGGAGACGATGATCTCAGAGCAGAAATTGCTGCCTGCATAACCCGGCGGCAGACTGGAGATCGTCTGACGGGAAGTGAGGCGGCCGGTTTGCACATCGAAGTCAAACAACACGACCGTCGAGCCTTCCTCCTGGATCGAGTAGAACCAACGTCCGTTCGGATGGAAGGCGAAGTGACGTGGCCCGTCGCCGGGAGGCAGCGAAACGAACGGTGTTTCGGCAGGCGTGAGCGTGCCTTTTTCCGCGTCGAACTTCCACACGAGGATTTGATCGAGTCCGAGATCGACGTGGATGACAAATTTCCCCGAAGGGTCGGCCTCGATCATGTGCGCATGCGTCTGATCGTGTCCGCTGATGGCAAAGCTGCCGGGAGGCGCGTTTGTGGCCTTCGTCGGGCCGATCTTGCCCGCGTCCTTCTTCACCTCCGTCGCTTCGCCGAGGCTGCCATCGGCCTTGATGGGAAGCACGGCCACGGAACCGCCGAAATAGTTCGCCACGAGCACAAACTTCCCACCTGGATGCACGCTGAGATGAGCCGGGCCTTTGCCACCGGAGCTGACGGTGTTCAGCAACTTCAAGTCGCCCGTTTTCGGATCAATCGCGAAAGCGCTGACGGTGCCGGATTCATTCTCGCCGACACGTTCGGTCTCATTGCCGGAGTAAAGACGCGTCTTGTCGGCATTGAAGGCCAGGCAGCTCGGGCTGGTGCCCATTTCGTGGACACCTACAGGTGTCATCGCCCCGCTGGCACGGTCCACTTCAAACAAATGAATGCCACGCCCGTTCCCAGGCGGCAGATCGACCTGCGTGGCCTTCATGTTCTTCAGCGGCGAGGTATAGGTGCCCACATAGGCCATGAGTCGGCCGTTTTCCTCCACCGCCTGCGCTCCCAGCAGAGGTGCTAGCATGAAGGCGGAACCTGTTTTCAGAAACGAACGTCGGGAGCTGGGAGATTGCGGCATGGTGCAAGCCTACGGCTTAAATCACGCTGCTTTTGCATGAGCGCCGCGCATCTACGCCGTCTGCGCGAAGAACTGCCCGAAGTAGCAGAATGCCCCGACGGCGAGGTGACAGATGCAGGTGGTGTAAAACTCCCCCGGCTTGTCCGCACGCCTCACCACACCACTGCGGGCCAAAGTCGTGCCGCTGATCAGCCCTAGGCCTCCTGCGGCAAGCATGAAGAGGCCGAAGTTGGCGGCGAGTTGTACATTTTCAGGGGAAGCCATGACGGTACGTTCCACTCACCCGCGCTGGATTGGCAACCAGAAAGCTATTTCTTTCCAAGCCACTGCACGCTGAGGATCTGCTCGATCTCCATCTTCCCACCGGCCTCGGGGATGTTCTCGGTGGATTTCTTCCATGTCACCCGGCACTTCTTGCCCACATAGGCGGCGGAATTTTCGAGCACCTTGTCCACGGTGGCGTCAGGTTTTAGGATGAAGTAGGAAACCTCGTCGCCATCCGCCGTGCGCATCTTCCAGTGGAAGTAATCACCCTCCTCAACGCCGAGAAAGGTGCCGTCCGTCAGTTTAGCCGCCGCCTGTGGCTTGCCAACGGGCTTGCCCTTCTTCAAGGCGGCCACGAAGGCCTCGCAGTTCGTCGTGTAAAGCTCTGTGGTGGCCTGATAGTCCTCTCCGTGGAAAACCGGCGCAGGTTTCTCGGTCGTGAGCCACTTGAAGATGCTGCCGTTTTTGAAATAAAGGCGCTCCTCAACCTTGGGCCTGTTTTTCGCGCCTTCGGCCCCCATGAAGTAGGTGTTGAAGACAAACAGCGGTTTTTCGCCCTCCATGTAATACTCCGTGACACCAGCGCCATCGTCGCCGCACACTGCGACGATCTTTTTCACCTCGCCGCCGTCGAGAAAGCCGGTCAGCGCAAACTCCGTCGGCTCGTCTTTGTGAACAGCGGTGACTTTCTTGAAGGATGTCTCCTTCTCGTTGATCTCAGTGTAAACCGCCCGGTGATGCGCCGTGTCGCTCTGAGCATGGGCAATCGCGGAACAAGCCAGCAAGGCGGCAGCGTGGAGAAATGAAGAGAGTTTCATCGGCGCGACGAGTCGCCGAAAACCATCTTCGCGCAAGAAATTTGGCACTTCAGTCTCTACGCTGTGACCTTCTTCACAAAGCAGGCCTTCAGACCGATCAGCACGCCATCCATTTTGCAGGAGATTTCATGATCACCGTCCACAAGACGAATCGGCTTCGATTTCGTGCCGACCTTGAGCACATCCGAGGAGCCCTTCAGTTTAATGTCTTTGATCATCGCCACGATGTCGCCATCGGCGAGGACGTTGCCGTAGGCGTCCTTCACGACACGCTCGGCGTCCGGTTCATCCGCCGCAGCTTCCTTGGGCCATTCGTGCCCGCAGGTCATGCACTCAAAGCGGTCGGAGTGGTCCAAAACATCGTTCATCTCGCACATCGGGCAGGCAGGCTGGCTCATAGGAAACCACCAGACACGTCACCGCGCTGGAACTCAAGCGCTCACTTGTGTTTGACCATGCCACGGCTTAAAGGCCGCCATCCATTGCCCCAACCGCCATGATCACACGCTTCCTCGCTCCTCTCGTTTTCCTCGCCACAGCCGCCATCGCCGCCGACCTGCCCCAAATTCCCTCCAAGCCGATCTCGGTGAAGAAAGAACTGCTGTTTTCCGATGATTTCCAAGGCGCCGAACCCGCCAAGGTCTGGCACAAGGTCGTTCCTACCTTCGCTGTCGAAAACGGCGCGCTGAAAGGCACTCAAACCCGCGACAAGGACGTTCCCTCCGCCGATGGCAAGTCCGTGGTCAAAGCACACGCGGCGGTGCATGGACTGGAAATCCCCACCAAGGACAGCGTCGTCGAGTGCAAGATCCGTTTTGAAGGCGCCACGATGATTGATGTCGAGTTTGACGACCGCAAATACACGGGCGCACATTACGGCCACCTTTGCCGCGCCCAAGTGCGCCTCAACGGCGTGACCATCATCGACGAACGCGATGGCGGCATGCGCAACGACATCCGCGAGATGCGCAACGATCCCACCAAGAAGGCCGAGGTCGCCGCATTGCTGAAGGGCCGTCAGGTGACTTACCCGGCCAAGCTCGAAACCGGCAAGTGGTACACGCTCGTGGTAGAAACCGTCGGCGACGAGATGCGCGTCACGATTGATGGCAAGCCCGCCGCGTTTTTGAAGTCCTCCGGCATCGCCCATGCCACCAAGTCGAAGATCGAGCTCGGCGTCGCAGGCAAAGACGGCTTCTTTGACGACCTGAAGGTCTGGAATGCTGCCGCGAAGTAACCAGATGGCTGACGGCATGGAACGGCTGTGCGTCTTTGAATCACTCCTCTCATGTCACTTCTTGAACGTCTTTTTTCCATCCCGACTGTCCGCAAAGCCATCTGGCGGCTCTGGTATCCCTTTCTCACACGCCGCCTGCGTGGCGAGGAGGTGCTGTTTCTCAACTACGCCTTTGAGACCGACCCGCCGGTCGGTTTGAAGCTCGATCCAGCGGACGAGCCGAACCGCGCCTGCATTCAGCTTTATCATCACGTTGCCACGCAGGTTGATCTGCGCGGCAAAGACGTGCTGGAAGTGAGCTGCGGCCACGGCGGCGGCGCGTCGTGGCTCTCGCGCACGTTGCAGCCTGCCAGCTACACCGGTCTCGACCTCAATCCCACCGGCATCGCCTTCTGCCAGCAGCGTCATCGTGTGCCCGGCCTCAGTTTCAAACAAGGCGATGCACAGAAACTTTCCTTCCCTGATGCATCGCTCGATGCGGTGATCAATGTCGAGGCCTCGCACTGCTACCCTGATTTTCCCGGTTTTCTGGCCGAGGTGGCGCGTGTGCTGAAGCCCGGCGGCCACTTTCTCTATGCCGACTTTCGTTTTCGCGATCAGTTCGCCGAATGGGACGCCGCGATTGCCCAGGCACCGCTGCAAATCGTGCAAACCCGCGACATCCGCAACGAAGTGCTGCGCGGCATGGAAACCAACGCGGCACGTAGCGAGGCGCTCATCTGCCAGCGCCTGCCCGGCTTCCTGCACTCGCTCGGCCGCGACTTCGCCGGGCTGCCGGGATCGCGCGTGTATGACGCGCTGAAATCACGCGAGCTGTCCTACCGCTCCTGGTGCTTCCGCAAAGCCTGATCACGGTCCGACGGCCAGCCAGTTGAACTCGGCGGCATACACGCGTGTGTTGGCCCAGGTGGTGATGATGGCCTGAAAGCCGGATTCGGTGATCAGTCCGGTTTTGAGCGTCAGACGGGCGCTGTCGCGCTGGTCGATGTCAAAACCCGTGAGCCCAAGCTGCACGACGGGCACAGCAAAAAAGGGCGAGTCAAAAAAGACCTCCGCCGTGAAGCTGCGAATCTCGGCCTCATCCGGCGAGATTTGATCAAGGCACCATCCCTCCGTGAGGACACTGAGGGCGACATTGGAGGAGAGGACTTTCCAGGGAACAGAAGAGGAATACATGAGGGCAGCGCAGAGAAGCAGCATCCGGGCCGATGTCAGGCATTCTCCGCCTCATTTGCCACTTTCACCCTCGACATCGAGCGGGATGAAATCACGAACGTCCCACACCACCGGCTGCCCTCGGCGCTGCTTCGCCAGCCAGTTCAGCGCGGCCTGATGCACGATCTCATGCCCGCCTTCAAAAATCGTCAGCCGGGTGTTGCCGCTGATGTGGCGGAAGATCGGGACTTTCACGCCATAGCTCGCATCGGGTGGCGCGGGCTGCCAGCCGGGCGGCAGTTTCTGTGTCTCGTAAAACAACGGGAAGGCGTTCGCATCAAGACGACCCGCCTCCGCAGCCACGGCATTGAAGGCCCGCAGCGCATGCGTGAACGGCACACTGCCCGCGCGTCCATCGTGAATGCCATGCGCAATGTCGAGCGGCACCGTGGCGGCATTTTGCAAGCAGCTCAGCGGCGAACGCTTCCAGGCTTCAGGATCACCTTTCACCGGCGCATGCCCGAGCGCCGTCTCGATGTTCTGTGCATACTTGTCCGGCACGCCGTTTTTCGTGTGTTCCGCATGCCATTTAGCGATGTCGTCGATACCGCACCACGCACTCACCCCGGCCCAGATTTCGGGATGTCGGCCCGCCATCAGCATCGCCATGTGCCCGCCACCGCTCACGCCGATGAGGTAAATTCGCGTCTCATCCACCTGCGTCTGCTGTTTTGCCCATGCCACCGCCTCCACCACATCCAGCACGGCGCGTTCACTGCCCAGCGCTGGCGGCGTCCAGTTGGGCCCGCGAAAATCAGGATGCACAAAGGCCCAGCCCTGTGCGACGCACCACTCCGCATACACCGCGTCCCCACCGGCGGAGGCATAGCTGCTGCTCCAGGTGTGCAGACCCACCAGCAGCGGCTTCTTTTCCGTCGAAGCCGGAGCAAACCACATCGCCTCCTGCGTCGCGCCATCGCTGCAAGGAATCCCAACTTTCGCGATCTGCGCCGGCCAGCGCTTCGGGGCAGGTTTGCTGATCAAGGGTGTTTGGGCATGGAGCGAGGACATGAAGGCGAGAACGACTACTGGAAGGAGGGACTTCATGGCAAAAGAACGCGCGGTTCAGCGCCTTCCAAACAGGACATCACACCTTTGGCGGGAAATCTCATGGCAAAGCCGGACGGCGGGAGCTAATGAAGCCGATGAAATTGGAACAAGGCCAGATTTGGAAAAAGGGCGATGAGTACCTGCGCATCGTCGAATGGGCGCGGCTCTCCATCGAGTACAAGCGTATGAAAAACCCGCTCACCAAGGAAGGCACGCTGCACAAGGTCACGAAAAAGGAGTTCTGCCGCCTGCTGAAGGGCGCGGAGCTGGTGGTGCTGGAAAAACCAGCGGAGGAAGCGCCTGAGGACGACGGCCCGGAAGAGCAGCCGCTCATTTAATGCCGATCACCATCGAGTCGGGACCGACCAGATGCTCGACGCGGCAATCTTTGAACCCGGCCTCCAGCATCCAACCGATGCAGTCCGCGCCGGTGTAATCAAACCCGCCGGGAGTTTCGATGAGCATGTTCAGGCTCATCAAAAGACCAAAGGCGTTCTGCGAGCGGTCGTCATCAATGATGGCGTCATAGACCACCACCGCGCCGCCCGGCGGCAGAGCGGCATGCGCTTTCCGCAGCAGCATGCGCTTTGTGTCGAGATCCCAGTCGTGCAGGATGTGACCGAAGAGCAGCACATCGGCCTGCGGCAGCGCATCGGTGAAGAAACTGCCGCCCGCGAAGCTCACGCGGCTGGCAAGCCCGTTCGCGGCCACATAATCCTCAAACACCGGACCCACTTCCGGCAGGTCAAAGCCCAGTCCCTTCAAATGCGGGTTCGCCAGAGCGATCTGGGTGACGAGGTCACCCTGCGCCGTGCCGATGTCCGCGCAGCTTTGATACTGCGACCACGGGAACTTTTGCGCGATGGCCATGTTCGCACCCCGGCTGACACCGGACATGGCGCGCAGGAACTCACGCAGCCGCGCTGGATCAGCATAAATCGCGGCAAACGGATCGTGGCCGCCTTTGGACTCGTTTTGGGATTCCCCAGTGCGCACGGCCGCCGTAAGTCCGCCCCAGAACGGATAAAGACGATGGTTCGCCATCTCCAGGATGCCGCCGATGTAGGACGGCTTCGCCTTGTCGAGAAACAGGCTCGTCTCAGGCGTGTTGCTGTAAACACCGTCGATGCGCTGAAGGAAGCCAAGCGCGACGAGCGCATCCAGAAAATCCCGCGCCCCGCGTGGATGCATCCCAAGGCGACCCTGCAACGTAGCGAGATCGCCCGGATGCTTTGCCAGTTCGGTGAAGATCTCCATTTCCACCGCGCTGAGCAGTGTCTTGGCGTTCCAGAAAGCGAGGCCGGTTTGCAGGATGCGGTCAGGTGAAATGTCCATGCGCGAAAATAACGCGATGCGGAGGCATGACAAGCGCGTGACTTTCCTCAGATCATGCCTAGCCGTATCAGATGGACCCTCTGCCAACCCTGAGCGAAATCGAAGCCGCCAAGGCGCTCATTCGTCCGCACATCCGCGAAACGCCGACCTATCGCTGGCCGCTGCTCGAAGCGGGCCTCGGCTGTGAGCTGTGGCTGAAGCATGAGAACCACACACCCGTCGGCGCCTTCAAGATTCGTGGCGGATTGGTTTATATGGATGAATTGAAACGCCAGCAGCCAGACGTGGGCGGTGTGATCGCAGCCACCACCGGCAATCACGGCCAGTCCATCGCGTTTGCGGCCAAGTTGAACGGTCTGCGGGCTGTGATCGTGGTGCCACATGGCAACAACCCAGAAAAGAACACCGCCATGCGCTCGTTGGGCGCCGAACTCGTCGAGCATGGCCGTGAATTTCAAGAAGCCCTCGAATACTCACGCGAACTGGCCGCCAAAGAAGGCCTGCATGCCGTTCCGTCGTTTCATCCCTGGCTCGTCTGCGGCGTGGCGACGTATGGCTTGGAGATGTTTCGCTCCGTGGCGGATTTGGACGCGGTTTTCGTGCCCATCGGTCTTGGTTCTGGTTTCTGCGGCATCGCGGCGGCCCGCGAAGCACTGGGATTGAAGACGAAAATCATCGGCGTCGTGTCCGAGCATGCGCCCGCCTATGCGCTGTCGTTTCAGCAGCGTCAGTTCGTCGAGCAATCAAGCACGACACGCGTGGCGGAAGGCGTGGCCTGCAAAACACCGAATAAGGACGCGCTGGAGCATGTGATCCGCCATGCGCATGACATAGTGACCGTGAACGACGACGAAGCCGTAACCGCGATGCGTGAGATCATCCAGGCGACACACAACATCGCCGAAGGCGCGGGCGCGCTGGCTTATGCGGCGCTGAAGAAGCATCGCGAGCAGTGGCAGGGCAAACGCGTCGCCTGCGTACTCACCGGCGGCAATGCGAGCATGGGCATGCTGCGCGAGGCGCTTCAAACAAAATGACTCAATGAAGACCAAAGGTCTTCCGTCATGCAGCCCAGGGTTGCACGAAGTGCTACCCTGGGTTCCGCCGCAACCACCTCGTTGTTTCAAGGTTAACCACAACGCGGTTCCGTCCTCTGGTGACGGCGATGGCGGAACCCCTTTGGGCATGGGCGTCAGGTTAAGTTTAAAATGTCTAAATTTCGACATTTTCCATGAGTGAGAGGCTATTATTGACCCTGAGAGTGCTGATTCCGCACCCGCCAGCTCCTCAAAATATAGAGCTTTATGCTTAACCTGACGCACATGCCCTTTGGGGTTCGCCCTTGAGCAAATGATTCCTTTCATCGTGGACCCAGGATTCTACGTACCCTGGGCTGCATGACGCAAGCCTGTTGGGCTTGGATCTCACCGCTTCACCCACGGCAGCACGATGTGCGAGGGATGATCGGCACCGTAATAGATAGTATTTGTGGCGATGACCGTGCGGCGGTGCTGCTGGAGCGGTTCGCCGGTGTTCGGGTTCACGTCGAAGCGTGGAAAATTGCTGCTGCTGATGTCCACGCGAATGCGATGGCCCTTTTTGAAGACGTTGCTCGTGGGGTAAAGCTTGATGGTGAAAGGATAGACCTTTCCTGGATCCATGAGCTTTTCTTCCTGGAGCGAATCACGGAAGCGGGCGCGGACGATGCCGTCCTGGAGGTTGAGATCAAAGCCATGCGGCCAGTCGGCGCTGGGCGGATACACGTCGATGAGCTTGGCGGTGAAGTCGGTATCCACAGCAGAAGACGAGGCCCAGAACTTCACCTCGATCTCGCCGGTGATTTCGATGTCTTCAGCGAGCGGTGCAGTCTGAAACACGAGCACGTCGCTGCGGGCGGAAAGCGGGATGGGCTTCGTCCAGTTCCAGAATTTTTCACCACCACGCTGATCCCATGCGCCCTGCTGCATGATGCCATCGCCGGAGGAGATGTTGCCACCGAGCGTGGGCACAGGATTCTTCGGATCGAAGGCGTAGGTCGTCGCTCCGCCTTCGTTTTTTGGCTTCGCGTCGCTCAACAAGCCGTCAGCATGCAAATAGAACGGCGTGGGCTTTGCCCGAGAGAGCGGCCACTCGTTTTCATCGCGCCACTGGCCGCCATGATTGAGCAGGCCGTCCTTGGTCTTGCCGCCGTCGCCGGTTCCCATGACGAAGATGCGCACTTTCTTGGCGAAGGGCGCGGATTTGCCGACGCTGTTGTCGAGACCCTTCATCCAGTGATCAAACCACTCCTTGCGCCAGGCGAACTGATCCGCGATGGCCGCCTCGCTGCCGAACTCGACCTGGCCGTGCGCTGATTTCGTCTGCGCACCGTGGATCCACGGCCCCATGATCAAATACACATCACTTTTCAGCGTCTTGGAGAGCGCGGTGAAGTTGGCGGAGGTGTTGCCGGCCCACGAATCGTACCAGCCGCCGACGAGATAGACGGGCATGTCCTTGTAGCGCGTGGGATCGGCCAGAATGTTGTTCTGCGCCCAGAAGGCGTCGTCTTTGCCGTGGCGCATGGCCTGGATGAGCCAGTCCTCGTATTCGGGAGCGAGCTTGAGCGGCGTGGAGCCAGGACGCAGCGGCAGGTGGTTCAGGTAATCCCAGCGATTGTCCGCCATTTCCTTCAACTCCACCTGCGTGGCGGGATCGAGCGCCGCGTTGCTGCCTTTGCCCGCGTTAAGCATGATCCAGTTCCAGAAGCGCATCTCAAACGCGCCCGCGTTGCGCATGCTCTGGCGGCCCATGTTGGACACGGCATCGACCGGGATGACCGTGGTGAGCTGCGGCACTTTTTCGAGCGCCATCGCGTGCTGCGTCCCGCCCACATACGACGTGCCCACCATGCCGATCTTCCCGTTCGACCACGGCTGCGCGGCGATCCACGCGGCGCAATCTGTGCCGTCAGGGCCGTCATCGGTCATCCAATGCCACACGCCATCCGATGCGTAACGCCCCCGTGTGTCCTGCGCCACGAAGGCATAGCCATTCGCCGAAAAGTATTCACCGAAGCTCTTCGCGCCGTCCTTGTTGTAAGGCAGGCGCGTGAGGATGACGGGCAGCTTGTCCTTGTTTCCTGCGGGCAGGTAAATGTCCGTGGCCAGCTTCACGCCATCGCGCATCGCCACCATGACGTTCTTTTGGACTTCGGGAGCCGCCTCTTGCCCATGCAGCAACGAGGCGGCCAGCAAAATGGCCGTGAACAACGAGCGCTGGATCATGAGCTTATTCCGCGAGCAGTTTCGCCACCTGTTCTTCCAGGCCGCCACGAGCGTTGGTGCTCACGACCATGCCCTTCTTGTTGAGCAGCCACATGGCCGGGATCGAGTTGATGCCATACTTGGTGGAGATCTCGTTCTGCCAGCCCTTGCCGTCGAAGTACTGCGGCCATTCCATGCCCTTGTCCTTCACGAATGCCTGCAACTCCGCCTTGTCTGAATCGAGCGAGATGCCAACGATCTCAAAGCCTTTCGGATGCAGTTCCTTGTAGGCTTTGATCACGTTTGGCAGCTCCGCCACACACGGTCCGCACCAGGTGGCCCAGAAGTCGATGAGCACGACCTTGCCCTGAAGTTTCGCCAGATCGACCTCACGACCGTCCACGGCGGTGAATTTCATCTCCAGGGGCTTGGTCTTGATCTCGGCGGCGGCCTTGATGCTCTTCACCTTGCCTTCAACCATGCGGTTCATTTTCTCAGCCGGGAAATCCTTCAAATGCTTCTCCGCCTTGGCGATCCACGCGGCGGTGTCGCCGCCAGCCGCTTCAGCGGCTTCCGAGGCTTCCATGACACTGATCAGGCTGGCCTGTGATTTGGTCTCGGGCTTGGCGTCCTCGGCCTTGAGGATGTCGTCGAGGCTGAGCGCGGCCTTGGCAGGCGCAGGAACGCCGGCCATCTCACGCGCACGACCCACCATCGCTTCAAACAAGGCCGCGTCATAACGAGCGGCATTGGTCGGGGCCGCTTTCATGGCCGCCGCGTAAGCCGCGTCGAAACTGACGAGGCCGGTTTTGAGCAGCTCGATGGCCTGCTCGCGTGATTGCGGCTTCTCCTTCGGATTTTTGATGCCCTCAATGCTGTCATTGACCTTCTGCCATTCGGCGTCGCCATCAGCAGCAAGAGTTATGGAAGAAACGGCCAGGACGAAAGTCGTGACCCCGATGCGGAGAAGGCGGTGTGCGTTCATGGTGCAGCCTAAACGGGGCAAACCGCCGCTGACAATCGTTTACGCGAAGATTTCCGTCACGGCCCCACGGTGAAGACAGCACGCGCAGTGAAAGTCGGTGCGGAGCGCTGCCGGGCAGACCTTGACGCCATGGGCTGGGTTCTTGCGCAGGACGTGCTCTCCTGTGAACTCGGTACGGGTGAAAAGTCTCTCGGCTTGCGCCCATGGGCGGGTGCGTTAAGCTCCAATCCGTCATGCGCCAGTACCGCCCCACCATTGAGCAGCTCAAGAAGCGCTATTCCGCCGACATGGCGCGGCGGAAGGTTCAGGCGCGGCGGGACGCGGCGCGTGATCCGAACGTGAAGCGCATGCAGATTCCCGACAACTCCGAGCCTTGGCTGCCACATCCCGTGCGTTCTCTGGCGGAGGCGATGTGGATCTCGGATCAAATCACCGCCGACATGCGCCGATGGAACCTCCTCTGACCAGCGCGGAAGCCTTTACCCATGCCCTGGCTGCGCGGCATCGCGTCGTACTGCTGGGGGGCATGGCCATCATCAGCCATGGTCTGAACCGCAAAACCAAGGATGTGGACATCTGGCTGGAGCCGCTGCCTGCAGCGGCGGAATGGGCGGCGGTGCTGAATGAGTGTTTGAGCTCGTTTTCGGAAGTTTACCCCTGGTCCCTGGCGGAGCGCCGGGTGCTGATGCCAGATGAGGTTGCGGAAGAAATCGAGGATGCGGGACTGGTCCGTGTCGGCGGTTTTGACCGCGACATTGACGTGTTCCGCCGTCCCAATGAACTCGGCATCGAGTCCTTTGAAGAAGTCTGGGAGCGGTCGGTGAAAGTGCTTGAGGGAGGCATCCGGCTTCCGGACCCGCTCGACCTCCACATCTCCAAGGCCAACACCGGCCGCGAGCATGACTGGAAGGACCAGCTTTTCCTCGAATCCCTCGTCAAAGCCCGTTTCAAGGAGCGTCTGCCGGTCTGTATCTGGCGGAGGCAACATCCATGCTGGACTGCTTCCTGGACCCGGAGGCGCTGCAATACGCACGGGAAAATTCTCACGCCGAGGTGCGCGCGCTGGTGCTCAAATACCTGCGTGAGTTCGAGGCCGAAGGAGATCCGTACTCACGCGATATTCTGGCCGCTGGCGGCTGGGAAGACTGAGGCGGGGACGCGTAGAAGAAGACGTGAGTTTTACCCTGGGAGGAGGGTGAAGTGAAAGTGCGGCCCTGTGAGGCTGGCGGCAGCGCTGAGGGCAAACTCACGTTTGCCTCTACGGATGCAGTCGTCTCTCCCTTCGCGCTCCCTGCATTCCTCCACTCCGCACTGCCCTAACGGGCTCCGGCTGGAACCGCGGCCAGACGGAAACCGAGGCGGATGTTCCGGAAGTCAGGCGAGTTCCTGTTGCGAGCGGCAACACGGCAGTGCTGGGCGTCGTTGCTCCAGGCACCGCCGCGGATCAAGCGGTAGGAGCCACTCGAAGCGCCTACAGGATCAGGGCCACCCGCCAGCTTCGCCCCATACCCGTCCGCGCACCATTCCCACACATTTCCGTGCATGTCACACAGGCCCCAGGCATTCGGCGCGTAGCTGCCCACGGCGGCGGTTTTTTGTAAGTACGGCCCACTGGTGCTGGTGCCGTAGGGGGAGTTCCCATCGCAGTTGGCCTGGGTGCCGTTGAGCACGCTGCCAAAGCTGAATAGGGGATACGGCCCATCTGCGCTGCTCGGTGCGCGGCAGGCATATTTCCACTGCGCCTCCGTAGGCAGCGCATACTTCCAGCCCACCGGCAGCGGTGCCGTTTGATTCAGCTTGCCGATGAACGCCTGCGCGTCCTCCCAGCTCACTTGTTCCACCGGCAGGTCATCACCTTTGAAGTTGCTCGGGTTGCCGCCCATCAAGGCTTTCCACTGCGCTTGAGTGACCTCCGTCTGTGCCATCCAGAAACCTTTGCTGATGCGCACTTGCACCTGATCCTCGTCATGAGAGCGGTCCGCCTCGCTCGGCGGGCTGCCCATCGTGAAGCTGCCAGGCGGGCAGTAGCAGAGCGTCAGCTTCACGCCGCTGCCGAGATCCACCACGCGGGTATCGCCGATCTACCCGGCGTTGAAGTTGTTGCTGGCGGCGCGCACAGGAGCCGCAGATGGGGGTGATTTCGACACCGCTGGAACTGCGGCAGGCACGGGCATGCTGGCTGGCGCTGTTTTAGCACTTCCCCTTGCCGGGTGTACGGCGGACTTGAACCGCCAAGTGAGTGCGCCCGGCCGGGCGCACCACATAAAAGCGGCATCCCGTTGCCAGGATGCCGCCGTGAATTTTGGGGGTTGGGAGGGATCAGGGCGCTTAGTAGCGACCGCCGCCGCCACCGCCGCCGCCTTTGCCGCCGTAGCCGCCGCGACCACCACCGCCGCCGCCACCACCACCACCTGCGTAGGCTGGGCGATCTTCCTTCGGACGGGCTTCGTTGATGGTGAGGTTGCGACCGCCGTAGTCTTTCTCATTGAGGCCACGGATGGCTTCGTTCATGGCCATGGTGGAGTCCATGGTGACAAAGGCAAAGCCACGGGGACGGCCCGATTCGCGGTCCATGGGCAGGTGGACGTCGGTGACTGTGCCATAATCGGTGAAGAGAGTGCGGATGTCGTCTTCGGTGGCGTTGAAGGGCAGGTTGCCCACATACATTTTCGTGTTCATATCTTTTGTTGGTCGCAGCTCACCTGAGAGAGGCCAAACAGAGCTCCGATATCGGATTTCAGAACACCAACGAATCGAAAAGAATCACCTGATGAACAACTTAGTTGGCATGCACCAGGTTAACTTGCGGTGCCTCTATCGTCGTCAGGGCCGCAATAGCAAACGATTGCTCAAATGGTTTTCCCCGTGACTCATGAAAAAGCGGCATCCCGTTGCCAGGATGCCGCCAAGATTGGTTTAAAATAGGATGCGCTGCGAATTAGTAGCGATCACGGCCACCGCCGCCACCACCACCACCACCACCACCACCACCGTA
>Ga0209573_1001196_pt1 | contig 42300 bp, 33 predicted proteins | sample TNRBio252014_DNA_FD_185870 | JGI IMG/M metagenome (GOLD analysis project Ga0209573, IMG submission 185870) | Wastewater treatment Type I Accumulibacter community from EBPR Bioreactor in Madison, WI, USA - TNR Reactor_6/25/2014_ DNA (SPAdes)... | ecosystem: Engineered > Bioreactor > EBPR >...
ACACCGCTGAACGTGATCGTCCCCGTCGCACCGCCGAAGCAGTTAACATTCGTTGACGTGGCGTTCGCTACGAGTTGCGTCGGTTGCGTGATCGTAACGTTTGCATTGATGGTGAATACACAGCCGTTATCGCCTTGATTGCGGATGCGTACATCATAATTGCCGGCTGTAAGGTTGTTGAAGACCGGGTTAGCTGACCATGAAGCACCACCGTTGATGGAGTATTCATAGGGAGGAGTGCCACCCGTCGGATTCAAAACCGAGATCGAACCTGTATTTCCGCCGAAGCAGGAAGTAATATTAGTACGACTGAACGTCGCTGATAAAGGTGCAGGCTGAGTAATCGTAAGTGCTGCATCCAAGATCACCATACAGTTATGCTGGTTCGCATCGCGGATACGGACATCATACGTTTGCGCACCTAAGCCCGGGAAGTTCGGGTTGGATTGCCAGTTCGTACCACCGTCAATCGAATATTCATAGAAACCACTACCGCCCGCTTGGTTGGAAACGGTAACAGAACCGTTCGTATAGCCGTTACAACCTGTTACGTCCGTTTTATTGATAACGGCAGTAATCGGAGTGGGGAGATCAATCGTTACCGTATTCAGTACACGAACGCAAGACGGGACATTTGTATCACGAATGCGAAGGGTATATGTTCCCGCAGGTAAGTTATTTCTCGTTAAAGCATTGCTCCACGTGATTCCGTTGTCAATCGAAAACTCGAAATTACCACTGCCACCCGTCGGATTTTGGATGTTAATCACACCACTATTGGGATTGGCACAATCGGTAATGTCGGTTTCAACCGCTGTAGCGTTGAGTTGACCGGGTTCGGTCAAGGCTAAAGCAGCATTAACGATCAAGAAGCAGGTCGGGTTAACGGCATCACGAACGCGAACATCGCGTGTAGCGGCTGTTAAGCCCGAGAAAGTCGGCGTGTTAAACCAGTTCGCACCACCGTTGATAGAGAATTCATAAGAACCGCTACCGCCCGAAACTCCGGAGAAAGTAATCACACCAGTTGATCCGCCAAAACAATCCACGTTAGTTGCCGTAGCAATCGCTACGAGTTGCGTCGGCTGGGTGAGTACCAGGTTGGAGTTGATGATGAAGAGGCAGGAATTATCGCCTTGATTGCGGATGCGTACATTATAAGTACCCTGGGGTAAACCCGTGAATGCCGGGTTAGCCGTCCAACTGGAACCGCCATCAATCGAAAATTCATAAGGGGGTGTACCACCTTGCGGATTCTGAATGGTAATGGTACCGTTAGAGTTACCGAAGCATCCCGTAACGTTCGTTGACGTTGCCGTTGCAGATAAAGCAGCGGGCTGGGCGATGACTAATGCTGAATTGAGTATATAATCACAAGTGGTATGGTTGGCATCACGGATACGTACGTCATACGTTCCTGCACCTAAGCCCGTGAAGTTGGCAGCGGATTGCCAGCTAACACCACCGTTGATAGAGTATTCATAGAAACCGCTACCACCCGCTTGGTTAGAAACGGTAATTGTACCATTGGTACGACCGTTACAACCCGTTACATTGGTGAATGCTACCGTAGCCGTGATGGTTATAGGTCCGTCAATCGTTAAGGAGTTGAGCGCACGGAAACAAGTCGGCGTAGCGGCATCACGGATGCGAAGTGTGTACGTACCGGGCGTTAAACCGTTTCGTACTAAACTATTACTCCAGGTTACACCACCATCAATTGAGAACTGATAAGTACCTCCACCGCCGACAGGATTACTGATCGTAATAACACCGCTTGCCAAATTATCGCAATCGGTAACATCAGTTTCAACTGCACTGGCATTAAGTTGAGCCGGTTCGGTGATGACACGCGGATTGGCTAACACAACTACGCAAGTCGGGTTATTTCTATCCCGAATTTGTACGTTATAGTTACCGGGTCCTACGTTGATGAAAGAACCGCTCGGGAAGAAGTTAGCTCCGCCGTTGATCGAGAAGTCATATAAACCACTACCACCCGTCGGGTTGGTAATGGTGATACTACCATTACTTGCACCGAAACAATCGCTGTTAGCGGAGTTAACGGTTGCGTTCAGTGCGGCAGGTTGGTTTAAGGTTAAATTCGCATTGAGGATCGTTAAACACGTAGGGTCTGCGACTAAACGAATTTGAACGTTATATGTACCAGCCGGTAAGTTTGTAAATGACGGATTATTCGACCAAGTTGCTCCCCCATCAATAGAGTATTGATAAGGAGGAACGCCACCCGTTTCACCACTGATGGTAATCGAACCGTTTGCCAGACCGTTACAAACCGTTACGTTGGCACTGTTAACCGTTGCGGTTAAAGGAGCAGGCTCCGTAATGGTTACCGTTCCTAAGTTAACCACGCAAGTAGGATTAGCTAAATCACGGATACGTACCCCGTAGGTTCCGGGTGTAACAGCCGTGAAGTTGCCGCTTACTTGCCAGTTAACGTTATCTAAAGAGTATTCATACGTACCACTTCCTCCCGTCGGATTGGAAACCGTAACCGTACCATTCGCTCTGCCGTTACAAGGCGTTACGTTGGTAGAAGCCACTGTACCATTCAAGATCGCGGGCTGCGTAATCGTAACCGAACCCAAAGAAATTGGGCAGAAAGGCGCGGTAGCATTACGGATAGAAAGGTTATATGTACCTGCCGGTAAGCCCGTAAAGGTCTGCGAAGGTAAATACGTACCGCCACCGTTGATAGAGAAGTTATAGTTACCACTGCCACCCGTTGGATTGTTGAAAGTGATCGTACCGTTGGAGTTACCGTTACAAACTGTTACATTCGTGAAGGAAGGCGTAGCGGCAATGATTGCAGGTTGCGTAATCAATACATTGGCATTGATGACCGCCGTACAGGTTGGGTTAGCTTGGTCACGAACTACGATATTGTACGTACCCGGAGCTAAGTTGGTAAAAGTAGAAGAACCCTGCCAAGTGAAACCACCATCACGAGAGTATTGATACGTTAAGGCAGGCACTAAGTTAATCACGCTGATCGTACCGTCATTCGCACCGTTACAAGTAACGTTGGTAGCGGTAGTAGAACCGGAAATTGCTTGCGGTTGCGTTAAAACATAAGCCGCGTTAATCACCAAATTACAAGCCGTAAAGCCTGCGCTTCTTACTTGGATATTATAAGTACCGGCGCAAAGGTTAGCAAATACATTACTTACGACCCAAGTACCGCCACCGTTGATCGAATATTCATACGGAGGTGTACCGCCATTGGCATTATTGATCGTGATCGAACCGTTGCATAAGCCGTTACAGATCGAAACCGGAACAGCCGTGAACGTTGCCGTAATGTTCGGCGGAGCCGTGATGGTTAAGCCGGCATTCAGCGTCCGTGTACAGGTCAGGTTGTTGGCATCCCGAATGCGGATGTCATACGTTCCCGCAGGTAAATTCAAGAAGTCGGGGCTGGCTTGCCAAGTGATACCGCCATCGCGGGAGAATTGGTAAGTACCAGAGCCACCCTGCGGATTGGTAATGTTAATCTGACCGTTATTCGCTGCGGGACAGCCCGTTAAATTCACGCCCGTTACGGTAGCGGTTAATGCTACCGGTTCGGTAATGATAACCGGATTGCCGTTATTGAGGTTGACTGTACAGAAAGGTGCGACATCATGGCGCATCTGTATGTTGTATGTTCCTGCCGGTAAATTATTAAAGACAAGATTACTACTAAAGTTTAATCCACCATCAATCGAGAAACGATAGTTGTTGTTACGTCCTCCTGTTGGGTTACTGATGACGATTTGTCCGTTCGTACCACCATTGCAGTTGGTTACGTTAGAAAAAGCTACGTCCGCATAAAGCACCGTCGGTTGCGTCAACGTTAAGGCGTTGTCCACAACATAAGTACAATTATTTGCATCCCGAATTTGAACGCGGTACGTACCGTTACCCGGTGGTAAGCCTGTGAAGTTTTGTCCCGCCTGATAGGTCAAACCGCCGTCAATCGAATAATTGTAAGGAGGCGTTCCGCCTTGCGGGTTAATGACACTGATCGTACCATCATTTGCCCCAAAACAAGTGATGTGAGTAAAGTTAATTTGCCCTTGTAACTGCGCAGGTTGCGTAATGGTGAGATTCGCAATTAAGATACGCTCACAGGTTGGGTTATTACGGTCGCGGATGCGTACCTCATAAGAACCCGCCGGTAAGTTGGTAAACTGATTACCAATTTGCCAAATGTTACCGCCCGGGTTCGGAGCAATCCAAAACTCATATTGTCCCGAACCGCCTTGCGCACCATTAATCGTAATGGTTGCAGTTTGATCACCGAAACAGCCCGTTACGTTGGTGAAGACGGGATTAGCCGTCAACAAGCCGGGTTCTGTAATAGTGAACGGAATATCCAAGATACAGCCGGCATTATCCGTGATGCGAGCGGTATAATTACCCGCACCTAAAGTACCAAAGGAATTCGGTGTTTGGTTGGGACGAATCAAATTGCCCCCTTGGAATAACGAATATTGGAAGATACCTGTACCACCATTTGCGCCGTTGATCGTTACCGAACCATTCGTGGCACCGTTACAGGTTGTAACGTTCACAATCGTTAGTCCCGTATAGGAAACAGGCGGAGGAGCACTAATCACCGCTTGAATCGGAACGGTTACCACACAAGCCGGATTCACTTGATCCCGTATTTGGATGGTGTATGTACCGGGAGCCAATCCTGTAATGGGGTTGTTACCCGCAAAAGCTCCGCCATTCAACGCATATTGATAAAAACCAGAACCACCGGAAGGTGTTAAGGTAATCGAACCGTTATTAGAATAACTACAAGGCGTTACATTAGAAACTACGAAAGTAGCACTCAACTGCCCGGGTTCGGTGATCGCCACCAAGCCCATATTATAACGACAGTTCGGGAAGTTGGGATCATAAACCCATAAATTATAATTACCCGGTCCTAAGTTCGGGATCGTGATGTTCGTTCCTTGATAAGGGTAAGTTACCCCACCGTTGATCGAGTAAAAATAGTTACCTGCTAAAGGAGAAGTCGTATTCTGAATAGTGATCGAACCGTTGTTCGCACCGAAACAGGTTACATTATTGGAGTTAACGTTCCAAGTAATTTGTGCGGGTTCTGCCACCACTTGATTGGCTAAATTCACCACACAGGTTTGGAAGTTGGCATCGCGAATTGCTACCGTGTACGTACCATCACATAAACCACTGAAAGTAGCACCTGCCTGCCAAGAACCGTTTACCGCATATTGGTAAGTACCGGAACCACCCGTTGGATTTTGGAAGGTAATCGAACCGTTACATACGTTAAAGCAGTCGGCGTTAACCACCACGATATTGGCACCCAACACACCGGGTTGTGTTACTTGAACGGCATTGTTCACCACAACTACACAGGGATTGGGAGCTACATCCCGAATCTGAACATTGTACGTACCCGCACAAAGGTTGGTAAACGTAAACGGACTACCTGCCGCTACCCACGTTACCCCACCGTTACGGGAATATTCATAACTGCCGGGAGACTGTCCCCCCGAAGCCGTTACTGTAATAGAACCCGTACAATCGCCGTTACAACCCGTTACATTTGTTACGGCAACTGAACCGTTGATACCTAAAGGATCGTTAATAACCGCCGTTGACATAGAAGAAACGCAAGTCGGGTTCGGAGGAACGCCTACTTCGCGCGTTATCAACTGATACGTACCCGCACCTAAGTTATTAAAGACCGGGTTGGCTTGGAAGTTACCACCGTTATTGATCGAATATTCAAAAGGACCACCGTTACCGTTCACGGGTGGTGAGAACGTAATCGAACCCGTCGCCGCGCCGGCACAACCCGTTACATCTTGCGTTGCAAAAACAGGGGTCATCTGCAAACGAACCGTATAGGTAACAGTTGTTCTGGGACCGGTACAACCGTTTACAGTGGCATCTACATAGAAGTTATATACGCCCGGAGCCATGATAGGAGGCGTATAGCTTGCTCCCGTATTTAATAGTGTGCCACCGAAAGGCGCATCGTACCAATTATACGTACCGCCGGGAGCAGTTGCCGATAAAGCCGTCTGTCCGTTAAAACAAGCAAAGCGGTTCTGAACCGTCGGAGCTACCGGAATAGCCGTCGCCGTTATCGTTATTGATGCACGCGGATTGGCACTCACACAACCATTCACCGGATCAAAAGCCTCTACATAATAGGTAATCGGCGTAATGTTCGGGTGGGGAGTCGGAGAAACCGTCGTCCCTGTAGCAAACGCAACACCACCGTTCGGCACGATGTACCAACGATAAATAATCGGAGCAACGGGAGCGGGATTCGCTGTAATCGTAAATGCCTGACCGACACAAACCGAAGTATTGGTAAAGCTGGTCGGGCGAGCCGGTAACGCCACCACGCCAACATTTACCGCTGTGCGAGCTGTCGTACAAGCACCCGTTACGTTTTCTACATAAAAGGTAGTCGGAGCATTGATAGCCGCAGTAGTAAACGGTGCGTTGGTTGCCAAACCACCGGGAGGTGATAACAGCACGCCACCGTTCGGCGCGGAATACCAATAGAATAAACCGGTATTAGGGAAGGTCGCCGTTAAAACCGATGTATTACCTGCACAAACCTGCGTTGGATTCGCGTTAGCTATCGGTACGGGGGGGGAAGTAACCGTTACCGTAACCGGCGTTCTGTTGCTCGTACAACCGGAGGTAGGATCAGCTACTTGTGCATAGATCGTAACGACCCCCGCGACGTTGGTCGGGTAGGGATAAGTTTGTCCCGTGAATAACAACGTACCGTTCACCGGTTGATCATACCACGTATAGTTAAATGCTCCGTTGGGCGAAGTGATTGTGATGTTCGCCGGATTCTGATTCAAACAGAAGGTCGCGGGCGAGGGACTAACGACAGGGTTAGAAGGCTGGTTGCCTGCCGTAACGGTGATCGCTCGGCGGGTAGCACTGGCACAACCCGTAGTTGTATTAAACGTTTCTATGTAATATGTAACCGGTGTTCCATTCACATGAGTCGTAGAAACCGTATTCCCCGAAGCGAAAGGCGCACCACCGTTCGGCACGGTGTACCACCGATATTCTAAGGGCGCATTCACTGCCGGCGTAGCCGTCATGTTAAACGCTATGTTGATACATGCGGGTGTGTTCGTCGCATTGGTGGCAACCGTCGGTAACGCATTAAACGTTACATTCACGCTGGCACGCGGACTCACACATCCGTTAATATTAACACCTTCTGCCGAATACGTGTAATTACCTGCCGTAAATTCCGTTACCGGTAAAGGATTGCCCGAACCGATGAACGTAATACCACGATACCAGTTAAACGAAACCGCTCCCGCTAAGTTTGCCGACAAAGAAACAGTCGAACCTACGCACGCAGATGCAGGCGCAGCGTTCACCGTCGGTAAGCCGAGCGCAGGGGGTTGGTTTACTGTGAAGGAATTAACGGCAATACAACCTAAGCGATCCGTTACCGTTACGCTATATGTTCCTGCCGTCAAGTTGGTATTGTTCGGCGAGTTCGGACCGGCGGGCGACCACGAATAGTTAAAGCCCCCAGAGCCTCCCGTAACGTTTAAGCTGATAGCTCCATTATTACCCCCGTTACAAGTTACATGGGTAATGGAGTTCAGTGCAACATTCAAGGGAGTGGGCTGGGTGATGATAACCGTCCGTGTAGCGGGAACTGCTCCTGCGTTACATTGGAAGGTAACGGTATAGACTCCCTGCGTTAAGTTAAACGCCGCGGGACCGGTTTGTCCGTTACTCCATATGTAAGTAGGATTTAATGCCCCTGTACATCCGTTACAGACTCCACTGGCGATAATCGCACCATCGTTCCCACCTGCACATGATACATGGAACGCTTGTGAGATAGATAAAGTGGTCGTACCCGTACCGTCGCAAGGTCCTACCGTAGGGGCAGGCAATGGCGAAACAGGATCACCGATCAGGGTGGCGATCTGTCCGGGCGTGAAGTTATTTTCAGCCGTACCATCGTAAGAGAAATTGACAACACCTACCGCAATCGGGAATACATTATCAAATTTATCATTCAACGCATCGAAGGACGGATCATTGTCAGCATTAACCAGCATCTGTGCCGGGTCAATCGTCAGCGTTTCTTGTGTATTGTAGTTCGCTACATCAAACGATAATTCGTTCCCCTGTACGCGATAAGAAGCATTTACTTTTTCAGATGAAGCAGTGAAGCAAATCGGAGCTTGGTCTTGAATCAAACCCATAGGGGTCAATACTTTCAATGCACCATCGGTAAGGATATTCACCTGATCCGCTCCCACGTAACGAAGTTTAATATTTTCAGCCTTCGCTCCGGGACGCAGTATAAAATCATATTTCAGACCACTTTCTTGTTCATAAAAAACAAGGTCGGTCTGCGGATAAATGTCTTTATAGACAATCTTAGTTATTTGTGCATCAGCACCGGCTTGGATGATCTCCACATTGGGATTAGCGTTCATCCATTCAAGGTCGAGGCGATAGTAGCGGACGGCATCGGCATCACTACTGCTTTCGTCATCAGAACGGTCGGTCGTCCCATCCTTTTTAACCTCCGACCGCTGGCTTTTGGCTTTCGCGGATGTCGGTTGTATTTTCTGTCGGAACACATAGCTTGCCCCCCATTTTCGGAAGAAGACCTGTGTTCCGCCTAACTGGGCGGAGTAGGCTACGTCCGGGCGGGTTTTGCCCTCTGTATCCATAATTTGCCCATGATTGCGCGCAAAGGCGGATACAGGGACAACCGTCGCCGAAACAGGCTTAGGTTCGTCCACATTGGCTAATCCCCAAGACGGCATGTGCGCGCCCAGAACGAAAAGCATCAAGGTGAACAGTTTCGGCAATCGCCGACTGAATAAACAAGTAAAACTGTCCATAAAAATATTGATAGTAGAAAGGTTATGTTGCCGTAAAGCGGAATTGCGCTCGGTGAAACAGTCGTTCTCCGGCGCAGTTATGTTGTTGTAATGGTTTGGTAAAGTTGCCAAAGCAAAAAATAAAGGGTGTTGGTAACTGTTTAGAAATAAAGGTTGCGTCCGTTACGTTAATCCTCCAAGAGGTGCGAAGAAAAAGGGTAAAGCGTCGCTCAGGTTCGCAAACAAACCTTAAAAGGCTCTTGAGGCGGGGCAACGGAAGCCGTCAACCGATAATATGACAGTCCTCCGGCAGAATGAAAGCAATAGCCGAATCCAAAGACCAAATGCCGAACCCATGAAGGCACAATCGTATCCTTCACCCGAACGGTGAGAACGGGATGGTTCAGCAGGTCAGATATATAATGAAGCCGATGGCTTAATGACCGAATATAAAATGCCCACGCCCGCAGAAAACGTTGATTTTCCGGGTGTAGGGATGTATGAAAAATGCTACCTTCGCTCCGTGTCGGCATGTCAGAAATGCACACACCAACCAATAAAAGATTGAGCCAACGTAAATGGTATATCATCCGCTAAGTTCAATTGGCGCAAAAATAACTTAAAGGTCAAAAAAAGCAAAGGAAAAATTCGTCCAACGTCGTTTTTTAACCATTTAATTACCTTAATACAACTGTGAAGGTACGTTTTTTGTCCACTTGTCAGCCTTTTATTCCTTGATGTATATTCTCCTGACCCTGCCCGAGATGCCCGCTAATATCTCATACGTGATTGTTTCGGATGCCTCCGCTAAAGCTGAAACGGAATGATCTTTACCGAAAATTAACACCTCATCGCCTTCTTGGGCATCTATATCTGTTATATCAATCATCAGCATATCCATACACACCCGCCCAATAATCGGACAATTTTTACCCCGCACTTGAAAAAAATAGTTACCGTTCCCTAAGCGGCGGGGGATGCCGTCCGCATATCCGATGGGTAAAGTCGCCACCCGCGTGCGTCGCTCGGTAACGGCACTGCCCCCGTAGCCTACCCGCGTCTCCGCCGGATATTCATGGATTTGGGAGATGACCGTATGCAAACTACCCACTTCCACCAAATCGGGGATCGTATTCGTCGGGTCTATGCCGTATAAACCAATGCCCATCCGTACCGCTTCGGTAGCCGTTTTGCCCGACCAACGCAGGATACCCGCCGTATTGAAGGCATGACTCCAGACGGTCGGTTGCGTTTCTTGAATGGCGGAACGAATGTCGCTAAATAATTCCAACTGATGTTTTGTAAAATTATCTGCCGTCGGATCATCCGCCGAAGACAAATGCGTGAACACCGATTGCACCATCGGGAGCATCCTTTTTTCCTGCAAAAAGTTCAAAACCTGCTCCGCTTCTCCCGTCGAAAAGCCCAAGCGCGCCATGCCCGTATCCCACTCCAAATGGAAAAATGCGGTTTGTTCGGGATGGAGTCGCACGGTTTGTTCCCACTTTTGGAGCATCCGAATCGAGCCGATAGCCGGTTCTAACCCATAAATCAGTAGTTGATCTAAAGTCGTTTCGTCAGGGTTGAGTACCAAAACGGGCTTTTCGATGCCCTGTTTGCGGAGTTCAATCCCCTCCCCCGTGAAGGCTACGGCGAAATAATCTACCCCGCAGTCGGTCAGTTCCCGCGCAATTTGCCACGCTCCCGAGCCGTAAGCAGAGGCTTTTACCATCGCAATGGTACGCACGTCGGGCGGAAGTTGACGCTTCAAAACCTGAAAATTGTGCTTGAGGTCATTGAGGTTAATCTTTAGATAAGTAGCATTAGCCCTGCCGTTGAGGTACGGAATCAGGCGTTCCAAGCGAAAAGAACGCGCCCCTTTCAACAACACCTGTGCATCCTTGAATCGAAAAAGCTCACGTTCCCAAGCCGATAACAGTTCCTCCGTAGTGGCAAAGGCGCGCAATTCGGGATAATCTCCGGCTATTTTTTGAAAGACAGTCCCAACCGTAAAGATATATTCCTGCCCCAATTCGGCAACGGCGGTGGCTAACACTTCACGCTGGACGGTTTCCTGTTGCGCGCCCTGATGCTCCAAATCGGAAAGAATCAAATAATGACGGATATGTTTCCGCATCTGTTTGAGCGTTTGCAGGGCTTGCAACACGGAGTCGCGGTCGGCATTATAGGCATCATTCAGAATGGTTATATCGGGATGATCGTCCATAATCTCCAACCGCATGGAGACGGGTTGCAGGCGGGCAATGCGCTCCGGCAGGTGCTTTCGGGCTTCCTTTTCGGGCAAAACGGCGAATGCTCCCGCCACCGCTAAGTACATATTTTGAATCGAAACGGCATCCTGTAAGGGAAAAGTAAAGGACAAGTCTTGATCCGTTAGTTTATCGTATAACGTATAATGCGGTGCGTCGGATTGCAGTTGCCATCGGTTGCCGTTCGTACCAATGGTCTGTAACCGATTGGTTACGCGTTTTGCTAAATCAGCGGTATAGGATGTATCGGCAAGGGCGATGACGCTTTCCGCTTGGGCAAAAAGTTTCGATTTTTCCCTTAACTTTTCGTGCAAAGATGTAAAGCCCTCCGCATGAGCATCACCCAGATGTGTGAATATGCCTACATTCGGACGAATCATTCGGGCAAGGCTTTGCATTTCTCCATGCTTGGAGATACCCGCTTCGATAATCGCCAACCGGTGATGAGAACGAATTTCCAACAAAGATAGAGCAACACCCAGCTGGCTGTTAAAACTGCGGGGGCTTTTGACCATCGGGATCAGTCCTTCCAACAGTCCTGCCAACCATTCCTTAACAATCGTTTTGCCGTTACTGCCCGTAATGGCAATAAGCGTTAAATCCTTAAACTGCGCGCGGTGGTATGCTGCCAACTTTTGCAGGGCGCGGAGCGGGTCAGCACTTAGAATAATAGATACATCTTCGGGCAAATCAACGGGATCGGACAACCAAAAATGCCGTATCCCCTGCCGATAAGCATCGAAAGCGTAGCGATGACCGTTATTATGAGGCGTTTTTAGGGCAATAAAGACGGCACGTTCGGGATTGGGAACGCGGAGTCGGGTATCATATACGTAGTGTTCGAGGGTTAGGGCTTCGCCTGCTCCTTCGTTACATTCGTAATAAAGGACTGAATGCGTCAGGGAAACGATCTGTCGAAGCGTGTAAGTATCGTATATAATGGTATGAATGTATTAATATTATCGGTTTCAGATCAAGCCGTAATCTTTAGCAAAAGTAATGAGGTCGGCAGTCGTATGCACTTTAGCTTTTTTGAACATATTGTGGCGGTGCGTGTCTACCGTGAGGATGCTGATACCTAATTTATCGGCTACCTGCTGGGTGGAATGTCCGCCTGCCAATTCGCTTAGGATTTGCTTTTCCCGTTTACTGAAGAGTTCAGCAACATTATTAGGTAAAGCCGTTTTTACGGTTAAAGTTTCCCGACGGATGGCTCGATTATTACGGGTCATCTTGGAAAGTTGGGGTTGGTGGGCGGGATGCTCCTTCAGATTTTTGAGTAAAGCATCCACCACATCGCTTGAGAAATAGCGTCCACCCGTACTGAGCATACGGATGGCGGTGGCTAATTCGGTAAAACTGTTTTGCTTGAGTAGAAAGGCGTTTACTTCTTCCTGCAAAAATTCGATGATGGAATCCGATTCAGTATTGGAGGTTAAGATGGCTATCTTAACGTTCGGGTAGTGGGCGCGGATGTGTTTCGCGGTCTCGAGTCCTCCCATTTCGGGCATCATCACGTCCAAGATGACGATGTCCACCGGTTGCTTTTCCAGCACTTGGAGGGCTTGTAAGCCGTTTTCGGCTTGTCCCACCACTTGAAAGGCAGGGTCTTTCTCCAAAAGTAATGTTAGCGTTTGTCGGATCAACTGGTGGTCATCCACAATCAGAATTTTAGAGACTTTCTGTAAGTCCTGCGAATCAAGTTCTACCATATCCGATATAAAAATAATGGTATCCGATAATCAACCGAATTTTGACTAAGGCTGAAGCAAATATACAACCTATTCAATTAACAAATAGAAGACGGTCATTATTTTATTGAAAAATAGTTTTCAAGCATCCCAATTTATAACGGCATCCAGAATTTGATGAACGGTGATCGCCTCCATACAGGCGCATGTACCGTTTTTAGGCTTACATTGTGAACAAAAATCCTTTCCCGTCAGTGCTACGGCGTGCATCCCAAGGGGCGACCACCTGCCCGGATGCACGGGACGAATCAGCGGATACAAACCAACTGCCCGTATTCCCAACGCCGAACCGATGTGGAGTGGTCCCGTACTACCGGCGATAATGCCCGTTACGCAGGATAAGAACGCTATAAATTCAGATAGGTTCATCTTACCAACAACATCTACCACATGATCTCCCAAACGGTCGAAGAGGGCTTGCAAGGCGGGGCGTTCGCTTTCCGTGCCGGAGATGAATACCGTTGCCGTTTCCGCCAATCTTTCTGCCAAAGCCATCCAAGCCGACAAGGGATATTCCCGGGCACTGCCTTTGGATTTGGGATGGAGTACCCAAGCGGGGCGGTCATCGGGGATCAGTTTTCGGAAGTCGGGAGCTAACGGCGGGGCATGAAATCCGTAATAATCGGCTAAAGCGTTTAAGGATAAATCGAAGACTTCGGCAGGAAGATAGTCCCGCATCAGTGCGATATTGAGTTGGGCTTCGTGGAGGGATGAATTTTTACGACTTAATGTAACCAAACGGTTACAGGTTGTCCAGTGAAACAATCGGTTGGTCGTCCCCAAACGGAGGGGCAAACGGCATTCGGCAAAACGGCGGGAAAGGGTCTTATTCGGGAAGACATGGACGATGCCGAAGACTTCTTTTTCCGCTAAAAAACGGATTAAGCCTTTAGTATCCAGTGATAAGAGTTCCTTTTGGTCCAGAAATTCGTTCACATATTCACAACATTCCACGACTGCGCGCGTATAGTTCGCCCCCAAGAATAGTATTTTGAGTTCGGGATAATATTTTTTCAGCAACCCGCAGAGCGGCAGTGTAAGCATCACGTCGCCAATGCTATCAGTACGACTGATAATCAGGCTTTGGCGGGCGGTGTGCTGAAAGGCTTTCAGCGGAAAGGAACGATAGACCACAGGGTAAGGATAGCAACTTTCAGTGATACGGTGCAACATTCGGCTTGATTTTATTTTTCATCCCACACAATTTTTTTTATCCCCGCGTGGTTATTAATTTAGGGGGTTCATCCTTCCGCCATCCGCTATGACCCATGTCCAAGTAAAACCCGAACAACTCGTCCAAGCGACGGACTACCTGCATCAAGCCCGCATGATCTTGGCGCAGTCCCACATTATTGATAACATCGTCTTTGCGGACGTTCGGGTAACGCGCGATGCGTGTGCGATGGCGTGCTTGGCGGTACTCAAGGCGATAGATGCCTATATGATCCATCGGGGGGTGCAACAACTACCCATGACCATTGACGACTACCGCATCGCGGTGGAATCCATGCCCATCCGCCGGCGGATTCAGCCCCGACTGACGGTCGTGTATCAAAACCTGCATATGTTGGGTTATATGTCCGGCGGGGTAGATGTGGAGATGATTAAGTCGGGCTTCCGGCGGGCGCATGAAATCCTCCAACTGATTGACCTGTACTTTGCACCCATAGGCAAATCGTAGTAAGCGTATGTTAAATATGATTCTCAGAGCAGCCAACCCTGACGACATCCCGCAAATCCAGATCGTACGGCATTCCGTCAAGGAAAATGTACTATCCAATCCGGCTTTGGTTACCGATGCCGACTGTGAAAATTATTTAACCATTCGCGGGAAGGGTTGGGTTGCTGAAAAAGATGGCACGATTGTTGGTTTTGCCATCGCTGACCTGCAAGATCATAACATATGGGCATTATTCATCCATCCCGATTTTGAACGGCAAGGCATCGGTAGGCAACTCCATGATACCATGTTGGATTGGTACTTTCAGCAGACAATGCACACCGTTTGGCTCAGCACTCAACCGAACTCCCGCGCCGAAACTTTTTATCGCAAAGCCGGTTGGCGGGAAGTAGGACTGCATGGTGCAAATGAAATTAAATTTGAAATGACGCATGACGATTGGATGAATCCCCCAAACAAATAAAAACAATCACACATGATAATGTAAAATATCAAATTTTGCATATACTTAAATAGGTATCTTATACACATAAAGAACGGGGAAAGCACACCAAAACTATTCACCTAATTTTTTACAAAAAAGACAAATTCTCACATCGCTTAACAGAGCGTTCCGACCCCAAAAGGGGCTAAACGGATTTTTTTGAAATCTTAATTTTTAAGCAATAATACCCAAAAAGACGCAAAATAAAGGCGGTATTTAATTAAAATTCACTCATAGCAAGATCACCCTTTTACCCTAAAGCAAAAGGGTATTTATATGATATTTTTATCCAAGGCTTAGTGGTTGTACTACCTTCCCTTCGGTCCCGGTACTGCCGTGTGCGGCACTTGTTGTAAATACTGTTTGGCTTGCGGTGCTAACGAACCGTTCGGGTCGAGTTGGAGGCATTTCTCCATGGCTTGTCTGCCTTCCGCATTTTTTCCGCCCGAAAAGTATGCCACACCGGCATTATACCAAATATTCGCATTGTTGGGGTCTAAGCGGAGGGCTTGCTCGAAATATTTATACGAATCGTCATATTTTTTAGCGAACCCGTAGTAGTTGCCTAACTCCATGTATCCTTCGGTGTAGTCGGGCTTCACTTGAATGGAACGCTTGCAGATGTCTATCGCCTTTTGGTAATAAATGTCCGCCGAATCCTGCTGTTTTTGCTCTAAAAATTGAAAACTCTTCTGCCGAAAGCCTACACTCTCCTTGAAATAATGCCCCGCCACCGCTTGTTGGTATTTACGGAGCTTCTCATTATCAGGATAAAGTTTCGCCGCGCGGGCAAGGGGAACTTCCGCTTCTTGGTATTTTTCCATGATAATCAGCGTAACAGCTTGGCGCAAATAGGCATCGTTATACTGCGGATAGATTTTCAGGGCTTTTTCGTAGTATTGGAAGGCTTCGGTGTAATGTTTTTTCCGTTCTGCTTCAGAGATTTTGCCCGTCGTGTCGGAAGCGATGTGCATATGGGCTTCCCCTGCCGCGAGGACGGCTTTGGCACTGTTAGGGACAACCTGCGCATCATGCGGATAGAGGCTTTCATTACTTTTCCAGTCCATATTGCGAGAAAAGGTCTTCATCCCCCCGAAAATCAGTGCGTAACCGATCAATCCGAAACCGATACCTTTTTGAATGCCTATTCCTATAGATGATTGGCTCAAGCGATACAGGAGCGTTCCGACCACGATCACAAAACCCAATGACGGCTGAAACAAGAAGCGATCCGCCATGAATGCCCCGATATTCACCAAGATATTCGATGCCAAAAAGAGCGATAAATAATAAAACAAAATACCATATGCCACCGGGTCGCGCTTCGGTAAACGGTACAGTCCGTAACCCAAGATGCCCGTCAACGCCACCAATGCCAGCCACACCAGCGGGTCGGAAAGGTCTTTATAGGGGATATTATTAAAGGAATAGTCCCACGCCAAAGGATGCGGGAAAAGTAACAGGACAAAATATTTACCCAGCACCCAGACGATAGTGGCGTACTTCTGAATGAAGGTCGCATTAATGTAGGGACTATTGAGGATATCGGTACTTTCTTGTCCCGAAAACATCGAACCCGTCAGCTTCGTCCGCACGATGAAGTATAATGCCAGCACTCCCACATAAAAAACCGTAGCGGTAGCGATCTTGGCTTTTGGTAACTTGGTGAAGACAAAAAGCGTGAGGGGCAGGATGGCAATCCACGTAAAACCATTCTCTTTTGCCAATAAAGCCAAAAAATAAGTTACCAATGCGCCGAAAAGCAAAAGAATATTTCGCCCGTTACTTTTATAGTAATCCATGCACCAATGGGTACTCAGGACCAACAAGATGAGGGAAAGGAGTTCATCGCGCCCCTTGATGTTGGCAACAACCTCCGTGTGGATGGGATGAATGGCAAAGAGAAAGGTAGCCCAAAAGGCGAACTCCTGTTGGTCGGGTCGGGAGAAGATTTGTTTGCGCAGAAAATTCCAGATCAGGAAGATCAGCAAGCCGTAACAAAGGACGTTCACCACGTGGCTCAAGCCCGGATTGCGTCCGAAAAGTTGCCATTCCATCGCAAAGGACACCAACGACAGCGGACGGTAGCGACCACCCGTTAGCAGTTCATCGGCACGCTTCCCGAAGTAACCCGTGAAACTATCCTGCGTGAAGTGATCCACGATACCCGCAAAACCCTTTTTGGTGTATTCATTTTCTAAGATAACTACATAATCATCCACCGCGTATTCATGCCCAAAGGTATTGACATACAACATCACCGCCAGCAGTACCAAGATCAAGCCCTGTACGACCGGATTACGAAGCGGTAAGAGCCACACCGAAACGGGGGACGGTGCAGCGGGTTGGGAAACTACTTTGGGGACGGTGGGTTTACGGGTAGCCATAGATTTGCTTTGCTTCGCAAAAATACGCTTATCCGCCGAAAAAGCGATTTTTTCGGGGATGGATAGGAGATATAGCCAGCATTCGGAAAGCGGATGATTTTAGGAATCAAAGATGCCTGGTTAAGTCGGCAATAATTAAACCTTACTTTCGTCTTCCGATTTATCCTTGCTATTTTTAGGTGGATTGAGGAGTTTTTTTTCTTCCGAATCTAAACGTTTCTTTACTTTTTTAACGTCCGGTGCAGGAGGCAGATTTTCCGGTTTTATTCCGCTTTTAGTTAAGGCTTCTCGAACAGACGTATTGCTCTTTTCATGCTCCGAAGTGATAGAGTCTTCTCCTTGTAAATTATGAGTTATGATGTTATGCGTAGTAATTTCATTGGCAAAGTCTTTGGCTTTGATAGTAACGGTCGGTAAAAAATCCGCTAAGGGACGATTTTCCGGTACATTGTATTTCCGTTTCATCTCTTTAGTGGTAAATCCACCGAATAATTTCGTATCTCCTTTAGACTTGATCCGTGCAAACCCCTGACTATCTTCTACACCATGCTCGTAGATGATACCTGATAATTTATTCTCGCTTTCCGTCAACTTATTGCGGGCAGATACCCGTTCGGCATCTGAAAGGCGTTGATGGATCAATTCGCTGTTACGGGTCTGAACTGCAAAATACGTTTGGGCGAAAGCAATTTCTTCTTTTCTGGGATCCCCGTTTTGTGCAATTAAGTAACAGGCATAACGACTCAAGGCATAATCTACGATTTCTCGTTCTGCACGTGATCCGATTTGTACCATTTTCCCGACTTCAGGAAAATGGTCATTTACCTCCCCTCCTGAATTGAGGCAGGCATTTTTAGCTTTCTCAATGACGTTGAGAAAATTATCCCATTTATAACCGAAAAGCACCGCTAATTCTCGCGCACTCCAGCATTCTATGTCTTCTATGACATGGATAGCTTGGTTGAATTGCTCGATCAGCTGAAGGATACGTTCCGTTTTTAACATAACGACGATAAATTTATTACAAAGAAAGCGATTTGTTTGCTGTTATTCTAATACCTTGCCAAGTACCCTAACTTCTCCTTGAGGTGAGAAATATTTTTATGGATTTGGAATTATTGAATCAACATATTTAATAAATCTGATGACCGAAAGTAATACTTCAACAATTAACCTGCTTTCTTCTTTATTAGGTAAAACGTTGTCATGAGCAAGACTATGATTATTTCTCACTTTGTTATAGCTTTCCATTAATTTTATAGAACAACTTATGATAGTCTTAGACATTTCCGTTTCGAGGATAGCAGAATCATGCAAAAATCTATTATACTGCCCCAACAAACTATGTAAAGGAGTATTTTTGTCTACTGGCAAATTTGCTTTCTCAGTAAGAATTGTCCGAAAATATTTTACCAAGCAAGTATGTAATCTGTCTAAAGCGGCTTCGGGGTTGTTAGCTTCGAGATTGCGTTTTATATCATCAACTAACCGCTCAAATGCTTCATCATCGCCAATGTTGTCTAATACCGTAGTATCAATTTCAGATACACTTGATTGAAGTCTAACAAGAATGTCTTGGCATTTCTTAAGTTGTTCCTGTTTCTCTTTAAATAAAGAGAACTCAATTCCATAATTAACAAGAGCATCCAAGAGTTTAACTAAATCCTTTTGAGGAAGTTTAGTCCAAAGTGATCGTAATTTGGTTGCTTTAGAGCCTTGATACTCACTTGAATTAAGGTCTACGTTTAGTACCTCTGCAATAAAATTCCCCAACGTAGCATGACTAAAGTTTAAGACATACCCCTCCGACATTTCAAGGAGTTTCTCAAAATGTGCCTTATCTTGAACGGTGAAATTATTGTTGTTAGTCATAATAGGCTATTCATGAATGAACCATATTTTTAGTTCCTAATACCTGATCAAGTACCCCAGCTTCTCTTTCAGTTCCGCTAATGGGAAAAACTGTTCTTCTAAGTCGGCGTGGAAGGGAACGGGTGTATCCATCGAAGCCACCCGCATAACCGGGGCATCTAAGTATTGGAAAGCATTTTCGCTGACCCTCGCGCCGATTTCCGCCCCGATGCCCCCCGTGTAGGTGTCCTCGTGGAGGATGAGGCACTTGCCTGTCTTTTTCACGGAGGCTAAGACCGTCTCCTGATCCCAAGGCAGTAAAGTACGTAAGTCTATGATTTCTATCGAAGTGTCGGGGAACTGTTGTACTGCCTCCAAAGCCCAATGTACCCCCAACCCGTAAGTTATGATTGTAATTTCATCGCCAGTTTGGGTGATGCGGGCTTTACCCAAAGGTATTTCATAATAATGTTCCGGTACGGCATCCTGCACCGAACGGTAGAGTTTTTTATGCTCAAAGAAGATGACAGGATTCGGCTCTTCAAAACACGCCAATAACAGCCCCTTCGCATCGAAAGCATTGGAAGGATAGACGATCTTCAGTCCCGGCACTTTGAAAAACCAAGCCTCGTTCGATTGCGAGTGGAAAGGTCCCGCCGCCGTACCCGCACCCGTCGGCATCCGAATCACAACCGGCACGGCGTGATTCCAACGGTAATGCGTCTTGGCTAAATTATTCACGATTTGGTTGAAACCGCAACTGACGAAGTCCGCAAACTGCATCTCCACCATCGCCTTATAACCCTTGAGCGTCAAGCCCAAACCCGAACCGATAATTGCCGACTCACACAAAGGGGTATTCCGTACCCGATGTTTGCCGAATAGGTCGGTAAAACCATTCGTTACCTTGAAAACGCCCCCGTATTCGGCGATGTCCTGCCCCATCAAGATTAAGTTGGGATGTTTTTCCATCGCTTGTTTTAAGCCTTCCGAAAGCGCATCCACCACCCGAATTACCCGTTCACCCGCTTGGGAACGGTTGGGTTCAGTCGGTTGGGGCGTAAGTCGGGGTGCGTACACATCGCCTAATTCTTCCTGAACGTTGGGTACTACGTCAGGTTGTGCCATGGCTTTCGCCCATTGGTCTTCAATGAGGGCTTTGTGTTCGACACGGATTTCTTTGATGCTTTCGGGCGTAAGGACTCCTATTTCTAAGAGATAATTTTCATAATTGGCTACGGGGTCTTTGGTCGCCCATTGCTCCATGAGTTCTTTGGGGACGTATTTTGTACCGGAGGCTTCTTCGTGTCCTCTCATACGGAAGGTCATCGCCTCTAAGATGATGGGTTGGCGGTCGCGGCGCATCTTTTCGGCAACTTGGCGGGTGGTGTGGTACACATCGAGGATGTTGTTACCGTCCATCTGTACGCCTTCGATGCCGTAGCCAATGGCTTTATCAATGAATTGTTTGCAACGGAACTGCTCGGATGAAGGCGTAGATAACCCGTAGCCGTTATTTTCCACCAAGAAGATGACGGGTAACTGCCACACAGCCGCCACGTTGAGGGCTTCGTGGAAGTCGCCTTCCGATGCCCCGCCGTCCCCCGAAAAGACGAGGCTGAGGTATTGCGCCTCCTCCAGATTAGAAGCCAACGCCACGCCGTTCCCGACGGGAAGCATCGCCCCTAAGTGGGAGATCATACCGATGATCTTATATTCGGGGATACCGAAGTGAAAGGAACGATCCCGCCCCTTCGTAAAACCCGTCTTTTTACCCTGCCACTGCGCGAAGAGCCGTATCAAATCCACCTTTCGCGTGGTGAAAACGCCCAGATTGCGGTGGAGGGGAAAGATATAATCATCGCTTTGGAGGGCTTTGGTGATGCCGACGGATACCGCTTCCTGCCCGATACCGGAAAACCATTTACTGATCTTATTTTGGCGGAGGAGGATGAGCATCTTATCTTCGATCATGCGGGGCAGGAGGATTTCCCGATACAGGTCGAGAAGTACCGCATTGGAGTAGTCCCGGCGGTCGAAGTTGAGGACGCGGGTGGCGAGGGTCGGTGTCGTTACCATCTGTTATCTAAAGTATTGAGGCGCAAAAATAAGGAAAAGTGGTGGGGTAGTCGGTAGGGATGAGGAAATTTCAGTCTTTGCGTGCGGGTTGTTTCTTGAGGGGGGAGAGCTGATAGTAGTCCATTCCTGCAATAATCGTATCCGGGTGCTTAGTCCATGTTACGATACCTTTGAAGTAGATGGTGTCTCGAACACCGATAACAGCCCCCTTTAGATTAGCATTATCAAGGAAAGCATTTGTTAGAATGGCATATTTAAGGAAAGCATCTGTCAGATTAGCATTACGAAGATCAGTCATTGTTAGATTGGCATTCGAAAGCTGAGTCAAATTTAGATTGGCATCCCAAAGCCAAGCTGAAGTTAGATCGGCAGATGCTAAATCGCATTTTTTCAAGTAACTGCTATTAGGAAAATGTACCCCATGTAAATCACTATAACTAAATGTAGCTTTTTTATATATCTTGTCCATAGTCTGGGGTTGCATAGATGTGTAGAGCAAGTATAGGAGCAATTGTCCTCTTTCTGGGGAAAGCATGTCGTTGCTCAAACCGTCTTCCGTCATATAGTGGTAGGGGCGCAATCCGTGCGATACCGAAGCGATCCGATTAATCAGCGCATCGGAAAGTTTACCGTTTAGGGCTTTGGCTTCGGCGGCGATTTCCTCATAAAGGGGACCAAGCATATAGTTTTGGGAAACGTTAATCTGGGCTTGGGTGAGATAGAGTTGTTGTTTGGCGGCTACTGCTTGATCTTTAGCGATTTTAGTTTGAGTTTCAGAAATAATTGTTTGTTTTTCCGATATGTTTAATTGATTGATTCCTAACCACAAAGTAGCTCCAGTAGCAACAAAACCTAATACAAGTCCAATTACCTCCAAGCGGTAAATCTTGCGTTCTAAATTATTAATCGGCTGTTGTTGCTTCAGCTCATTGATTTGCGCTTGCAGGTTTTCAATCTTATTGTTTTGGTTGAGTTTGGGTTTTGTAACTCGTCGCTTCATCGGTAAACGAATAAAAAGGTTGGATTGGTTGATTATACGAAGCCGTCATATAAAGGTTACAACCTTTGCCATAAAAAACATAAGCACCCCATTCTACACCCCATTCCCGTATAAAACCATAACTTTGAACCATCAACAAACAGCATCATGGCATACTGCAATTTCGACATCAACAAAGCAACCGACCTGCTGGGCGTACGGGTCATGGAACGCAAGCAACTATTCGCCGATGTAGCAGATGTGCCTGTTTCACCGTACTTAAAAATGGTTTTGGAGCATGAATCAGTCTTCAGCATTTCTTCCGAGATGGCGCGGCGAGAGATGATTATCGCCCCCATACTGGACGACATTTTTGCCGTCTATTCCGACCGTTTTGCGATCTTTTCGGCAGAAAATTTCGACGTAGATCGTGCTTTAGAACTCAAAGGCTTGGCGGACTATATCATCTCCCTTTCTCCCGTCAAACTACAGATTCAAGCCCCCGTCATCGCCGTAGCCGAATCCAAGCGCAACGATCCTTACGACGGTATCGGACAATGTGTAGCGGAATTATACGCTTCCGCCCTCTATAACGAACGAAAAAACAATCCTATCGGACGGCTTTTCGGCGTTTCCACCAATGGCGAACAATGGATGTTCGGTGAATATATCGTTAAAGATAAAACTTTTACTTATTTTCCTCACCGGATTTCGTTAGACCGTTTGCCCCGCATTATCGGCATCCTTTCCTATATGCGGGACGAAGCCCTACGCATGTATGACCAGCCAAAAGATGTGTAACCATTAGGTTACCTATCAGATTGATTACAAGTATATGGAATTTTATCTAAACTAATATATAAATCGCCCCCTTTCCGTTTCAATGGTCAGGCGCGTCTCTGTACTCGCTTCCACCCTGCCGATGATTTGGGCGGGAATGCCGACGGCTTGGGCGCGGGCGATGAGTTCATCGGCGATGGTCGGGTCTGTGTAGAGTTCCATCCGGCAACCCATGTTAAAGGTACGGTACATCTCTTCCCAAGAAGTGTTCGCGGAGGCTTGGATCAATCGGAAGACTTCCGGCAGGGGAAAGAGGTTATCTTTGATGATGTGAACGTTTTGGGCAAATTTAAGGCATTTGGTTTGCCCGCCTCCGGTGGCATGAATGATCCCGTGAATCTGTTTCCGATAGGTTTCCAATACAGGCTTGAGGTAGGGCAGAAACGTCCTTGTCGGTGAAAGGAGTAGTTTCCATATCGGCGTGCCTTCGGGGGAAAGGTCGGTGAGACGATATTTACCCATATACGCTACCGATTCAATCGCGGGATCATAGCTTTCGGGGTAATTTTCTTTATAATAAGATGAAAGGAGATCATGCCGCGCAGACGTAAGACCGTTGCAACCGATACCGCTGTTGGGTTCGTCTTCCCAGACTGCCTGTCCGAATGATCCCAGTCCTACGATCACGTCCCCCGCTTGGAATCGGTTTTCGATTACGTTTTCGCGTTTGATCTTTCCCGCCAATGCGTAGCCAATGTCCGCCGTTCGGATCAGATCGCCGGCATCCGCCGTTTCACCGCCCATGAGTTGCAGGTTGATGCCGTATTTTGCCCACTTTTGTGCTAATTCTTGTGCGGTTTGGATCACACATGCCACCACGGAGGCATCTATCAGGTGCTTATTACGGGAAAAGGTAGCACTGACGGCAAATTCATCCGTCATCCCCACGCAGGCGAGGTCATCGGTATTCATCACGAGGGCATCCTGCACAACAGCTTTCCAACCGTCCATGAGTCCTGTTTCTTTCCACAGCAGATAAGCCAAAATAGGCTTTGTGCCGGCAGTATCGGCATGGAAGGCTAAGGCGTATTCCTTCTTACCGGAAAGGAAGTCGGGATAAAGTTGGCAAAAGGCGTTGGGAAAAAGTCCCTTCGGCAGGTCGCGGACGGCTTGGTGAACGTCCTCTTTTTGGGAAGAAACCCCTCGCAGGGCATAAAGGTCAGTGGTAGGAGTGGTCATGGTTAAAGGTGAAAAATTAGGCGTTAGATTGATAAACGTTCACAGGTTCGATGCCCGTCATATAAACGATGATGCCAATGATTTGTTCTAATTCCTGAAGGGTGTATTCACGGCGGTCAATTTCGATGGTCTTTTCCTGTAAGCGCAGAAAGCCCCAGACCAAGCCCGTGGTTACGATGCCATAGATGACTTTATTGGTGATGCCCGCGCGTTCATTACAAATCTGAGCGGCGTACATTTCGGCGATACACTGTCCCATCCCCGAAGGCAAGTAGTCGGGTTTGGCTTCCGCTACGGCAATGATGGGCGGTTTGAACGGAATGGTAGGATGCCCGTAAGTAATTAAATAATCCGCTTCACCCATTAAACCGAGTGCGGGATCAACGTCAAAGGTTTCACCCGACCAAATGGTGATCTTCTGATCTACAATATGCAGGATTTCCCGAAAAATGGTAGATACGTACCATTCGCGCCGAGCAATTTCCGACCCCAGCGGATAGCCTTCCATTGGAGCTAAATACTCATGTAGGTGTGGTCGGGGGACAATACTTGGGATATGTCCAAATAAATTAAGCCTTAAATATATGTCTAATCCTAATTTTTGACTGACCGTCTTAAAGGAAAACTTATTGTACGCCATAGCACAAAGATAAGGATTATTGGGGCTGATAAACGTTCACGGGTTCGATACCCGTCATATAAACGATGATGCCCAAGATGTAGTTGAGTTCGGGCAAAGTATATTCTTTGGTATCTATTTCAACTAATTTATCAGTAAGGCGTAAAAAACCCCAGACCAAACCTGTGGTTACGATGCCGTAAATGACTTTATCGGTGATCCCCGCACGTTGATTATAAATCTGAGCGGCATACATTTCGGCAATGCACTGCCCGAAACCGGAAGGCAGGTAGTCGGGTTTGGCTTCCGCTACGGCAATGATGGGCGGGTGTATTGGATAACTAGGATTGCCTTGGGTAATCAGATAATCAGCCTCGCCCACCAAGCCAAGATTCACTTCTACATCGAAACGTTCCCCCGACCAGATGGTTATCTTTTGATCCAAGATATATAATATTTCTCGGAATACTACTGATACATACCATTCTCTTCGAGCAACTTCAGAACGAAGTGGATAGCCTTGCATCGGTTTCATAAAATCTACCGTTACGGGATGCGGTAGAATAGGCTTTGCCTCTTGGAACAAGCCTCCTTGATCCAATACTGTTAAGCCCAGCTTTTCTCCGACCGTTTTATAGGAAAACTTGTTATACGCCATAGCACAAAGATAAGGATTATTGGGGCTGATAAACGTTGACGGGTTCGATGCCCGTCATATAGACGATGATGCCCAAGATTTGATCCAATTCTTGCAAGGTAAATTCTTTGGTATCTATTTCGACTAATTTATCAATTAAGCGCAGAAAACCCCAGACCAAACCTGTGGTTACGATGCCGTAGGTTACTTGCCCTTTCATGCCGGATCGTTCATTGTAGAGCTGAGCGGCGTACATCTCGGCGATACACTGCCCCATCCCTGTTAGAAGGTTATCCGGCTTCGCTTCCGCCACCGCGATAACCGGAGGACTAATTGGAATAGTCGGATTGCCGTAAGTCATCAAGTAATCAGCTTCACCCACTAAACCGAGCGAAGCATCTATATCAAATCGTTCTGCCGACCAGATGGTTATCTTTTGATCCAAGAGGTGTAATATTTCTCGAAAAACGATAGATACATACCATTCACGCCGAGCGATTTCACTCCGAAGCGGATAGCCTTTTACCGGTTGTAGTAAATCTATGGTCAACGGACGCGGAATAATCGCAGTTATTGCTTTAAATAAAGCATCGTCATACCGTACCGTTAAACCCAATCGCTCACCCACTGTTTTGATAGAAAACTTATTATATGCCATAGCACAAAGTTAGGGATTATTGGGGCGTTTGTTCTGCTAAGGCTTCATCCTCCGATGAATCGTCATCTGCTACTTTAGCTTCTTTTTTCGGCATCAAGTCCTGTTTTCGCTTCCACCGCCGATACCACCATAAACTAATACCGGTAATTAATAGCAGTGGCCAAATTGTAATCAAGAAAAAGGTGATTTCCTTCAAAATACGCCAGCCCCATAGGAACGATTGCTTTATTCGAACGCCGAAAGAATCCGTTGGGTCTGGGGCTTTTTGCTTATCTAACGGAACAGGAACAAATAACCGCAACGTGATCGTTGAATACGATACTTGATTGCTCAAATAGCGTAATTTGCCTTCCAAGCCTTCAATTTCCGTTTCCAATTCATTGATCTTTGCCTGTACTTCCAAAATGTCCTTGATGGTGGTGGTGCGTTGCAGAATGGTGTAATATTGGTCTAAGGTCTTGCGCTTGGTTTTGAGGCGAATTTCGGAATCGTAATACTGCTCGGTAACGTCCTGCGAAGAAGTCCCCTTGTACTGCACATAGGAAGCCAGCTTCTCGATACCATGGATCGCCGACTCAAAGTTAGTCTGCGGAATGCGGAGGGTGAAGCTGACAGACTTCTCGCCCCCACCGCCCGAATGGGTCTCATTCGTATAATAACCACCTGCTTTGTTAGTGATTTCCTTGACTTGCTTGACCGTAGATTCTAAGTTTTCTACTTGAATTTGGATGTCCGCATTGTAAATCAATCGAGGTGCTACCAATTCCTGCTTAACCAACTCATAACCTACATTTCTTGCCGATGAACCGGAGTAACCTTTAGCGTCATCGTAAGCAACATTACTTTCCTGTATTGGTGGTGGATTAGGGGCTTTTTCAGGCAAAGCCGCTATGCCGTCCGCCGCTTCATTCTGTTGTTTACTGCCCCCACCACAGCCCCCGACTTGCAAGAAGAAGGTGGCAATGAGGGTATGAATCAAGACTAACTTCATGGGTTTTAAGCAATTTCGGTACAAGATAGCATTCTTTAGGTAAATCACAATCGGGTTAACGAACGGAAATGCCCTTTTCGTATCTTTTGGATGCTATTGCTGATAATCTGGTTGAGGTTATAACACTTCCTCAAACTGTGGTTGGATGATGACATTACCCGTTTTGTCAATGAAGCCCCAGCCCTTAGCCATCTTAATGGGTGCGAGTTCTCCATCAAAATCACGGGCATCATCAAATCGGGGACGAATGATAAATTGACCTGATTTATTAATGTAGCTCCATCTGTCCCCAATCTTGACAGCCGCTAACCCTTCCGAGAAATATCCTAATGGATACCCGAATTGCGGTTGGATAACCATCTTTCCGGTTGTATCAATATAGCCCCATTTGTCTCCGATAGCAACGCGAGCCAATCCGTCCCGAAACGACCGCGCTTCATCGAATTTTGGCGGGATGATATATTTGCCGTTTCGGTCAATGAAGCCGTACTTATTGTCTATTCGGACGAGAGCCAGCCCGTTTTGAAACAAGCGAGCCTCCTCGTAGATGGGCGGTATGATGATATTTCCCGTTTGGTCAATGAAACTGTATTTTTTATCTATTCGGACACAAGCCACTCCTTCCGAGAATTCACAGACAAAATCAAATTGGAGGGGAATGACTACTTTACCCGTTTTATTGATGACGCCGTACTTTTCGCCGATTTGAACGCAAGCCAAGCCTTCCGTGAAAGAACTAAACATGTTCTCATCGAATTGAGGGCGAATGACTACTTTACCCGTTTTATTGATGACGCCGTACTTTTCGCCGATTTGAACGCAAGCCAAGCCTTCCGTCAAAGAACTAAACATGTTCTCATCGAATTGAGGGCGAATGACTACTTTACCCGTTTTATCGATGAAGCCGTACTTTTCGCCGATTTGAACGCAAGCTAAGCCTTCCGAGAAAAAAGGAGCAAGGTACTCATAGATGGGCGGGATGATGATGTTGCCAGTTTGGTCAATGAATCCATATTTTTTATTTATTTGGACGCAAGCAACTCCTTCCGAGAATTGATCGGCAAAGTCAAATTGAAGTGGAATGATGATTTTACCCGATTTGTCGATGAAGCCGTACTTTTCGCCGATTTGAACGCAAGCCAAGCCTTCCGTGAAAGAACTAAACAATGTTCTCATCGAATTGAGGGCGAATGACTACTTTACCCGTTTTATCGATGAAGCCGTACTTTTCGCCGATTTGAACGCAAGCCAAGCCTTCCCGAAAAAAGGAAGCGTTATCAAATTGCGGTTGGATGACCATCTTCCCGGTTTGGTCAATGAAACCGGATTTGCCGTTGATTTGTACATAGGCTAAGCCTTCCGAGAAAAAAGGAGCAAGGTACTCATAGATGGGCGGGATGATGAATTTACCGGTTTTATCAATGAAGCCCCATTTTGCGTTTGTCAATACTTCCTCCAAAACCAATACTTTGCTAAAGATTCCATCCGGTTCACGCCCAACTGCTACGCGCGCCAATCCATCCTTAAAATCATCTGCGGAATCAAACTGCGGGTAGATTACAAACTTGCTTATTTTGTTAATATATCCCCATTTACCGTTTTGCTTGACTTTATAAAGGCTTAAATCGTCGGAATCATTCGACCGGGAGGGCAAACTTCCTTGCCGTTGACAAACAAGCGTCGTCAATAAAATCAACAGTATCCCGAACATGTAGCGCGTCATCAGAAGAAGGATCAGTCCCAAAGATAGGCTTTTAACTTCGGAATTTGGATCGGAACAGTCGTTTTCTGCTTGGAGAACAGTCCTTTGACTGGGTATACTAATTTTTCCCCTATCTTTGCCCCGTTATGGGAACGTTTGATAATCAAGGGTCGAAGGACACCCGTTCGGGTTTCGGTGCGGGACTCCTCGAATTAGGACAAAATAATGAACGGGTGGTAGCACTGTGTGCCGACCTGACGGGTTCGCTCAAGATGGATGCCTTCCGTGACCAATTTCCGAAGCGTTTTTTTCAATGTGGGATCGCCGAAGCCAACATGATTGGCGTGGCGGCGGGCTTGACCATCGGGGGATACATCCCTTTTGCGGGTTCGTTTGCTAATTTTGTTACGGGACGCGTCTATGACCAGATCCGCCAGTCAGTCTGCTATTCGGGAAAACCCGTGAAAATATGTGCTTCCCACGCAGGCTTGACGCTGGGTGAGGACGGGGCTACCCACCAAATCTTAGAGGACATCGGCTTGATGAAGATGCTCCCGAATATGAAGGTTATCGTCCCCTGCGATTACAATCAGACCCGTTTGGCAACACTCCAGCTTCCCGAAATAGAGTCGCCCGTGTACCTCCGTTTTGGCAGACCCAAAGTACCCAACTTCACCCTCGCCGATGATCCCGCCTTTCTGTTCGGTAAAGTACAGGTCTTGAAAGAAGGGAAAGACGTAAGTATCTTTGCTTGCGGGCATTTGGTTTGGCAGTCGATATTGGCTTCCGAAACTTTAGCGCAGGAAGGCATCGACGCAGAAATTATCAACGTTCACACCATCAAGCCTTTAGATGAAGAAGGCATCCTGCGTTCGGTAGCCAAGACCCGTTGCGTCGTCAGTGCTGAAGAACACCAACGCAACGGCGGTTTAGGCGATAGCATCGCGCAAGTATTGAGTTTGCATCACCCTGCCCCGATGGAATACATAGCCGTGAATGACTCTTTCGGTGAAAGCGGTACGCTCGACCAACTCATGCACAAATACGGGATTGACGCTGATGCTATCGTTAAAGCGGTGAAAAGGGTGGTGGAGTGGAGAGGAGGAGGTAAATTGGTTACTTTGAACGTTTCGTGAAGTATATTTGTAATATATTTAGACTTTTTCTCCCAAACCCCTTATGTTAGACCTCAAGACGGAAACCAATATTCGGGATCGTACTGATGACCTTAATAAGATCATTCACGCCATCAAGCAATTACCTAAAGAGTATCGCGAAGCCATCCGAACCGCTTTATATCCAATATCCTCCGATATTGATATTGAGCAGGTGAAAGAACAGTATTATATTCGCCTTAATGAGATTTTTAAGCAGTATGCGTCCCTACAACAAGCAATCCAATATGTGGGCATTCAGCAAACGGGGAATCGCTTTGAAGTTTGGGTAGTAGTACAGTCTGAAGCACGAAAAGATGCCGTTTATACACTGACCGGATTACTGGACGATTTCTTAGAACCCTATGGTTATGAAACAGTTAGTCATTTCTTTTGCCCGGAATATCACGGACAATGTTTTCCAGAGAATTTCGAGGGCAATACTCATGTAAGCATTCACGATAATCGCGTATCCTCGGGTGAATAGTAAACTGCTTTTTCACGAAATAGCGTATCAGGATCATCTCCAAAAAGCGAAACAAAACTTCGACTTTTATGTCGAATTGTGTAACCTAACAAAAGACGATCCTAATCGTTTCGCGGATTGGAAGGTTACGGTACTATTTTACACAGCGGCGCATATGATACGTGCTTATATTGCATTGAATTCTGTTAAATATAGTCATTTTTACGAGGTCATCAAACATAGCCATTGTAAAGAATTAATTGAAAAAGGAAGTACTCAGATTGTAATTAGTAGTCAAAAAATTTCTCGTACCTATACTTATGGAATTCCCGTAATTGAAATTGAAGTATCTAAGGCTTATAAAGCATTAAAAGACCTCTCCGAACGAGCGCGATATACCGATCAAATTTCACAAAAACCTAAGATTGTGAGTGGGGATGTGGAGCATGCTCGGCAGTTGTTAGATGACATACTTAAAATTTTAGACACGGAATACCAAATTAAAATGCCTTCCTAAAAGTTGACTTAGCTTCCCGAACCGACCTGATAATTTATTTTAGTATTACGCATGGTTTGAAGCTAATTGGAGGTTTTTAACAGGTCAAGGTATTCGGCAATCTTTTCTACATAGGGTTTTACTTTTTCCCAAAATTCCCAGCCGTCCTTGAGTTTTCCGCCTGTTTCGGCGACACTGACTAATTTCTCAAAACGATGCTGAAGGTTCTGTAACCACGTTCGTTTATCATCAGTATTGGGATAGTTATTGATAACGGTTTGAAAGTCTATCAGTTCTTGCAGTCTTGAGTCTCCTTGACGGATCAGAACATCTATGAATTGTAAACAAAGGTCGTAGAGTTGATCTACGGAACGGCTGTCTCCCTGATGGATATTAATCTCACAACCTACCGGATTAGTAATGACCAACTGTTGACGTTCGGGGGTTCGTGCTTCGGATAATAAATGTTGTGGTGTAGTAATGACACGTTCCAGCATTTTTCGCAAGAAAGCCACCTCCTCGTGTGCTTTTTCAACGCTCCCTTTCAGCATGGCAATCTCCAAGCCCATCCGTTCTAAGTCGGAGTCTTTTTTACGTAAGTCGGCACGTAGAATCTGGGTGTAGGAGGCGTTCATGTATTTATTGTCCTTGTGATAGACGATTTTATCATCTATCGTTTCAGGATCAATCAGAATGTAGTGTACATATTCCGTCAAATAGTTGTTGATGCTTTCCACTTCGCCGTTATGCAAATCCCTGTTCCATTCGTAAGTAATCCCGTTTGCCGACTGTTGGACGTAAATCTCAAAGTCCTGTATGTCTTTCACCCGTTGCAAAAACTTATTAAAACCCATCAAGTAGTGGGCTAAGATACTGCTGATTTCCTTAGAAGGTATCTCCCAATTCCGACGGCGTACAAAACCCATCAGTTCCAAGTAAATTGAACCTGTCTTCCCCAAGCTGGCAGAAGAGATATTTTGGACAGGATTACCCGTTAATCCAATCTGAAGACGGGTATTCGCAAATTGCAGGATTTTGGGGTCTAAATAGGTGATTTGATTATCCGTTAAATTCAACGTTTCTAACGTCGGATGTTCATACAAAAAATAGGGGAAGTTCTTAATCTGATTCTTATTCAGAATTAAATGTGAAAGCGTTGAATGCTTCAACAAAGATGGCGGTACGTCCTCAATGATATTATACTTAAAGCACAAAGTAGTGATTTGCGGTTCATTTAATACCCATTCGGGGATTTCTTTGAGGTTGCAGTTATGGAAGTGGAGTTCTTGAACGTCCGCTAAGTCATTTCTGATGATGGGGTACAGCTTATCTATGACGGCAGACAAATCTTGGTTAACTATATCAAAGGAAAGACTGTTTTTATCATTAACCCCTTTTTCGGCATTAATTTTAATACCTTCGTAAATATAATCGATCAATGCCATAAAGCTGTTTTAGAATGCAAGCTACACAAATTTCATCTGCTTTGCGTTCACTGAATAGGGTAAAAATCGCTAAGCATCTGCTTTCACACCACAAACGTCCGTTGGGAGAGGGCTTGGTCTTCGGCATGAGTCATCTCTTGTTTGGAGATGTCGTCGTGGTCATTGAAACCAACCAGGTGCAGAATACCGTGTGCGATGACGCGGTGCAGTTCATCCTGAAAGGAAACGCCGTAGTCGCGGGCGTTATCGGCGACGCGCTCAGTGGAGATGTAAATGTCAGAATGGAGCCGCTTTTTGTCGCCTTCGGAGTAGTCAAAGGTCAGAATATCGGTATAATAGTCGTGCTTGAGGCGTTCGCGGTTGAGCTTTAGCAGGTAATCATCCGAACAAAAGATGAGGTTCACCTCCCGAATGGCATATTCGTACTCTTTAGCGATTTGTTTGATCCAAGCGGTTACTTCCTTCGTTTCTTGGAGGACAAAATCGGTGTCTTGGTAAAAGAACTGTATCATGGTTAAGGTTGCAGGCTGATGTCGTCATTCGTTTTTGCCTTCACCACAGCACCTTTGCACGCGAATCGTTCTTGCGGATTAAATGTTAAACTGCATGGTAACGGTCGTCCCGTTGCGGGAATACTCCACGTTATCACAGATTTCTTTGATGATATATACCCCCCGCCCCGTATCGGACAAAATATTTTCCGGTAATGTAGGGTCGGGTAAATTGTCCACATTGAATCCATTTCCCTCATCCTGTACGGTAATCGTCAACAAAAAAGGATTTAACAGGCGGGCGGAAATAGAAACGCTTTTATCGGGGTTTTCTTTATTACCGTGCATGATGCCGTTATTCACGGCTTCCGTTACGGCAATAACAATGTTCCCGTACACGTCTTCTTTGACTCTGTATTCTTCCTGCAACTGCTCTACGAAGTTCTCCACCAGCAGTATATTTTCCGATTTGCTGGCGATGACCAACTTCCGTTCTTGCGGAGGGTTCAACGTAAGTGTACTCATATTTTAACTCGGCAGAGAAAAAAGTCCCGAATCAACTGCCAAAGGTAATTAATTGTACGAAATAAACAAGCCTTTGTTCTACCAACATCATTATTTTGGGAACAAAGGCTCGTTTTTTAGTCCTTTTTTTACTTTTTACCGCCTTCTAACAGTTTATAGTACTGCTCGATCAGGTTTTGATACATCGGCGTGTAGCGGAATTTATCCTTGTTATAGTTCTCCTTACGGATGCGGTCTTGGATTTGGTTGGGTTCTAAGTCCGCCGGTGAGGTAACTTTCAGTTCCTTACCCGTAACGGATTTACGCTTTTTGTCGTATTCGCGTTCCCGCATGGCTTTGTCGAAGTCCAGCATCCGGCTTTTGATCTTTTCGTTGCGCTCCAGCAGTTCGGCGTTGAGGAGTTGTTTGCGGAGCTGTTCTTCGGACTCTTTCATGTCCTTCTGCATTTGGTCCAGGTCGCCCATACCGCCTTCGCCCGCCTGCTTCATCTTATCGAACATATCTTTGATTTTTTTGCGTAAAGCCTCCTGCCGTGCCGCCATCTCTTGCAATGATTTGGGGTCCATCTTACCGCCCTGCATTTGTTGCATCAGCTTTTGGAGACCTTTGTTCATCTCGCCCTGCTCCTGCGCCATCTGCTTCATGTTTTGATTGCCTTTGCCGGATTTAGGCATTTTACAGCCTTTACCCATGCCTGCCATCATCTTCATGTTTTGTTGCATTTGGTTGAGGGATTCTGTCAGCATATTCGCCAAGTTATTCAAGCCTGTCATAATCCGGTGCTGTTCGGCATTGGCAGAACTATTTTGCTTTTCCGCCAAGTATTCCAACGCCCGACGCATGGAGGTGTTGATGTCCTTCAGTTCATCCGTAACAACTTTTTCAATTTCAAAGGCGCGTTTGGATAAAGCGATGAGGCTATCCTCAATCATCCTCATATCGTCCTTGATCTTGCCTTGCTGAACCACCATCTTACGGACGGCAGGATCATTGAACCGCGATTTGGCAATCTGGTCGCGGAGGTCTTCCTGCTCAAAAGATAGTTTGATGAGGTTTTCAAGTAAGTTCCGCAGGTCCTCGTAGTTTTCGGCTTGCTGTTCCTGCTCGTTTTGCTTTTGCATCTGCTCCAGCTTTTCCTTCATCTGTTGCATCTTTTGGGCGGCTTGCTTTTGGCTTTTCTGTGCCTTTTTAGCGTTTTTTTTACCCATCTCCTCGTCCGCCTGCTTCATGTCTTGTTGCGTCTGATCGGACATTTGGTCTAAATCCTTCATCTCCTCTTTGTCCTTGTCTTTATCTTGGGTGTCCTCTTTCAGGTTTTTAAGGTCTTCGAGGTCTTTGTCAATCTTTTTCATCTCCTCGTTGAGTTCCTTTTGCTTGTCCTGAACGTCTTTTTGTTCTTGGGGCGTTTTGGACTCTTCGAGTTTATCCTTGAGCATCTCTTGCTTTTGCTGAAGGTTATCCAGCTTTTGCATGAGTTCCTGCGTTTTTTGGTCTATTTGGAGTTGCTTAAAGAGTTCGAGGGCGCGCTCCAAGTCCTGCTTCATTGTCTCGGCATTCTGCTCAAAGTCTTTGAGTTCCTCTTTGAGTTGATTTTTGTTGATCTCATCGAGTTTGTCCTTTAAGTCTTTGAGGAATTTCTCCATTTCCGGCGTGTTGATCTTTTCCAACAGGTCTTCCAACTGCTGAATTTTGCGCATCGTTTCGTCGGTGAAAAGGCTGTTATCCTTAGCGATGTCAAGCTGTTCTTGCAGGTTTTCGCGGGCATCTTCGGTCTTTTTCAGTACATCCTGCGCCTTTTTGATCTGGTCTTGGATGCGTTTGCGGTCTTCGTAAGAAATGTCCTTCCGATCCAATAAATCCTTTTGGATGTCGTTAAACTGTTTGGTCAGTTCGTCGGCATCGGAGATGGAGGACTTCATATCATCCTTGAAGTTCTGGCCTGCGGAGTCGGCTTCGGCGTATTGGTCGGTGATGGATTTGTAATTCAGCTTTTGTGCGGTGGAAGTAGCCGTCTTGGGACCCGAGATCATATCGTTATCCCAAACCTGTACAAAGTATTCGATTTCGTCGCCTTCCTCCACGTTGGCTTTCACGAAGTCAATCACTTGCTCAATGGTTTGCACGTTTTTCCCGCCCTGCACGCCTAAAGGAATGTCGGTGTATTTGTCGCTGACTTTGCCTACTTGGTTGGATTTGAGGAACTTAAAGCGGAGCATGGCACGGGTAAAGCCGAAATCGTCGCTTAAATCGGCTACGACGGGTACTAAGCCCGTAGTCGGTAAAGAGGCTTCTGCTTTGGGCGATTCGATAGCGACGGAGGGATATTTATCGGGCGTAGCTTGGATGTTGTACCGGACGGTATCCACGTTCACCACCCCAAATTCCGAGCGAAGTTGCACGCTGTACGATTCATTACCCGTGATGGATTTAGCAAATACTGCCGTAGCCCCGTCGTTATGTTCTTCGGTATTCATTCGCATCGCTCCCGGGGTGGAAAGGAAGAGGGCTTCATTCACCGGACCTTTGAATCGGAAGTGCCAGCGCGCCGTAGAACCGTGTAACGCCTGAAAATCACCCACGTTGGTGGCGAGGGTTTCGGCGGGCATCCCCGTATAAGCCGGCGGAACAATCACCACAAAGAAATCGCTCAAGGACGGACGGCGCAAGACCTCCACATCCAAAACCTTCGAGCCGTGCAGATCATTCCCGATATAATATTCAAAGTCGGTACGGACGTTTTTGAAGGTAAAGGCGTACTTGGCATTGTTGACCTTCGTCAGCATTTGCTTGGAGAAGTCTTTGTCGTTTTTATCCTTGATGAACATATAGAGTTCGGACGGCAATTCTTTTCCAGAAACGTTGATTTGAATGTCGTAGCTGTCGCCCTCTACGGCTGTCTTTTTATGATTACCGACTTCAATATCGAAGGGCGGTGGCGGGTTGAATTTTTTATTGTAAGCCAAGAAGCGTTCTGAACCGTCTTTCAGCAAGTCGGCATTGACGATCAGCACCCCTCCCGCAATGAGTATGGGAATAGCGAGGTATCGTGCCAGTCGCCAGTTGGGTTTGAAGCTGATGGCATTGGTGAAAGGAATCGGACGCATATGCTCGATCCGCTCACTGATGGCGGCGAGGAGTAGCGAATTATCGTTATTGCCCGCTTGATTGAGTTGCAGGAGGTTTGTGAGCCGGTCGTCCACTTCGGCAAAGTGCTTCCCGATGAGCTTAGCGGCTTCGTTGTCGGTCATCGTCTTGCCGATATTCGCAATCTTGAGGAGCGGGTAGGCAATCATCGTCAAGAAGACAGAGAGGGAAGACAGCGCGAAAAGGTAGAATAGGGCGGTCTTCCACGTGGGGGACATCCAGAGCGACCCTTCCGCCAAAGCGAAGAAGAGAAACATACTGGAGGACATGAGAGCCATGACGATCACCCCTCGGATGACGCGGTTGGTGTAGTGTTTGCGTTTGAACTGTTGGAGTTTGGCTTTGATGACTCCGAACGCACCGGCATTATTTTCCATCGAATTATCAGCTAATCTACAAAGTTGAGGAAAAAAGCGGTACGTGAGCAGTCTTTAATAAGAATTAGGGGACGATAAGGGGCGTTAAAGGTTCTATTGCAGGAAAAGGTGGTTGATTATTGGTATGACGGGTAGGTAAATAAGTAATAGCCTCTGATAAATATTGGCGGGCATCGGCTACTTCATTAGGCGTAATCCAAGTATTTATGAAGTTATTTACTTGTGACGGATCCGGCTTGAATTTTTCTAAATAGCGGGCTTTTAAGGTTAAGGCATAAAATTTATTAAATTTCTTACATACTGAACGTTTAAGATCGAAAGGCGGGATTTGATTTATTTGGGGATGCGTCCTTGAATTACGTTTTAGGACATTGTGATATAGTCCCAAGTGAGTGGTTAATTGTCTGTCAACACCTTTAAGAGTTTCTCTCTGAAGAATCACATCGTAGTCGTCAATGACCTTATTCGGATCAGTATTATCAAATAAACTTAACGCGATAGAAGCGTGAAACAGATGTAAAACCGCATAATAAGCAGTAACTACCCGCCATTCATTCCATTGATTATCCAATTGATTGAATAGACGTATGTTGCGATTGGCTTGTGCCGCATGGGCTTCAAAGTGTTCCATAGCTTAAAAAGGATACAGCTTTTGGTAAGCCAGATCACACGGAGTATAATTACCATGATAGTTAGGATAAAAGAAGAAGGGCAACAACATCGTATCCGTTTCCAAGAGCAAAGAGGAGTCAATCTCGAAGTGTATCTCATCTATTGCATCAATGGTATGCCGGTCAGTATCCTCCACCAACGCCCACACGTGTATCTCATCCCCCGCCTGCCGAATACCGATATATAGGGGCTTGAAATTTTCGTCGCTTGCTAACTGCTTCAGTTCTTCTTGGTAGCGGGCGACTACTTGGTCAAAAAGACTTACTTCTTCTTTAGATTCCCTGATGGTATTCTCCGTCAATTGACGTAAACCTCTTACATTAAAATAATCATCAGTCGAGTTTAGGTTATGAGGTAATTCCAACACCTCACCAATCGGTGGTGCTTGTTTTGGATTCCGAAGAAGGGTTATTTTAGTCAGATGAGTCATTTTATAGCCTTATTAACCTTTAGACAAAGATACTGAATAACTACGATAATCGGAAAACTGTTAACAAGAATTTGGGGGCGATAAGGGGCGTTAAGACCATGATTAAAGTGGATTAAGGGGTAGTAATCTGCTTACTATTGATCTTACTCGACTTTCGGGACGGTTGTTGAAAAAATAAATAATTGCATTTAGATCAAGATAAGCCCGTTGCAAATCAAATAAACTAATCCAGTTGCCATTAAAAATATCGTTGGGTTGAAATTGATTCATCCCATTTAAATATCTGGTTTTACGGGAAGCAGTGTATAAGTTCTTATAGGCTATATATGGCAGAGGATCAAGCTCAACGCTTTGGAAGTTGACGTTTAGATTTAACACATCCTTGTGTTTAACGTTTTGTTTGGATTGCGGGTTAATAAAATCATTAAAAAAATGATGATGCGTTAGATATTTGTCTTTTTGCATAAGGCGTGTTTCATAAATGTGGGGCGTTAGCCCGATGACTACTTGAGCATGAGCCAAATGCAAAGCGGCATAGAAAAGTATGGTAATCTTCCAATCATTCCATTGTGTATTTCCCGATTGAGGATGGAGATGATTAAACAAACGGATGTTGTGTTCCGTTTGTTCACAATGAGCCGTAAGCCATCGTAAAGCCATCGTTCGGCAATTTAATAAATCGGATAAAGTTGTCGGTAATAGCCGTTGGGGGGTATGCGTTGGCTGTAATCAAAAAACGTCAGCAATTCCATATCGGGTGGAATCAAATCACTATTAACGTTCATCTCCAGATCACTAAGGGCATCAAGGGTATGGCAATCGTTGCCGTTAATCAACGCCCACACATGTATCTCATCGCCCGCCTGCCGGATGCCTATGTAGAGGGGCTTGAAATCCGTGTCGCTTACTAACTTCTTCAGTTCTTCTTGGTAGCGGGCTAGCACTTGGTCGAATAGCGAATCTTCATTTTTAGACGGGCTGAAAACGACATTTCCCGTTTCGGTTGATCGGGTGAAGCTAAAATAAGGAGTTTCAGAGATTCGATTTTCGGATAATTCCAACTCTTCCACGATGGGTTGTGGTGATTTGGGAATCCAAACATAGGTCATTTTAGTGGTGCGCATTGGCTTGCGTTTTGATCTATCGCGTACAAAGATACCGAATAACAATCATAATTGCCAATCCCTTATACTCAATAAATAAGATCACCTATTAAGCCATCTCTAAGGCAATATCACAAGTATTTATATCAAACCCTAATTGGTGTTTTTATTCGCCGGTAAGCGATTATGCTTCCGTTTCAGGCTCAACGTCTTGGGCGAAGGTGAGGATATAGCCGTTCGGGTCGCGGACGCAGAACTCTCGTGTACCGTAAAAAGTATCGTAGGGTTCTTTGTAGATAGTGGTTTTCCGCTTGAGGGTCTTATATAATTCCGTTACGTCCAACACTTTGAAAAAGAGAGTCAGTGACTGCCCAATACAGATGCCTTTCATGTCGGGATGCTCGGCTTGGAGGCTTGCGGCATCTTGGAGCATCAGCACCAGACCGTCAAAGGAGATCATCGCAAAGTCGTAAATATCAGGGTTGGTTTCGTTTTCTGCCCAGGCGTTGAGTTCAAAACCAAGTACGTCTTGATAGTATTCAATGGATGAACGAACGTCCCGCACCATCAAGTTCGGCGTTAAAGAAATTATCATAAGCTAAAAATGAGCGCGAAGATAGCACTTTTGCCCGAAAAAACCCCTTCCGACACGTCGAAGGGGTGTATTTTCAGCACTTTATAGCTTGAATTACTTGGCTTTTTCGGGGTTTGTAGCGGGATGACCATCGGCAGTAAAGAATCCTTCAAACTCCTTACCTGCTTTTCTGCCTTCGATTTCATAACATTTCGTCCCGTTGGCTAAGATAAAAAGTTCGGCTTCTTTGACCTTTACGTCCTTGAGTTGTTGTAGCACTGCCGGCGGTAACTCGTTGATGCTGATCTCTTTTTCTTCCCCGATGAACGTCCCATCGGCGCGGAACAGGGCTTCTAAGGATTGGTTATCCTTCTTAAATTCGGCTTCCCAAACGTTGTTTTCTACGGCTTCCCAGTTGGCTTTGAGACCCGGATATTGCTTCTGAAAAGCATCCGTAACGGCTTTCGGTGGCGTGGCCATCAATAAAGCAAGAGCAATACTAATGAATAAGATAGCGTTCATCGTTTTGGCGATTGGTTAGGATAAAATACTTGGTAAGTTAACGCCATGAGACGGTTTTTTCTTATCATCGAAATGTTATTTTTTATAAAATAAAAAAGTAGCAATATTATTCAGCATCTATATACCAAATTTACGGGATAGTAATTCCAACTAATTAATGAACCATTCCACTGTTCACATCCTTAATCTTACTAATCTATATTCCAATGTTTACTTTCCTCTCAGAACTGAAAGAACGAAATGAATCCCTGTTCTACTTTGGATGCCTCTGCTTCGTTGCGGCGATCTTGTTTACCATCCTTTCCCGCGTAACGCGGATTGAAGTGATGGGCGTAAATGCGTGGTATAAACCCACGAAGTTTGCCCTCTCTACCGTATTTTATTCCTTTGCCATGGGATGGATTTGCTACTATTTGCCAGCATCCTTTTACAAACCCTTATTTAACTATTCGGTTATCGTTTTATTGGGATTTGAAATCCTTTACATCGCTATCCAAGCCGGCAGAGGGCAACTTTCTCATTTCAACCTAAGCACCCCTTTTTTTTCTTTTTTATATACCCTCATGGCGTTGGCGGCGAGTATCGTTACGCTCTATACGTTATATGTAGCATTGTTATTTTTTATTCATGATTTTCCCTCCCTGCCCGATTACTACCTGTGGGGCATCCGTTGGGGTTTGATAATATTTGCGATCTTTTCATTTGAGGGCTTCGTGATGGGATCACGGCTCACCCATACCATCGGCGGTACAAACGGCGGTTCCGGTATCCCTTTCTTGAATTGGAGTACCAAATTCGGCGACCCGCGTATCGCCCATTTCATCGGGATGCACGCCCTTCAAGTCCTGCCGTTCTTATCCTACTACCTGCTGAAAAGCACCCGACTGACCTTCATAGTTGCCATCCTCTATGGATTGTTGGCAGTGGGGACGCTGGTACAAGCCTTACAGGGCAAACCTTTTCATCGGGTTTGAGATTTCATGACGCATGTTTCGGTAGGGTTATGCTAAAATCTATTGATAATCAGCAGTATTTCAAGACTTTCTTAATCCTCGCCTGAAAGGGGGGAATCACTTTTTACGTGAATTCGTATCTCTTTTTCCCCTCGACTAAAGTCGAGAGACTAACTCATTGCGGCTATTTTTTCGTCTTATGAATGGACTAATCCCCTACTTTAGTACGGGACTCTGAAAGTTATTGATTATCAAGCGTTTTATTGCCGAAAAAAAGCCTCCCGCTTATTCAAGACGGAAGGCATGATGCAGATACTATATTTCAGTTGAAATATATAAAAAACTATACATATTCATCTGATTTGTCAATATGACGAATCGCTGTAAATAAAGCTACCCTATTTACGCAAAGATTCCCAAGTAAGGGGACCTACTTCACCATCTGCTTTCAAACTATTCTTGGTTTGAAATTCACGGACGCTTTTCTGGGTTTTCTCCCCAAAAACGCCGTCATTCTGAGTCTCGTAGCCTTTTTTACCCAAGAGACTTTGTAATTCTTTGACGGCTTCACCTTTGGTGCCAATCGTCAATACTTGTGAGGAAGCAGCGATTTTTGGCTGATTATCACTCGGTTTTTCTTGCTTATCCATAATGGATGGGATTAAATAATATACAAATGTATATATTTTTAATTACAAAAACGTTCTCTATTCGATGAACCTACCCCAATCCCCCTTGAATAAAGCTATTCCATCGTTGACCTGCTAAAAAACATAAATGCCCCCCGCTCATTCAAGACGGGAGGCATGATATAAAGTTAGGACATTTCCTAAATCTGTGCTAATACCAAATTCATTATTTATTAGCCATATTTAATATTGCTAATACCTTATCATAGAAATGATAACCGACAACGGAACGACAAAATTCAGGCGTACATTGATCCAAGAAGCGTTTA
>Ga0209573_1001197_pt1 | contig 42228 bp, 37 predicted proteins | sample TNRBio252014_DNA_FD_185870 | JGI IMG/M metagenome (GOLD analysis project Ga0209573, IMG submission 185870) | Wastewater treatment Type I Accumulibacter community from EBPR Bioreactor in Madison, WI, USA - TNR Reactor_6/25/2014_ DNA (SPAdes)... | ecosystem: Engineered > Bioreactor > EBPR >...
TTTTTATAATAGTTAATGGGGCGTCTTTAAACGCTCAAGAGGCTTTTTTGTCTTTTTTATTAGGTAGAAAAATGATTGCTTGGCCTATTTAAAAAGCAGGGTTAAATAAGGAGACCGGGAATTGCTGATATTATTAATTCATATCATCGTTAATTTTCATCAACCTTGATGATCGCCTTTAAATCAGTAATATGAATTTTGGTAAAATAAACAGATGTGTCATTCTGTGCGAGCCGCACATCAAATTCATTATTCAAAAGATCAAGGAACCTATCTTGCATGGTATCGGTCGACCCATTTGCATATTTGAACATGGCGGCGTGATTAGGGCATAGGGTCAAATAGTTCTGATAATAGCGTTTCTTTAATTTTGGCAGGAATTCGACTGCCTCAAAAAAATAGCTCCCATCATCAAGCTTAAAGGGTAATGGACTCTTGCAAACCTGACAAATCATCTTGTCATCTTTTGTATACTGATCTTTGAGATACTGATCAGCCTGTTGCTTGATTTCTTCACGGCCAATAGAGACGGATCGTTTTCGCTCCTCCGTAACTCGTTCCGGTGCGTTCACAGCCTGTCCGCTGACGCGCTCAGCACGGCGCTCTGGGTTGGCGGATTCACGTTCGGTTAGATCAGCAGCCTGTCTCATTTCCCAATTATCAAGAAAAAGTTCCTGTTCTTGTGGCGGAAGTGCGGCAAATCTTTTAGCACGTTCAAAACAATCATTATCAGGAAATCCTAGTGATTTTAAGGTTTCCTGTCTCTGATGTTGCTCTGCTGATTTTTTGATCACCGCTTGTCCAAAATGAATCTCCTTAAGCCCAGGCCAACCAGGATCAAATGGAAAACCTTCGGGAAGCAAATCACGGGTAGCTTCAGCGGGACGGACGAATACCCCATTGCCTTGTGGAATCCAAGCAGCAGATCGTAAATAATAGGCGAGTTGCGAAGGTGCCTTTCGGTCACCCCAACTAGCGTTATTTTGGTACTTCGCTTCAAAGTAGTTATGGCGATTTGGCAGAGAAAACAGGGTCTCCCATATAAGCTTTGATAGTGCCAAAGATGGCTTTTTCAGAATATTTTCTAGCCCATTGATACTATAATCAAGGTTTATTCCTGTTGCTGTTGTGAATCGTTGACCACCTGCTTCCCTAAGATAGGACCATTGTGGATTGGAATAGCAACAAACCTCAGATATTTCAAGACGCGTTTGTACGCCAACAGCTTCTGAAAATTTGACTATTCTATCAGTAGAAATCTCAAAATTACTTAGGTTTAGGTAACTTTTTGCAAGCGGAAATCGATTTGCATTTTCTCCGATGGCATCATAATAAGCACTCAAGCCTGTATTCTTAAAAGGCGAGTCCAAGAAAACCTCTATCGGTCGGTGCCAGTAGCCATCTTCACACTTAAAGATAAAATATTTTGCAAAGATTTTAGCATTAGCGCGTTCTTTTTCGACGAATAAGATAAATTGCTTTATGTCATAGTTATAGCTTGGGTTCCACTTGTCATTACTTATATAGCGTTGCTTAAGAATTATCTCAATCTCATCTGCTTCTTTAACATCTCTAACACCTATTTGTCTAAGGAAATTCTTAGCTTTGTCTTGCTCATTTTTGCTCTTGCCTGACGTGTAGACACCTGGGTCCACACGCGGAAAAAACTTATCCTTTTCAATACTATCACTAGGAAAGAAGCATTTATTTCCAGTACTATAATTCCCATCACTAAGGCGAATAATCATCAAGGATTCTAAAAAAGATATCTTATTTTTTTGTGATCCAATACTTTCCATGTAATTATCTAGCAAAGCATATAACATCTGATGCCAACCCAATGACTTACCTGAAAGCCACTCTGATAAATTTATATGATCCTCATCATATTCTTCAGGATAATTAGATACACAATCATCTAGCTCGGATATTTCGGAAAGTTGTTCTAAAAACTTATCCGTATCCCATTCAGTGACCGCTAGGTTCATTATGAAACGGTCAGCATCACTGTTCCTTTGTGCTGCACTCATCACCCAGCTTTTAGGGTTTTCATCATCATAGAAAAGGAACTGAAGATCATCGTCAGACAGCAACTCCTTTAGCAATGCTCTTGCTTGCAGTAAATATTTGGCCGGCGCATGAGACTTGGTGTAAGTAGGAGTAAGAGGATTATTATTCATCTCCTGAATGATATTCGAGCGAATATTATGATAACGGGCAGAAAGGGAATCCTGCGAGTTGGGCAGGACAGCAAGAAAATCGACTGTCAGCAAGCCCAAGTCCCGAATTTGGTGTAGTGAATTTGCTGTAAGCCTGGCAAGTTGCCCGAACAGAGGGGAGTTCGCAGGTGTTTCCTTGATGCTGGCGCGGCTAAGCTCTGGTACGAAGGGAGCATGAAGGTGAAATCGCAGACCTGATGTTTCCTTATCGGCAGGAAAGAACACAGCGATCCGCCCCGGTACGGCGCGTACAATCTTCAGTTGCTGTGCGAGTGGCTTGTCAGGATCGAATCCTTGGACACCAGGCAAAAAATCGAGCGCGAATGCCACGGCGACCCGCTGCCTCTCCAGCCCATCAACCGGTTGATCGAACTTCAGAAAGTGGAAGCTACCGGTTGTCTGCCAGCCACCAATCTTCCTAAGCACCTCGACATGATGCTCGGAATGTTGGACTCGCCTGACCTCGCAAGGCTCAGTCTCGTCGCTGTGCCAGCGAATCGACCTCAGATTGGAAAGAAAGAGCAGGGTCGTTTCGGACAACTCGCGGAGGCCGGCTTTCACCTCGATGTAGGCACTGTCCACGCTTTTTTTAGGATTGTTGAAGGGAAACTCAAAGCGCGTTCTGTTACCCAAATCAGGTTTTGGATCGAGCGCACTTGGCAAGACAAGGTCGGTAATCTTGAATGAAAATGTTGGCGACCAGACGTAGGGGGTTTCAGAATAGGCAAACACTGCCTTGAACCCGATACCAAAGCGGCCAATCTTATCGCTGCCACTAGGCTTAGTTCCTTCTCCAATATCCGTGATGGCTTTAATGTCCTGACGATCAAATGGGCGCCCATTATGCTCAAAGATGAGATTAGTCTTGGATAGAGCAAAATACGCCTCAGTAGCCCCAGTATCCTCCGCATTCTGCAAGAGTTCGTAGATAAAATGGGCCTTGTCAGGGTAAAGATCTTCAACGATCTTTCTTATTCCAGGATGTTCTTTTAAGACTTGCGCCAAATTTTCCCTACTATGGCGTACTTCATCAATGACGTTCATCATTCTGCCCTCAAAATGGTTACCGTCCCAAACACCACTGGGGTCGCCCGGATATCGCCGCCATTCATGGCCTGTTGAAGCTCCTCCATGCGCCGGTTGAAGTCGACATTGGCTCGCGCCAGTTCGCCTTCCTTCATTAAGCGAATTTTATCGTTCATGGCTCGTGCCAATTGATCTTCGATGGCTTGGCAGCGCGCCCGGTGGCTGACCGTCAGGCTCTGAATACGATGTTCAACCAGTTGTCGGTCCTCGGCGATATGGTTGGCCTGCGCCTCGGTCCATTTACGGTGATGGCGCCCGTCCAGCGCATCGCACTCGGCGACGTCGGGCGGCGGCGCAAGGCTCGGCTCGCCGGCTGAATGCAGTAAATCGAACAGCGATGCTTCGACCTGTGGATCGTCGGCCACTGCGACCAGCAATTCATCGGGCTTGACTCCGTGCTTGGTCCAGCGGTACAGCGCAAAGTGGTATGTGCCAGGAGATATGGCATTGTTTTGTAATGCCAATGTGAAATATTTTGGCTCCATGATCTCCAGAAAACGCGCGGCTTGCCGAACTAGAGGATGCACGACCGACAAATGCACGGTTTTTAGATTCTCGGCGGCAGTCTGCTGGTCGAAGGTGACGGATAACGTGGGTTGGGAACCTTTCAGCCACTTATCCCACTCGCGTGCCACCGGTTCGATGGAGCGTGGCAAGCGCCTGTAGTCATCCAGCAGCAGACCCCGCGCCTCCTGGCTGAGCCGCAAGGTTTTGAGGGGTTTTTCCCCGAGTAGATGATCGATATCGCTGCGCAACCGTACCGCCAGGTAGGTCGTCACGCATCCCTGGATGGCGGTGGGAGAGAGCCAAAAGGTCTCGGCGGCCTCGATCTCGTCACGCCATGAGCGATTGGGAATATTCAGGCCGAAAAGCTCGGATTGCTTGGTTTCCAACTCCTGCTCCTCGCGAACTTGACGGATTGCATTATCCGCAAGCTGCTGAAGTCGTTGCGCGCGCTCCTCCGCGCTCAAGCTGAAACTCTCAGCGATATCGTGCAGTTCCTGGGTGATCGTTCCGAGAATCTCCTCGTTGCCGCCCACAGCGTGTTGGAACACGCCGATGCGCCAGAGGCAACGCTCGTAAATGTCAGCGTCCACCGTTCCGGGGGTGATGAGGTTGATAATCGCCACCGTCTCGCTTTGCTGACCGTAGCGGTCGATACGGCCGATGCGCTGTTCGACCCGCATGGGATTCCAAGGGATGTCGTAATTGACGAGAAAATCGCAATACTGGAAATCCAGACCTTCGCAACCAACCTCGGATGACAGCAGGACATCAATCGCCTCGGTGTCTTCCTTGGGCAAAGCAAAACGGCGGCGCAGTTTGGCACGCTCTTCGTCGGGCACGTCCCCGTGGATCAGAGCGACGCGCAGCCCCGTGCGACGGGTATGGTCATAGAGATAAGCGAGGGTGTGGCGGAACGTACTGAAGACCAAAGCCTTGTTGTTCGCTCGCCGGTTCTTGTCGAGCAACACCTTGACGAATGCCACCAACTTGGGGTCATGGGGATCGAGGTTGCGCGCCTGTTCGAGCAGGATCTCGATATCCGCCCTGACTTGATCGACAAAGCCGAATTCAGCCTCCCCGGTCTCTCCAGTCTCCTCATCGCTGTCGCTTGCCTCCATCAACTCCAGGCGGTCGAGCTTCCGGTTGAGGATATCGGACAAGAGCGGCGCCAGTCCGTAAAGGCAACTGGCCGCCTGCCGCCGGATGGTGGTCATCATAAACTTCACGTTTCGCTGCCCGTGGCACCGCGCCAAAATCCGGGCGACCACATCGAGCAAGCCATCGTGTAAGCGTTGCTGCTCAACCGTGAACTCCACCGTGCGGGTTTCCGGCTTACGGGTGGTAAATTCTCCTATGTCCCGTCGCCGCGTCCGGTTGATCAGCGGACCGAAGGTGTACAGCTCTTCGATGACGCGCGTGAGTCCAACTCGATCCGCATCGCCGATGGCCTCATCCTGAAGCCGGTCGTAAGCGCCCTGAAAGGCGGGTGCTTCGCGAAGAAACAATCGCCCCCATTCGGTTTGCGCCACCTCGTTGAGACAAGACCGTGCTTCGTGCTGCCAGCCGGGTTGCGCCATACGGCAATGCTTCACTGCGGCGTTGATGTGGGGATTCGGCGCGGCCATGTGCTCATAGCTTGCGTGATCGATGACGAGGTCGGGGCGCAGCACATTCAGCAAGGTGAATAAATCTTCACTACCCAGTTGTACCGGCGTCGCGGTGAGCAGCAATACAGCATGGGCGTTATCGCAGAAGTACCGCACGCCCTGATGCAAGAAAGTATCGGTGTTGCGAATATGGTGAGCTTCATCAACAATCACCAGATCGAACTTCGGCGGTGGGTCGAGGGCGAGTAGCCCCTGATTCTGGTTCTTTCCGCGCCCTTCGCGACCGAAGACTAGATCTGAATTGAAGAGTGAAAACGGCAGAATAGCCTTGGCGTACTGATCGGGCCATTCGCCTTCAAGGTGCGTCTCTTGCAAACAATGCCGCAACAGTGCCCCATCCAATGCGGTGAACTGTTCGTCGAAACGTTTCATTTCGGTGAACCACTTACGCTCCGCGACGAGCGCCTTGGGGCAGATCACCAAAACGGATGCGATGTCCATCCGCGCGCGCAGTTCCTTGATGATCAGCCCGGCCTCGATGGTCTTGCCGACGCCGACCTCGTCGGCGATGAGCAAGCGGGGCCGATCCGCGCGGATGAGCTTCAGCACTGGACGGTACTGATAGGGGACGAATTGCACCCGGCCCAAACGTAGAGAAAAGAGGTTCGCCGTCGAAGGCGAGAGAATCTGGAGGCTGGTCAAGTGGGCGTGCAGTTCGCGAACCGTGAGTGTCTTACGTTCGTCCGCCGCGACGGCCACAGCCTGCAATTGGCTTTCGTAGTAAGTGGTCTTCGCATTGTTCTGAAATACCCGGTACCGACATTCGGCACCACCTGGCATTACTTCTATGACGGGTAAAGGTATGTTCGGGGCCGACCGCAGCGCAACGAGGTCACCCACTTTGAACAGCGACGCAACCGTTTCCAACGGTGCGGCCACGGGGATACTTGGCCCAACGTTTGCCGCCGCTTGCGCGGTGGTTGGCGCTGGTAGCTCCATAACGCCGCCCGTTGGCTGGCTGCCGCTTCCCGCCAAGGCCGCCAGGGCTGTCGCTTTTTCGGCCTCAACAGCTTCCAGGGTTGCCGAGCCAGCGCCCAAGGTCGCCAACAGCCGGCCAAGGGTGTCAGCATCCCGATAGATCTCGCTGGCTGGCATCGAGCCTGCCGACAGATGTGCCCACTTATTACGTACCGTCTGAAGTTCCTTAACCCAAGTTCTCGCTTCGCGAACCAGCTTGATGTGATCGCTCAGTTCATACCAGTTCTGGTCGAGTATCCGCAGAAGCGCAGCGAAATCGAGTTGCTGCAGGGTATTAAATCCCCGTTCCCGAGCTAGGCGCTGTTGTTGGAAGCTCAGACGATCCAACACGTGCTTTTGCCACCAGTCAGGGGTTAAATCGGGTAGGCTCGCGGCAAGAAAACGGGCGACATCTACTGTTGCCATCTGCATGAGTTCGTTCATTAGTTTACCCCTTCCGCTATTCTCACCCACGCGCTGCTGGGTCTTTTTCTCGACTTGACCAGTGGTCGTTATGCTGTTGATCAGGCTTCAGGAAAGATGCGTGTAACGAGATCCTCAATCTCCTGAGATGAAATACCGCCGTTTTCGCCATCCTGGGTGACAATCAACGTACCGTTTTCTCCACCGCCTGCCTCGACGGGCAAGATACCGTTGTCCCGGTACCACGCCAGCTTCCGCTCCCAGCGCGCTCGGTATTCCGGGTCGCCCAGCAGACCGCAATGTTCCCAGTAGTACGTCACCCCGCTCTCGGCGTCGTCGATGGTGAAATCGGGAAATCGGGTCTGTCCGCCCAGCGCCAGCGGTTGCTCGTAAATGTACTCGATTTCGTGCGTGTGCAAGCGGTCGGCGATGATGAGTTCGGATTTGGAGCGCACCATCTCGCCCCGTAGGGTGCGATGGATCAGGTTCTGCTCGTAGAACACCCCTTGGTGTTCCACCGGCGCGGGCGTGGCCAGCAGGTTGGTCAGCCGCCGGGCTACTTCGGAGTACTCACCACGGCTGAACGCGCGCAATTCGCTGCGGTGGCCTTGATGCAGGATCACCAGGCGTTCGCGCTGCCGGGTCAGCGCCGTGTACAGCAGTTCCCGGGACAGCAGACGGCACGGGTTGGGCAGCACCAGGATCACCGTGCCGAATTCGCTGCCCTGGGCTTTATGCACGGTCAGCGCATAGGCGAGTTCCAGAATCGGGGTGGCTTCCTCGCCGAAGTCCCGGCTGCCAAAGTCATATTGGTAGCCGGGCTGGGAGGAAAACTCCACCTTGAGCAACCAGGGGGCTTTCTTCATATTTTTCGTTTTGAACTGCCCGACGGCGATACCGATCTCGCCGTTCGCCAGATAGGCTTCGGCGCCCTCGACCGGATAGACGTCATCCCGGTGGTGATTGCGGATGTTGATGACCTTGTCGCCGTAGACGATCTGCTCCGGACCCATCGGTTTGGGAATTTTCCGATAGCGCTCGCGGCGGGCGAACTCCAAGGTCTTGGCGCGAAACGCTTGGTGAATCTGCCGGTTGATGGCCTCGACCCCGTGGGTCTTCTTGCGCACCGGCGTCAAAATTTGCCATTGCTCGGCTGCTTCCGCGGCGCCGACATTGAAGTAGAGGTAATCGCCGCTTTCCGTACCGCCGAGTGCTTTTTCAAACCTCCTCACATCCTGGGGTCCGGCCAGATCCAACTCCTCAATCACGGTTTCCAGCAGTCGCTGGCGCAATTCGTCGGGCGTGTTCCAAGCCTTGAAGCGAATGTGTGGCGAGCCATCGTGGAACAGCAAGCGATCCAGGACTTCATCGTCGCCCGGGGCCATCGGCATCCCGGCAAACCAGCGGGACAGTTCGACATCATCCCGCTTCCCGCCGCCCCGTTGCCGGCTGGCGACGGTGAGTTCGGCGTAATCGGGGCCGACGCGTGGGAACCGACCGTGGAGGTCCGGCGGCGCGAACTGGGTCACCAAGTCCACGAACGGCCGCCCGGCGCCGATCGGCGGCAATTGCCGGGGGTCGCCGACCAGAATCAGGCGTTCCACCCCTTGCAGCGCGTCCAGGGTGGCGGCGAGCATCTCCTCGGTCAGCATGGAGCACTCGTCGATGATGACGGTCTTGGCCGGCGTCAGCTTGGGAGCGGGCGATAACCGATAGCGGCCGGTTTCGGCGTCGTAACGGTCGCAACCGTTCAGGAATTGCGCGATGGTTAACCCTTGAATCCTCAGCCCCTGATTTTTGGCGGCCTGCTCCATGCGCACGCGAGCTTTGCCGGTCGGGGCGAGAAACAGCACTTCGCCCTTCGCGATCTCGGGATGGCCGCACAATATCGAAAGCAAGGTCGTTTTGCCGGTCCCCGCTGGGCCGACCAAGAGGGAAACGCGGGCTTGCGCCAACACCTCAAGCGCCGCGGCTTTTTCGGTTCGCCGGCGCTCTTCCTGCTCTCGGTCCTCGGCTGGGACTGGACCCAGTTTGTCATCGAGCCGTAACCGCCAATTTTCGCCGAGGATGTGACGCCGGCCCTTGCGTCGCTTCTCGATGCTGCTCCGGATGACGCCGCCGACTTTCGCCAGCCGCACCAGTTGATAGCACTTTGCGCCGTCCTGGAGTTGAGTTTGATCGACCACGGCTGCCAGTTGCGGCTCGACCACGGCCAGGTGATCCTGGTGGATCGGGCAGGCGGGGCTGATGTCCAGATCGCCAATCGCCCGCACCAGGTCGTCGGTTCGCTGCAGGGTGTGGCCCTCGTCCGCCGCGTGTTCCAGTTGCTGGACGACGAACGCGCGCACGCGCCGGGCATCCAGCCCCCCATCTATCGCTGAGGGTTCCGGCAAGGGATGTTGCTCGCGGATCACGGGGTCGGGAAAAATACCTCGATCCACCACCCCCAAGCTCACCGGATTGGCGCGCAGCCGCATGAGTTCGTAGATCAAATACGGATTGGCGATGATCTCGGCATCCTGACAACGGATGCCCGCTTTCTCCCGCTTTTCTCGCACGTACAGCAGGGTTGCCTGCTCGGGTTTGAGGTTGAACCGGCTCAGCAGCTTGAGTAAGGCGCGGCGCTCCGCCGGCAGACCCTGCCAGGTTGCGCACAAGGTGCGGGAAAGATGGGCGGCGCTCGCCGGGGAAAGCACGCGCCGTGGGTTTTGGAAGGCTTCCGCAACCAGCGGCCACGGATCGGTGTTGTCGGCGAGTTTGGTTTCGATTTCCCGGGCGACGAAGGCGCCGTATTCGACCCCGAACGCACACAAGGCCGCCCCCAGCCCCGGACCCGGGCCGCGCATGGACCATAGTTCCGCGATCCGGTCGTGCAACCATTTGATCTGGGGGTCCCACGCGCCGCCCAGCACGGATTTGATCCGCGTCAGCGCGCCGGCGCAGGCCAGCAAGGCTTCGATGGCGGCATCGTGGCTGGCCAGTTCCGCCGCGTAGGAAAATTCGTCGAAATAGCCGTCCGGGGCAAAGGCCGCGAACGAGGCTGGGTCGAGTTCGGGGTGCGCCTCCAGGTACGGGATCAGGTCGTGGTAGGGCAACAAAAATCCATCCTTGAACTGGGGTCGGATGGAATGCTGCACCAGCCGTTCCCACAGGATTGAACGTAGCGACCCAGGCTGTTGGTCCGTGTACTGGTATTCTGTGGCGTCGCTGACGTGCAGCACGCGCCCCACGCCGACGATGACCCGGCGGGCGTCTTCCACGAACGGGACTTCCTTGGCGTAGAAGAAGCACAGCGAGCGTTCCGGCTTGATGTGACCGAAAAAGCAGTCCAGCAAGGCGGTTTGGTTGTGGTATTCCTGCACCCACGAGGTCCTGAAGCCGAGATCCGGTTCCCGGCCGGGACTCACCCCAAGCCCGTACTCTTTGGCCCGCGACTCCAGGGATTCGCTCAGCATCCAGTTGAAGGCCACCGCCGGCGCCGAGTAGGGCGGATGCCGGAGCGGGGTGGGGGCAAAGTGGCCGTGAGTCTCTGGGCTGCTTTGTGTATATGGATGGGTGATTGTTCGCGTGTAGTCGAACGGCGCCATGAACATCGCCCGTTCCGCCACGCAGCACGGCCACTGCGCCTGCGGGAGATCCTGGATCGTTTTGCCGGCCACCACCTCGCATTGGTTGGCTTTCTGCGGGTTGCCGCGATGTTCGGAGATGCGGGCTAACCGCAGGCAGGATTGATTCAACTGGGGTTGCTTGCAAACGGTTCCCTGCCATTGATCGTCGTGCCACGGCACGCGAATTGACACGTGGCGCAGGGGCCATTCAGGTCTGTTTGCACTCATTTGACAATCTCCACTTGAATCCTCACGCCAAACTCCACCGCAATTTCCTCCAGTAGTTTCTTTCTGGTCCGGGTATCTGTGTTGGCAAACATGTGCCAGTTACCACGCCACCGGCTCCTCTCGAAGACCAGGCACTGGCAGTCCATCTCAATCCCCTCCTCCTCCTTCAGCGTCGCGATCCTGGCGCAAAAAAATCCGTAGCGCCTGGCGTTCGATGCCGAAAGCATCCAGCAGGACCTTGATCTGGTCGCGGAGATGGTTGGCCGACAGGTTGACTTCGGCGTAGACGCCGGCCGGGAGCGCCATGGCCGAGCACAGGGCCTGCGGGTCGTGGCTGAAGATGGGGTTACCGCGCCGGGTGGTGAAGCCGGGGGCATCCGGCAAGCGGGGGAAGCGCTTAGGGTCGCGCCGCTCCAAATATGGAGACAGATCAATTCGTACAACCGGCGCCAGGTATTGACCTTCGCCTGGGCCTCGTCGCCCAGTTGAAAGCCGTAGGGTCGCTTGAAGGTCAAATCTTCCTCCAGCCCGTAGGCTTGGCGCTGATCCAGGTCACGGATGATGCGTTCCTTGCTCTGTGGGGTCTGGTTGGGCGGGGCAACGACATCATCGAGTTTCACTGCGGTGAATTGCTGCACCAACGCGGATAGTTCGCCGGCCAACTGGTCGAAAGCGGCGACCTTGGCGTTGTATTCCTTCTTGAAGGCGACGCCTTCCTCCAGGGCTTGCGGGTCGTTGTGGTCGATGCTGAGCCAGATGTCGTCCGACAGCGCTAACAGGTCCTCGCGGGTCTGCTCCAGTCGTTGCAGGATGCTACGAATCCGGTCCGTCATAGCCTGATCCTCGTTACTGGCTGTCTTCGGCGCTCGTCACGAAGGCCCCCGGCCACCCGCCATGCCGATCAATCACTTCCAATCTCCGCCATCAACCTGATGGTCTCTGACAAGGCGACGACGATGCGGTAGTAGTATCGATGGACATTAATTTGTGAGCCTTTGGAATTATTCTTCACTATTGTCCCGCCCCATCCGATATTTGATGTCGTAGTTGATGATGAAATCGAGTTCTTCATCGGTGAAACCGTAATGCTTGGCTAAGACGTGGTCAATTTGATCGATAATTAGTTTTGAAAACTTAGGGATAATACACTGAACACGTAAATTATCGTGTTTAAATCTCATCTTTCTAAATTCAGAAGTATTTTTAAGAGATTCACTAAGTTTTTCTGCAAGTTTGCAGATATCATTTTCATTGGTTTCTAATAATTTTGATAAATTGCAACGAAAGCCTTCCACTTCTCTTTTGTTGACATGACGACAGTCCGAAAAAACATTTATGAACCACCTAAATAATGTTGAATTAAGAATACAAAAAACGGCTTCTGCTTGATTTTTTTGTTTAAAATTTAGAGTTTTTAACTCTGATGGTTGACGTAAATTATCATCTCCATCGTAAACATTTGGAACAAAATCTAAAGCTTGAAGAAAATTATGGACTTTTCGTGAATAAAACACTCTGTGCTGTCCATTTTTATTTGATTGTAGACCCAATGACTTCAAGTCATTCCAAATTTTCATAACTATCGAATGTTCAATTGAACTACTAATCTTCGGTACGCATCCTGACAAGAAATTAGACTCAATATTCTCATATTGGAGATTAGAAAAAAGATTTGATCTCTCGATAGCACTCCATCTATAACATTCAGTAACAAAATGCTTTGGAATTTCCATTATTTTTTTTTGAAAAACATGAATTGTTAGCTGAATGTGTTCTAGACCATCGAAAAGCCTAGATGGACGGTCATCATAAGAACTAAAATGTGCAGTAAATCTTAAAACTAATTGCTGAAGTGTGGAGTAACCATCTGTAGAAATGGATGAAATTGGAATAATAAAACCAAGCCTCCCAACATTAGAAGATAATGTAATACATCTTTCAACTATAAGTGGATATAGATTCTTTGTTTGAATTGTTATATAGTTTTTTATTGAATAATTGATAATTTGTTTAAGATCAAAATACGGCGGATTCCCGATAATCACATCAAACCCGCCCCTATTCATAATCCCATAAAACTCCACAAACCAATGAAACGGCTGATGAGACTTCACCCACGCCGCATAATCCGCCTGGTTTTTCGAGTCCTTACCATATTCCACCGCCAAATAACGATTCAATTCATCATCCAGCGCCTGGAGCTGCCGTTGTAAGTCCTGTTTCTCCTCAACCGTCACCTGTTCCCCTGGCGTAATCTGCTTCTTGCGGAATTGCTCAAACTGCTGCGACAAATTGGCAATGCGTACCTTGATCTGGTCTTGTAGCTTCTGATCACTGGCCAGATTACCGCTATGCCGGAAATCCTGTTCCGTCGCAAATCCCACCAGCGTATTCCCGGCGCGGATGTTGAAATCGATATCCGGCAACGGTTCGATGCCCAGATTCTCCCGCGTCGCGTCCGGCTCCACCTGCGCGGCCAGCTTGAGGAACAGCCGCAGCTTACAGATTTCCGTCGCCTCCTCCATGATGTCCACCCCGAACAGATTGTTCAGGATGATGCTTTTCAGGATGAAATAGCGGCGGTTGGGATGCGCCGCCACCCGTTCCAGCACTTGGCGGAAATCGGAAAACTTCTCTGGCCGATGCTTCTCGCCAGAGCGGTCCAAGTCCACCACGAATGCCGCCATGCGCTCCAGACAGGCCTCGTACAGCGGTTCCAGGATATTCAGCGCCGCGAACAGAAACGCCCCGGAACCGCAAGTCGGGTCCAGGACCGTGACTTTTTCGATCGCTGACCACAACGCCCGCAATAACTCCGGTCCTTCGCAATGGTCGATCACATCGCGCGCGAACTGGCGAATGTCCAGATTCAGCGTGATCAACTCGTTGATGTCGCACACCTCGCCCGCCGCCAGCCCCGCGCGGATGGCTTCGCAGCGCGTCCGCCGAGCTGCCACTTCCCGCCAAATCTCGGTCGGCAGGGCATAGTCCGCCGGCGCCGGCTTGTTCCAGCCCTTGCGTCGTTCGAGCAAATCTGGCTGGGTGGTATCGAGACCAGCAGCGATTTCCGGCGGCAATGTCAAATCCACGCCATGCCGAACCGCTGGGTAGATATAGCGGTCTGGATCAGTCCACAGCAAATCCCACACCACCGGGCCATCGGGATTCTCGAAGGCAATCGCACACTTCGCTTTGGCCGCATCAAACAGAAATGGAATGATGGTGTTCTTGCCGATGTACTCGGTGATATCCTCCTTGGTGTAATAGGCTCCCATCTGCTTCTGATTGATGTACTTCTCAAAGATGTAGCCCAGCACGTCGGGGTTAATTTCGTTGTCGTTGCGCAAGGGCCGCTCGTCGAGATGCCACTGATAGCGATCAAAGTAATCAAAGATGTTCTCAAACGCCCGGTCGGGAATCTGAATATCGGGATAACGCTCTTCCATCGGGTGCTTCTCAAACATCCCGCCGTTGAGATAGGGAATCCGGCCGATCAACGTTTCCAGCTCCGGCGAGCGCGCCTTGCCGCCCAAGCCTTCATGAAACAGCCGCAACAGGAAATAGCGATAGAACGAATAAAACCGATCCTGGCCCCGTTCCCGCCGGCACTGATTCAATCGGTTGCGCAAATAATCCCGGTCGTTATCCAGAAAACCCTTGCGCTGCATAAAGTAAACGAACATCAACCGATTGAGCATCGCTGAGGCATACCATTCCCGGTCGGTGCTGTCCGGGATGCCGGCGATGAATTTCAGAAACGCGGCATGTTCCTTCTGGAACTGCTCGTAAAAGCGCTTGGTGACGCGCTCGACATCAAACCCGGCGCGGGCGCCGATGATGACATCCACCAGCGTCAAGTGCTCTTCCTGCTCAAGCGCAAACGCGACCGCTTGCAGTTTCTGCACCAGCGCCTCGCCGGTCTGGTCGCGGTCGAAACGATGCTCGCGGCAAGCGGTCGGCTTGCCCTTCTCGCGCTTCACCCATTGCCAAATCTGCGTGGTCTGGGCGGGATCGGTGAAAATGATGAAATGCTCGTGGGCGGACCGGGTGACCTGCTGTTCGATCTTGCGGCGGATCGCGTAATCGGGCAGCCGCTCGCCGGCGGGCGTCGGGCACCGATAGGCCACCATGCCGCGCTTGTGGGCAATGGCCTCCAGGGTCAACGAACGGTTGTCCACCATCACGCTCAAGGTCTCGCGCTGGCGGTCCCAACCGAGTTCCTCCAGGAACAAGGCAGTGAAATCAAACGCCTTGAGACATAGGCGGGCGCGCGTGGCGTCAAGGGTCATGACCGATTCTCCGCAGTAGATGCCCCCGCCGGCGCCAGGCCGAGCGAGCAGATCAGTTGGGGTTCGTGGGTTTGCTCGTCTTCGTGGATGATGCACAGCCGGTCGTCGTCGCGCAGCGCCAGGACCAATTCGGCCAGCTTGTCGTCCGCGATGCCGGCGCGAAGCTGACGGTTCAGGGTGTCGGTGGCGGATTGCCGTAGCGGATAGCGGTAAATTTCTTCGATGGCCTTGGCCAGTTGCGGCGGTTCGAACAGACTGCCCTTCACCTCGGCGGCGTAGCGCTTGAGCCGCTCGTAGGTGCGGAAACGGGCGCCGGACGGCCGCCCGAGTTGCCCCCCCACCGTTTTGGCTTCGGCCACCAGCGCCGCGATTCCTTGTTGTACCAGCGTATGGTGGTTCTCCTGGCGGGTCACCGCTGGCGTATCGGGCGCACACTCGGCGGCCTTGAGAATTTCAAACTGCGATTCGGTGACGCTGTTGCCCTGGGCATCCACCCACGCCAGGGCATCGTTACCGTCGGTGGTGCGCAGGTACACCAGCACGCCGTGCGGCTGGTTCTGGGTGGCCTGGTGCGCCCGGTTGGCGTACACCACGGGCGGCAAATCGGGGATGATCTTTTGCAAGGTGGGGTCGCGATCAATCGCGTTCTTCCAAATCTGATAGGCGTAGGACGCCAAATCGACTTCGCTGTCGGCGTCGCCGTCCAGAATGCCGGCCTTTTCGTGGTACAGCTCGACCAGTTTCTGTTTCTCGCGCTCGTCCTCGAAAAACGCCTCGTCGGTCCCCACCACCTCGGCATTTTCCTGAAGGCGCTGGCGGACGCGGGCACGCAAACGGATCAGCTTTTCTACTCCGTCGGTCGGCAGGAACGAATAGCAGAGAATCGTGGCCGATTGCTGGCCGATGCGGTCCACGCGCCCCGCCCGCTGGATCAGCCGGATGATGGCCCAGGGCAGGTCGAAATTGACGATGATCCAGGCATCCTGCAGGTTCTGGCCCTCGCTCAGCACGTCAGTGGCGATCAGGACCCGCAGCTCGTCTTCGGCCGCGACCTGGGCGCGCTTGTCATTGCTCTCCGGGCTGAACCGCCAGGCGTATTGCGTGGGATCCGCATCCGCGCCGGTGACCCCCGCCAGTCGCTGCACCCCTCTGGCGCGCAGTTGGGTTTCCAGATAGCGCACGGTATCGGCGAACTGGGTGAAGACCAGCACCTTGGCGTTGGGGTGAGTTTTAGTCAGTAGCTGGTGGAGCGCGTCCAGCTTGGCGTCCTGCTCCGCCCGCCAGTCGCCCCCGCGCGTCAGGATCGCCAGCAAGCTGGCCGTGTCGGCACGCAAATCCTCGCCCAATTCGGCCACGAACAAACCGGGGCGCAACCACTTAAACCGTTTCTTGAACTGTGTGGCGTATTGTGGGTACACCAACGCCGCACGTCGCTGGAAATCCGCTGCGGAGCGGAGCGTCAGAACCTGCGGTGTGGTTTGTTCTTCGCCATCGTCCTGCTCCAGCAGTTCCGCGCTGGCGTTCTCGTCGTCCACATCCTCGTCGTAGGTGCTGGCATCCAGCAGACCGGCATCCTGGGTGCCGAGCGGCAGGTCCAGGCCGTGTTCCAGCGCGTGCAAGTAAATATAGTTGCGCAGGATGTGGCGTTCGATGGATTGCTGGAACGCCTCGCCGCTGCTTTCCAGGCGCTTGAACAGGTTGGTCCGGCAAAAGCCCATCAGCCGCTTGCCCGCGCGGGACAGCCCGTCCAACTGTCTGGCTTCGGCGGGGGTGGGCGGCTGGCGCGGGCGGGCGGCAACGTAGTTGCCCAGGCCATAGCGCGGCAGGTTCAGTGCGTTGATGGCGTCCACCGTGACGGGCGCGTAAAAACGGGCATATTGATCGTCCGGATTCCGTTCGTCGATCTTGAATTTGACCGTCTTGGGCACACGCTCGGGGAAATAGGACCGACTACCGTTCTCAAAGGCGAGGAATTTCCGCCCGGTCTCCGGGTCCGGCGTGGCATAGTTGTTCTGGATGAAGCTGCGAGTGCGGCGCACCATGTACAGCCGCATCAACTCCCGCCAGTCGTCAACATGGGGGCTTTTCTCGAAGGCGGCCAGCGACCGGGGGGAGCATTGATGACGGCGGCTGAATTCGGTTTCCCCCAGCTCCCGCAACAGCCGATCCGGGCGAATGCCCAAATCCCGGTCTTCCGGGACGAACAGGCGCAACTGGTTGGACAGGTCGGCATAGGTCTTGTTGTAGGGAGTCGCCGACAGCAGGATGCACTGGCTTTCGTTCTTCTGAATGTAGTCCTGAATTGCTTGGTAACGGACGCCTTCCCGATTGCGCAGGTTATGGCTTTCATCCACAAGTACGACCCGGTAACGGCGCAGGCTGGGCAGTTCGCGAATCGTCCGGGACATGGACAGCACCTTGGCCAATAGCCGGTATTGGGCCACGTAGTCTTCCCACATTTTCACCAGGTTCTTCGGGCAGAGAATGAGGGTCTCGGTAAAGTGATCGTCCTGGAAGATTTTCGCGAGTGCCGTTGCCATCAGCGTCTTGCCCAAACCGACCACATCACCGATCAACACGCCGCCGCGCTTGTTCAGGTGGTGGGCGGCGATCTTGACGGCTGCGGTCTGGTAATCGAACAGCCGTTGACCAAACTCGGGCGGAATGCGGAACTCGGACAGCCCGGCGCGGGCTTCCTGCGCCAGGTGATAGGCCATCTTGATGTAAATATGGTATGGCGAAAGAGGGGCTTCGCGCGCCCAGCTCTGCTCGATGGACTCGATCAGCTCGGCGGTGATATCCACGCACCAGCGATCCTTCCAACGATCCTCGAACCAGCGGGCCAGCTTGGCGCTGGCGTCATGATCCAATACATCGACATTGAGTTCGCCCTGGTGGGAAAGCCCAGCCAAGGTCAGGTTGCTGCTACCGAGGTAGCCAGTGACGGGATTGTTCGGGTCGTTGCGGAACGACAGGTAGAGTTTGGCGTGTAGTGTGTGGCGCAGGAACAATTTGACGACCAGCTTACTGGTACGCAGTTGCCCGGCCAGCCGGCGCAGGCCAGCCTCGTCGGCGTTAGTAGGAATGCCAATAGTCAGTTGGGTACGGAACTCCTCGGCGAGCTTCTTCTTGAGGCGCAGTGCGGTGGAATTATCCAGCCCCTCTGGTTCGGGCATCACACTAAATATCGTGCGTAGCTCATCCTGGGATAAGCGCTGCATCCCAACCAGCAACCGGCAACAATGTCCGGCGCCGCCGATCCAGGGTTCAATGCAAGCGTCGATGGCTTTCCAGCCGCGCAGATTGAAATAGCCCACACAAAAGTCAGCCCGATATGAAAGCTGGAGGGTCTCTTCGAGCGCGGGGAGGAGTTGTTTTTCTATATTGTCAAAGATGCGCGGCATAAATGTTTTCCGAACTCACTTTGGCTGTCATTGACGCAGGAGGATTTTCACAATCCCTGTTATCCGCCCACGGCGCGGTAGCCGCGCTTTTCCTTCCGTTCGCGCCACCGCTCCCCCGCCGCCCGAGCCGCGCCTTCCGTCTCGAACCCCGTTTCCCGCACCGTGCCGCGTTGCCCGATCCGGCCCCACTCCCGCACCAACGCCCAGCCGTCGAACAGGACCCAGGTTACAGTGTATCGTGTAGAATGGGTTGTAAGCCGGAACCGCCGAAAATTCCGTCACTCCAACTTCATCCTGCAAGCTTCTTGATGCGCTCAGCAAGGTGTCCGAACGCTTCATTCACGTACTCCAATGCCATAGATTCTGCGCCCTGCGCACGTAAAGCTCTTTTGAAGCTTTCCAGATCGGAAAGCCATTGCTGATGGAGCTGGTCCATCTCCTGGACTTGAGGCTGAACGACTGGCCGGTTGCCGCTCCCAAGAAGCGCCTGATAGCCGCGCTCCAGGGTGGCCGCCGTGGCCAGTAACTGAGCTGCCCGTTGCTGGTGCGCTTCAGAAAGCGGAGCCAGGCCGTCATAGGGCCGCGATGCCTTACGGCGTTCGGCTTCAAACGCCTCTTCCATGATGAGGGCGTAGCGGTAGAACCCGGGGAATTCGTGGGACAGCGCCATGAGTTGATCGTCGGCGGTCCCGATCCAAATCTGGTGCAGATCGGGCACGTATCCCATCATGCGATGGATGATGGCCGGAGCGTCGTTGACCCCTTCGGCAGCAAGCTGTTGCATGTGCTGATCCATCTTCGCCGCCCGTCGGCGAAATTCATTCATGCTCATGTCTATCCTTTCATCACCGTCGTGTCTGCCCGGTCACCGACTCGATCCTGCTCTCGAATCACTGCCTACTGATCGAACAAGGTCCGGGTCACGGTGATAGTGTAGAACCGCTGCCGGTTGCGGGCCGGCTCGCGCCGCTCCAGGTGTCTCGCAGGGGGTGCGGAAACGATGGCCCCGAAGAACCGAATCAACGACCTTCTCAGTCTTTCTTAACGACCAGCATCGTCGTTTGGTATTCGATCACTGGCTGATCGCGCTGGTTATAGGCTTGGTTTTGGTAGATGAACAGGAATCGCTCCGGGTTTTTGGTAGGGCGCAGTTCGACCACTTCGGCCTCCGCTCGGAGCGGTATCCCCAAACAACACCGGCGCGGTGATCTTCATCCGGTCCACGCCGATGTAGGCATGGATTTCATAGCCGTCCTGGGCCAGAAACTCGGCGATGGTGTCGGCGTGGTGGACCAGACCGTCGGCGACGGCAAAGATGACCGGCCCGGCCAGCGAACGCTCCTTAAACCAGGTTCCCTTGGCATATTCGGCGTTGTTATGCACGGCCATATTGAACCAGGTCAGTTGATGCAGGAGGGAAAAGTCCCCAGCGTCCGGCAGACCCGACCCGGAATTTTGGCGCCCACGGTGACTTTACCCATAAAACGATGGCTCCTCATTGCGATTAGGGATCATTCTGCTCCGCTCGCTGCTCCGCTCGGGGCGCGACACCGCCCCCGCCCGCCGCTTCCCAGCCCCGCTCCGCCATGATCCGGCGGATGACCTCGGCCTGTTCGGGCGTGACCCAGCCCTGCACATGCACCAGGCCCTGCTCTCGCAGGCGCTGGCGGTAGCGGCGCTGTTTGTCGGCGTGGCGGGAGGCCATGAGCTACCCTATAGTGAGTAGGGTCACATGTTACCACAAACCAGTGACTGTCCAATGTCGGCAGTTTCGCCCCTGCGCTGCTAAAAGCGAGGGTGCCTGGGTTTACTGTCCTGCGCTGACGACGGCCAACAGGGCAGTGGCCCCCAGACGATCCTGGGCATCGATCTTAATAAGCTTTTCCAGTAAAGCGATGGCCTCCTCCGGCTGACCGAGCCGGGCATACAGGTAGGCTTCGCCTTTCAGGCACAGCAAATAGCAGCGGACCCTGACCATGCTCTTTTCACCCCCTGAAACAAGGTGGGCTTCGCTGAGAGTGCGCCAATCGTGCGGCAACTCCAGTGATTGCCGAATGACATCCCGCGCGTGTTGGCTGATGGCCATGGCCTCCAGAAAGCGCCGTTGATAGACGTAATAGCGAAAGAGGGCGACCAGCACCATGAGATGATCCGGAGCTAAATGATAGGCGCGCTGTAAATCAGCTTCCACTTGTTCGTCACCGTAATTTTCTGCGGCCTGCTCCAGTAATTGAACGACTTCGTCGGCCGGCGGAGGGTCGAAAAACAGCGGTTCGGCATCGAACGACAATAAATCCATCAGGAACCTCCTCAGTGAATGAGCCATCACATCCTGGTTTGCCGGGCAGGATGCGCTCCAGAAACTCTTCAACGCCGTCGTCGACTTGCGCCTGGCTATATCCGATTCAGAAGACGCCCGCCTGGTGGGTCAATTAAAGCTGCTACGCAGGCCCATTGGGAGCGAAGCTGCAATTTGAGGACATTTAGCTGATTTGTGCTATCGGTAGGCTGATACCGACCACCGGTGGGTCCATGACTGACCCGGTACGCGATGCGTCATTTTTAGTAGATATTTTATATACATTCAACGACTTGATGCAGGTACCCAGCGGTATAAAGTCGGTATCGACACGCCGAGATTCCTGGCCACCTCCCGTGATGACATCCCACTATCCAGCCGCTGCTTTGCCGACTGGATCTTACTCGGCGTCATCATGCGGTTGCGGCCCACGAGACGACCGCGCTGACGCGCCGCTTCCAACCCGGCTTTGGTGCGTTCAGCAATCAGCTCCCGCTCCATCTGTGCCAACGAAGCCATCATGTGAAAGAAAAATCGCCCGGGCGGCGTGGTGGTATCAATACGATCGGTGAGGCTACGAAACTGAATCCCCTGTTTGGCCAAATTCTCGACCAATTCAATCAACCTGTTGACCGAACGCCCCAAACGATCCAACTTCCAAACCACCAACACATCCCCTTGACGCAAATGGGACTGGGCTTCGGCCAAGCCCGGACGTTGCGTCTTGTTCGCCGATAATTGATCGGAGTAAATTTGCTCGCACCCGGCTTTTTCCAACGCATCCATCTGCAAGTCGAGCGATTGCTCCTCGGTCGATACCCGCGCATAGCCAATCAACATCGTGGGGTCGGTCTCCTATTCTCAAAACCCATCTAAAGTATAGTCTTTCGAGAAGATGAAATCGAGAATAGGTTTTGAGAACGCCAAGTCCTTGTTCCACGATGGTTCACGGCCATCATCGATCGCGTTCTCAAAAACGTCCGGTTTTGAGGATCACCTCGCGATCGGCAGGCGGGTTTCCAGATCCAGCTCGATGCGCCCATACGGGTTGACGTGATGGTAGATCAGGGGCGTGAGTCCGCGCCAATCCTCGGCGGTCATTCGGTCCCGCCACGCCGGCTCTCCCAAGATTTCCTGAATGAACAAGGTGTTCACATACACCAGAGAGATTTGCAGTAGGTGAAGCGCCAGGACGCCCAATTCCTGGTCCTCGACCTGATGGGTGGCGAACTCGCTTGCGGCGCCATAGAAGATAAACGTATTGGCGCTGTTCCAGTTTTCCACCACATTGAGACCTTCGTGGATTTCACGGCGGAGCGATTCGTCGTGCAAATAGCGACAGAGAAAAATCGTCTTGATGACTTTGCCCAGCTCGGCCAGCGCTCCATAGGTCGGGTGGGTGGCGTTGGCCTTGGTAAAGCGCCGCAGAAGGGCTTCCGAGTCCGCGGTCCCTAGCCGCAACGCGGTCGCATACTTGACCCTCTCGTCATACTGTTGGCGAATCAGGTCCCAGCGGATGGCGCGGGTCAGAATCGGTTCCAGGTTCGCATAGCGCGCCGCGTCGTCGGTTGCGGGAAGGTAAAGCTTTTGCCGGGCGATGGCTTTCAATCGCGGCAACAGATCAAAGCCCAGTAGGTCACTGAAGGCGAAAGCAACTTCACTCTGGCCGTGGCTGTCAACATACTGGCGTTCGACGGCCATCTCCGTGCAATGCCGGAGTACGCCCTCCATCATGGCGGCGACTTCGGAGGAAGAACAACGCCGGAGCTGGGAGTAGATGCAGGTCGAATGGGCGGCCACATGCCAGTAGATCATGATGCCGCGCCCGCCGTAGCGGGCGTGCCATTCGGTCATCAGGTTCTGGTCCCAAGCGCCAAATTGCTTTGAGTCCGAGGCGCAGGCGGTGGTGGCTTCCCCCCAGAAGGCCGATTGGCGAATCCGGAAGAGGCCGTTGACGACTTCGGCGATCGCCGTCCGTAAAGCGTCCTTGTGTATGAACCGCCGTTTCACGTAGCGCAGCTCCTCGAATGTCACCCCCGGCTGCTGGTTCGCCAGGCGCTTCAAGCCAATATTCGTCCCCAGGCCAAACAGGCAGAGCAACAGGCGGCGCCGTAGAACGGCGGGATCGAGGGTTTCCCGGCGGCCGGCGGTTTGGAACGCCGCCGCGAAGTCAAGACGCAGGTCGACTTCTTTGAGCATGTCGATCAATGCGACGTCCGACCAGCGCCGACCGATTTCCCGCTTCAGCGCCGCGGTGTGGGGCGGGTCCGGCTGCTTTTCCAGGGGTGTCACGCTAATGCGGTTCTTGCCTTTCTGGCGCAGGCGGACCGTGGGATCACCCGGCAGACCGGCATTCAAGGTATCCAGCCCTTGCCGCAACGGGGTCTGAAGACGCTCGATAAAGACCTCCACGTCCCGAGGCAGGCCTAACAACGCATAATAATGATCGCGCTTAGCCTCGAAGTCCGCAGGCAGATCCTGCTCGGGATTTCGGTACCGGTCGGCGCCTTCCACCCAGATTTCCTTGGTTCGCAAGCGCTTGCGCAAGGCCTGCAGAACGCAGATTTCATAGTTGATGCGATGAACTCGCTGCTGGCCGTCCGGGGTGGCCTCGATCACCTGCTCACGCCACCGGCGGGGGACAACGTTATCGAGGGGTATTTCGTCAGCGGGATAGTGCGACTTCGGGCTGTCCCGGTGGTTTTTGAGTACCTCCAGGGCCTCGATCACCGGACGATGCACGGCATTGTTGGAGTGGAACCGGAGCGCCTCTAGGACCGGTAGCAGCATCCGTCGATAGTGATGGCCATAGGACGCGCGTATCTTCTCCTGCACTTCGCGATCGAAGTCGAAATCGATGGCATCGAATTCAGTCAACAGTTCTTCCAGAATCTTCGGACTCACCACCGGATAGACGACGTCCCGAACAAGGCCTTCCGGTTGGTCGAGGGTCGCTTGGGCCAGCTTGAACAGGAGACGGGCCTTGCCCCGGACCTTCTTGAAGGCGGCGAAGTGGCGCCGGTCAATTTTCTTCTCGGCGCGAGCGCCGAGGGTGTGAATGATCTGGAGGAGCAGATCGATCAGGATATCGGTCAACTGCTGGCGGCGGCGCCAGCCGAACATCGCCACCAGGCTGTAACGAATCGCCGGGGGATGGCGTCGGAGTTCACGGGTCGGTTCCGTGGCGCAACGTCGGCAGGCCCGCTCGATGAACTTCGCGGGCACCCCCGCAAAGACCTCGGCCGTCAGACCCAGTTCGTCGATACTCCGAAGCTTCGCTAAACCCGCCAAGAGACTTCCCAAGCTGGGTTTGCCCGGGTCGACCCGGAGTTGGGCGAAGGACAGCGCCGCCGTCGCGCCGGCGGCGGCCGCCTCGGACTCCGGGTCATCACCGCTGAGCCAGCGGTCGATCGTGGTTTGGCTGGTGTCGGATAGGCGCGCGACCATCACGGCGTGTTGCCGGCTCTCAAAAGCGTGGACGGTCGATCGGATAAGACGATCCAGATGATCCAGCGCCGGTGGTTCAAGATGCTGACGCCGACACCAGTCCAGAGCGGCATCACGCCCATGGCGCGCCTCGGGATCGTACGGCAGGATATCGTCGGCTAGCCGTTGGGCGAGTTGTTCGCGATCACCGTGGCCAGTGCGTCGGAAGCCCAAGTCATCGCGAATCAGGCGGCGGTGCCGGCGACCTTGCCGGCCGAGAGGATCATACCCGGCGAGCGTGTCGGCCTCGACACCGAGTTGGGCGGCAAGAACAGCGACGCCGTGCATGCCTGGAATCTCGCCGCGCTCGGGAAAGCGGCCCTGAGCCTGTATGAATTTGAGCTGGAAGGCACATCCCAGGCGTCCTGGATCCATCATCCCCGTCAATAGGGCGAGTTCTTCTGAAGCAAGGGTCCAGCGATCTTCATCGTTATCCAACAAGCCAGTCACGTTCTGCCTTTCGCTCAACTCAGGCGATGATTCATGAAAATGAGAACGTGCAGTTTAGGCGATCTCGCCTGAGCGGAGGCTTATATGTCCTCAAATTGCAGCTTCGCTCCCAATGGGCCAATATGAAGCCCTCCAAGCCACCCGCGAGGTTCAAACCACCGAGGCCTTCCGCCAGCAGTATGCGGCCCGTGCCGGGGTTGAAAGTACCCACGAGCAAGCCATTCGGCGCTGTGGCCTGCGCCAGTGCCGCTATATTGGACTGGCCAAAACCCACCTACAACACCTGGTCACCGCCGTCGCGATTAACCTGATCCGGGTCGGTGAGTGGTTGGCGGGGACCCCAACAGCCGCGACCCGTTGCTCGCGGTTTGCCGCCCTTCAAGGAGCAGCGTGAACGACCCAGGAGAATTCGCCACCAGTGTCACTGTTGGGTCTACCCCAGATCACAATGCCAGCGTGTGAAGGATCACGTCCCGCCCCCACCAGCCGGCGATACGTTCGCCGGCCAGCAGAATTCGCGCTCGGTTTGCAGTGGGTCGGTGGGGTTACCTTCGCAATGCGGGGGGCCGCCCGACCAGAGCCCGCCAAGCGATACCAGCCAACAGCAACCCAGCCAGCAGCAGCGCCCACTGGCTCAGGGTGGGAATGTCGGTCACCATCGGGGTGGCAATGAAACCATAGGTATAGATGCTGGAGCCAACTCTAGCGTGGTAATAGCCTGTTACTTGGCCGTGATTGTTGATGCTCTCAGCGTAGGTACGAACAGCACCCGGGACATCGAGGGTCGTGAACGTGCCGTTGCTGTACACGAAACCATGGCCAACCGAGTCATTGTCGTAGTAAAGGCCCGTCACTTGGCCGCTGTCGTTGATGTCGGTGGCAAGAGTAACACCCGGCACATCGAGGGTCGTGAACGCGCCGTTGCTGTACACGAAACCATGTTGACCCGAGCCATCGAGGTAAAATCCCGCCACTTGGCCGTGATTGTTGATACTCTCAGCGGAGGTACGAACAGCACCCGGCACATCGAGGGTCGTGAACGCGCCGTTGCTGTACACGAAACCATGTTGACCCGAGCCATCGAGGTAAAATCCCGCCACTTGGCCGCTGTCGTTGATGTCGGTGGCAGAGGTGCCAGTAGCACCCGGGACACCGAGGGTCGTGAACGCGCCGTTGCTGTACACGAAACCATATCCTCGCGAGCCATCGAAGTAATCTCCCACCACCTGGCCGCCGTCGTTGATGCTCTTAGCTTGGGTAGTGGTGCCCGGCACATCGAGGGTCGTGAACGTGCCGTTGCTGTACACGAAACCATGGGGGGAGCTATCGTCGTACCATCCCGCCACTTGGCCGTGATTGTTGATGCTCTCAGCGGAGGTACGAACAGCACCCGGCACATCGAGGGTCGTGAACGTGCCGTTGCCGTATATGAAACTACTTCCGCCGACACCACCGGGATGTCCCACCACCTGTCCATCATTGTTGATGCTGGTGGGAATGGTCGAGGTAGCGCCGGGCACCTCCAAGATCGTGAAGCTATACGTTGCCGCTGGGGGGTCGGCAACCGCTCCACTGGAAAGGATGAACATGCTCAAGACAAGCCACATCAGGGGGATAAAGCGCGGAGAGGGGGAAAAATGGCGTGACATCGGAAATGCCTCCCTGGTTGTTTTTGATACGGTCAATTTCCTTACGATTAAAGCGCTAATGCTGAGTCTTGTCAGCAGCTCCGGTACCGAAAACAGCCGGGTTCTGTTGCGTTAATTTATCTCAAGCGCGAGGTGGCTCTTCTCTCAGGTTTTTAGGCAGCCAATGAATAGAATTGACCTGCAGCAGACGGTTTTTGCCCGCTGGTGGCGATCATTTGGCCTTTCTTGATCATATGCATGAGTTCGATGCCTTGTAGGGTCACCCGAGCCGAATGAAAGGTGTGGAATCCTAGCATCGGCCGGATGATTCGTTTCACCGCCCGATGGTCCTGTTCCACCAGATTATTCAAGTACTTGATTTGACGAACCTCGATCGCGGTGCCCGTCTCCTCCTGGAGTGCATCCAGGGCAGCCGTGTTGGCGCCGCTCTTGTCGATGGTCACCTTCTCCGGCAGGCCGTGCTGTCCAATGGCTTTCTTGAAGAAGCGCCGGGCGGCCTTTTTGTCACGGTGGGCGGTGAGCAGGAAGTCGATGGTCTGTCCCTCCTTATCGACCGCGCGATAGAGGTATTTCCACTGACCCTTAACCTTAATGTAGGTCTCATCCATCCGCCAGCTCGTGCCGACCGGGCGTTTCTTCCCTTTCCGGAAAGCCGCTTCCAGTTGCGGCGTAACCTTCTGAACCCAGCGATAAACGCTGGAATGATCGACGTCGACGCCCCTCTCCGCCAGCATCTCTTCCAGGTTCCTATAACTCAACAGGTACGCCAGGTACCCACGAACACTCGTCAGGATGATGTCTCGTTCAAAGCGGTGGCCTCTAAAGTCAATCATGCGGGTTCTCAAGTTTGGAGCCAAACTTGATGCCATAGGGCGGATCAAGGTAGATCATTTGCACCTGGCCCTTGAGTCCCTCCTTCTCGGCCAGGCTGGTCATCACCAGGAGGGAATCGCCCAGGATCATGCGGTTCTGCCAGTGCTGATTGTGCTGGTAGAACTCGATCAACTGGTCAAACTCAATCCCGTTGAAGTCGGCGAACAGGTCCAGCGTGCCGGCTTGGCCCCGCTTGGCGCTGGCCCGCACGTCCTCGATGATCGCCTGCGGGTGAATCTTCTCCTGGATGTAGACCGGCACTACCGGCACCGCCAGGTCGGCGCTGTCCTGCTCGTCCTTGCCCTTCCACACCAGTTGCGGATCGAGGTCGGGATTGCGGGGATAGCGCATCGTCTTGGGCGCGGCTTCATCCTCGGCCACAAAGTCCCGCAATTCCTCAGTGGGGATATTGGCGCGGGTGGCAGCCGTGTGCTTGAGGCTGTCCACGGCGATGGTCGGGGCGGAATCCGAATTTTTCTTATTGTTCTTTTTGGGGGGCATGATCAAGCGGCCTTTCAAAACCTCTCAGTGGGCAACAGGGTGGATTTCAAGCCAACCAGTCTTCGAGCACCAAGTCGGGCACACGGGCGAATTCACGGGTGTTGTGCGTGACGACGACCAAACCTTGAGCGCGGGCTATCGCGGCGATTTGCAGATCGTAAGGGCCGATGGGCAGTCCTTGACGCGCCAAGACCGCCCGAATGTCACCGAAGTGGGGGGCGGCATCGCTGGAAAAGGGCAGGCTCGGCAACCACGACAAGAGCGTTAACAAGCGTTGCCGGTTTTCTTCGGGCTTACCGCTCTTGGAGACACCAAACCACAATTCCGCCTCGACCGGGGCGCAAAGCCGCAATTCGGCTCGACCCACCCGTCGCACTTGGGCGATCACTTGGGGGTTGTCCTTCATCAACGCAATGACGGTGTTGGTATCGAGGAGATAAGGCATCAGTCCAACGCTTCCCGTGGCGCATCGACGCCCAAGTCATCATCGGTAATGTCATCGGGGAAATCATCGCCTAGCGTTCCGGCGACGGCGGCAATAAATGCCTCCGTGTCATTGGAGGCTGCGGACACGGGGGGAGCCACGCGGTAGCCTTGCTCCAAAGCTTGAATGAACGTCAGCACTTGCCGGGCGGCAGGTTCAGGCAAATGGAGGCTGTGTTGATAAATCGTTTCAGCGAGTGTCATCAGAGGTCTCCTCATTCTAGGAGTAGCGCGGCATTAGGGAGTCGACGGAACGCGAGAGTTTAGAGACTCCCGCACGGTTTGCATCGCGCTGTCCGGGTCTTTCACTTCTACGAACGCCCAGCGCCCGAACTGGCCGGCGTTATTCACCGCTGGAACCCACAGATTTTGAATCGTGGCCGTCTTCGCCGCCTTGGCGGGCAGCGCGGGGCCGGACACCTCGATGATCAAGTTCAACAAGTCTTCCTGGCCGTGGCCGTCATCGATTCGCACGATGAAATCCGGGAGGTAGTGGTGTTCCTGGCCCTCGAAGGTGTACGGAATCCGAAAGTCCAGGTTGTGGTTCTTGACGTAGCTGTGGACTTCATCCAGGTACTCCAACGCCTGGGCCATCTTGCCCTCCCAACCGCTGTCCAGCACGACATGGGAAATCGGGCACTTGAAGTTGGTCTGCCAGGTGGCGCGGCTGGTGTTGAAGCTGACGCCGTCGGTATCGCCGACCGTGTTGTAGGGTTGCAAGATCGGCTTGAGGGTGCTGGCCTCGCTGTCCGCCGCCACGATGGCCTGATAGATGCGGTCGGCGGCGTCGTGCGCCAGTTCGATCAGCAACAGCAGTTGGGGGAAGGTTTCATCCTTGAGTTCCAGGCACTCCGCTAGCCACTGCTTGGCGATGCTCAAGACCTGCGGTAAAAACCACGCCTTAACCTCGTTTTGTACGGCGCCGCCGATCACGTATTCGGTGGCATCCTGCCGGAAATACTTTTCCAGCACCAGTTTTGCCAGTAGAAACGCCACCTCGTTCAAGCGCCGCTGTTTGAGATCGTCCAGCCGGTGAATGCTGGACTCCCCGACGATGGGCGCATTCTCGACCACGGTCGGCATTTGCTTCGTGGTCAGCGTCAACCGGCAAGTGGGTGTGAACTGGGCTTGCAGCGTCTCCCCCGCCAGTGCGTAGCGGTAGCCGCTCAGACGCGGGAAGGTGATCCGGGCGTCCTGGCGCGCATCCACGGTGGCAACGTGCGTGGTGTTGCGTTGCGGACGAGGCTTGGCGACGCCGGCGGTCGGGATAAACTCGAACGGGACGCCGTAGACTTCGGCGTATTCCACGGGGAATGCCTCGAAGGTCACGGTTTCCCCCTGGACGATGATCGTGTGCGCTTCCAGTTCATAGCTGACTCGGCGCAACGCCCGCCCGACCACCTGCTCACACAACAACTGGGTGGTGAATGCCCGCACCCCCAAGATATGGGTCGTCGCATTGCAATCCCAGCCCTCGGTGAGCATGGAGACCGACACCACACACTTGATGCGCTCGCCCAACTTGCCACGCTTGCCGACCGTGTTCATGACCTCGCGCAACAGGTCCTCGGTGGTCACTTCCTCGACGTTGCGGCCGGGGTAGCGTTGCCGCATTTCGGCCTGGAACTCCTCGATCTCGCGGGCGGCGGCATCCCTGAAGTCGTCGCTCAACGCCTCGCCCGATTCCAGTTGCCGGCTGTCAATCAGCAGGGCGTTGGGGCGGCTGGACCAGCGTCCGTCTTCAATATTGCTGAAAATCGGCAACGCGCCAGGTACGAGAACAGTGTCTTGGCCGGTCGCCGGGTCGAGGGCCGATAGCGGTTTTTCCCAACCGGCCAGGTAATCAAACACCAGTTTTGAGGAGCGCGTGTTGTTGCAGACCACGATGAACACGGGCGGCATCAGCACCGGGTACGCTTTCGCCTGTTCCTGCCACTGTTGATAGGCTTTCTCGTAGTGACTGTAGAGGCTGTGCAGCGCGCCCTGCAATTCCTTGGGCAAGGTCGGCTCCAGGGGCTTCTCGCTCTTGCTGGCCCGGCCCTTGGGCATGTCCTTGCCGATAGAGGCCCAGAGATTGCGATAGGTCGGGTTCTCGCCCTGGTCGGTATTGTCAGCGACGGGCACCCGAGGCACCTTCACAATGCCGCTTTCAATCGCATCCGTCAGGGAGAAATCCGAGGTCACCCAGGGGAACAGCGTCCCTTCCGGGTAGCCGGACCCCCGCAGGAAAAACGGGGTCGCGGACAGGTCATAGACGGCCCGGATGCCGAGCTTCTGCTGCACCGCGCCCAAGCCACCGATCCAGATTTTCGCTTCCTCCTCGCGTTGTTTCGCTTCCTGCAAGTCGTCTCCAGTGAGCTTCTCATCCACGTCCAGCGGCTTGCAGTGGTAGCAGTGATGGGCTTCGTCGTTCAGCACGATCAGGTTTTTCTTGCCGCCCAGGTCGGCGCACACCCGCGCCACCATCTGCCCTTCGGTTTCCAGAAAGGGGCTGGCCTCGCCGCTGGCAGTGAGCAGTTTCTTGGTCAATGACGCCGCGCTGTTCCGTTCCCGCCGCAGGAAGGCGTGGTAGTTGATGATGGCGACTTTGGCCTTGCCCAACTCTTCCCGTAGGCTGGGCGGTAACAAGTCCAGAAACTGGTAGTAGTTGTTCGGATCGCTGGGCAACAGCACCCGCAAGCGGTCGCGGATGGTGATGCCCGGCGACACGATCAGGAAGGCGTCCGAGAATCGTTGATCTTGACGATTCGCCAGCTTGTTCAAGGCTTGCCACGCGATCAACATGCCCATCACGACCGTCTTGCCGCTGCCGGTTGCCATCTTGGCGGCATAGCGCAGTAGCGCCGGTTGCCCGTCCGGGGTGGCCTGAGCATTGGCCTGTTTCAGTTGCTCCAAGAGAAAAGTGCCCTGATTGGCGTCGTGGCGGGGCGCGATCTCGGTCAGATAGATGATCGTTTCAACGGCCTCGATCTGGCAGAAGAACAACCGCCGCTCCCGGTCGGGACGGGTCCAGTACTCCAGCAAGCGCCGCGTCAGGGCCGTCGTGTAGGGTCGCCCGGCCTGCCGCCAGTGAGAAACCCGCGCCCGGAGATCATTGATCAGTTTGTTTTCTTCGGCCCGGTGTTGAACGCTCAAATCCAGCGCCGCCTGCTTTTGCGCGCCTTTGAGCTTGGGCTTGGCGATGGGAACGAAGTAGGTACTCAACCGCCGTCCAGTCAGAATCTCATGGGTAATCCCGTTCTCATCAAACCGGAAATGCCGCTCCGGTTCCACGAACGGCGAGTTAATGACCGGGTTTTCGATGAGGTCGGCCATAACCGGTTCGATCAGGCGGTCATCGCATCGAGAGGGTAAGGCTTGAGGTGGGGCGTCGTATCCGGGAGCGTCAGGCCCCGCTGCTGGCAATACGTGCAGATCATCACTTCCAGCATGTTGGAAAGGCTACGGCGCTCCAGCGCGGCGGCGATGCGCACGGCTTGCTTGAGGGCCGGATCAATCCGGGCGGTCAACGTGTCGGTTTTGGCGGTTGACATGGGGGAACCTGGATAGCGCTTGTGATTTTTTATGGCGGATGTATGACTACCCTAGCCCAAAAGAACACCGGTAAATAGATGTTGAATCACTGGGTTTTTATGCAACGCCCGGATTCCCCGGATTTGTCACTTAATGAATAGGATTGCCAATATCAAAAGACCATTCACTGGAACCCGTCGCTAATGCCTTCCTCCCAGTGAGTGTACTTCCAACCTATTGAATCACAAAGCGGGTGAGCGCCGAGCAGATTCGCGCACTGCAACGTGAGTTATTGAACTTGGCCGCGAACGGTGGCCTGACCCTGGCGGTCGCGCAGGTGTTCACGCTGAATCAGGCCGCCGAGGCGATGCGTGCCTACTTCCAAGACCGCGACGGCAAGATCCTGCTCAGTGCATGATCCGGTCGTGTCCAGAAAACGCCCGTCCCGCGTCCGGCCTAGGGCGCGCCGCGTTCAGTGCCGCAGGGCGGCGGCGGCCTGCTCGCGGGTATAGAAGCGCTCCGCGCATAGGAAACCGGCCTGGATGGAGGACTTGAGGGCCGTCACCCGGCCTGTCGTGTCACGGCTCGCCACCACCGCCGGCGGCAAGCCGTCCAGCAGGTGCATCGGTGCCGGCCGGCCATCGGCGAAACAGGCGCGGTAAACCACCCCGGTCTGGGTATCCAGAAACGCCGGCATAAATCCCAGTGTCCGATTTCCGGCGCTGACCCCGCCGGTCCCGCGAAACACCTGGTTTTGCCGACGCAGGGTCCGGGGGGTCAAAATCGGTTCCGATCGCACAGATGGCGTGCGGGCAAGGCGGGCGGCGGGCATCGGGTTCATGGCGGACCTCCGGCAACGAGAATCGAGGGGTTCCTCACCCGTTATATATCGGCCTGCCTCGACTGGGATGTAGCCAGCGCAGGCAGCGGGTTCGCTGAATGAGATGCATACCGTGGGCCAAACGGAGAAATGGCGCCGCAATAACTTGGAAAGTGATTTATTTTCAATCGACTTATGACATCGACGCGCCATCACGGGACCCTGCGGCCGCCCTTCGCCACGCGATGTCGTGGCCACCGGCGTATGTGATAGCGGGCCAAGCCTACCTGTAGAGGACTGAAATCGAAAACGGTCAGGACTGAAATCAGCGCCATTTTAGGACCGAATTAAATGCAACTATCGGCACCGTTAGGACCACATTATTTGCGACTGAGACTGCAATCATCCCCACAGGACTGCAATCATCGAGTCCGGGACCGAATTATTTGGTCCTGTAAATTTTCCTGTGATGGCGAGGGTTCGCGGATAGGGTTCAATCATCGACCGCATCCAACCCATTGATCCTGCTGGGTGATGCTCATCACATTCGCCCGATCCACCGTTCGGATCACAGGAAAATTTACAGGAGGAAATTTTTCGCTCCTTTGAACCATCGCACCCTCATCCGGGAATAAACAGGCAAGAGGAACCATTCCATTCCGATTTACTAAAGGGAAGAAATCCAGGATTCAAAACTCATCGGGAAACGGTATCGATTCGGTCTTGCATCCCACCCTGTCCAACCAACCGACGCCTTTGTTAACCCACACCGAAAGGAAAAATCATATGTCGTGCAATTGGGAACTGCTTGAACTCCGCGTGGTGATATGGACTAAAGCCATTAAATCTCCTTTCCGAGGTTATGCTGGGCAAGGGGTAATGTTCTACGGAGTATTTCCAGATATTCAGAGTCTTGGAATCGGTAGTTTCCAAGGTCAAAATAATTCTTGCAATTTCAGGCAAGTTTTTTCAGAGCTAGTAAAATTGAAAAAAATTCCGTTTAATTGTAGTAAAAACGATAAATACAATCAAAGTTCTTTCTTGAGAATACAGACGGCTGAACGCAACAACGAACTTCTTCCAGGCGCCAAATTATACGTTCACAGACGGGACCAATCCGATCTTGCCAGCAAAACAACGGGTAAAGGTATCGTTTTAGACAATGTAAAAATTTCGCTTACTACTGCCACTCAGAAAAGTTATTATATTTATTTATTAGGAGATTCAGCTAGTTTAGTCAATTAGATATCTTGAATTTGAGTGGGTCGATGCCATAATCGGTCAACTTACTAACTTGTATCGAAATTCTCCAGATGCTTGGATAGCTGGAAATATCCTTTTTAATTCTGCTTATTGACTCGATGATCAATAAAAAGCCTTTGCTTCATTAATCGATTGGAGACCTACCCTATTGGAATTGGTTGGAAAAACTATACGCCAATCATGAGAGGAAAGTCTTTATTGTCCGACGTTACATGCAACGAAACGCCCTCTCTTTTGAATCAACAGATTCAAGCGAGGTATGAACGACCGCGATCCTATTATCGATACTTTCGCCAACACAAGAAGACGATTCATAAGAACCCATTACTGACGCCTTCTTCCAAGGGGTTGTCAGCCACAACCGCCGAAAATTCCGTCACGCCCACTTCAGCCGGCAAGTTGCTTGATGCGCTCCGCAATGTGTCCAAACGCTTCATTCACATACTCCAATGCTCTCGGTTCTGCCCCCTGGGCGCGTAAAGCGCGTTTGAAGCGTTCCAGATCGGACAGCCATTGCTGATGGAGTCTGTCCATCTCATCGACTTGAGGCTGAACGCCTTGCCGGTGGCCGCTACCCAGAAGCGCCTGATAGCCGCGTTCCAGGGTGGCCGCTGTGGTCAGCAAGTCTGCCCCCTGTTGCTTGTACGGTTCGGACAGCGGGGCCAAGCCGTCATAGGGCCGCGATGCCTTCTGGCGTTCGGCTTCAAACGCCGCTTCCATGATGAGGGCATAGCGGTAGAACCCGGGGAATTCGTGGGACAGCGCCATGAGTTGATGGTCGGTGGTCCCGACCCAGATCTGGTGCAGATCGGGTACGTATCCCATCATGCGATGGAGGATGGCCGGAGCGTCGTTGACCCCTTCGGCAGCAAGCTGGTGCATGTGCTGATCCATCTTCGCCGCCCATCGGCGAAATTCATTCATGCTCATGTCGATCCTTTCATCACCGTCGTGTCTGCCCGGTCACCGATTCGATCCTGCTCTCGTATCACTGCCCACTGATCGAACAGAGTCCGGGCTACAGCAATCGCGTAGAACCGCAGCCGGTTGCGGGCCGGCTCGCACCACTCCAGGTGTCTCGCAGGGGGTGCGGAAACGATGGCCCCGAAGAACCGAATCAACGACCTTCTCAGTCTTTCTTAACGACCAGCATCGTCGTCTGGTATTCGATCACTGGCTGATCGCGCTGGTTATAGGCTTGGTTTTGGTAGATGAACAAGAATCGCTCCGGGTGCTTGGTGGGGCGCAGATCGGCCACTTCAGCCTCCGCGCGGAGGGTATCCCCAAACAACACCGGCGAGGTGATCTTCATCCGGTCCACGCCGATGTAGGCATAGATTTCATAGCCGTCCTGGGCCAGAAACTCGGCGAGGGTGTCGGCGTGATGAACCAGACCGTCAGCGACGGCAAAGATGACCGGCCCGGCCAGGGAACGCTCCTGGAACCAGGTTCCTTTCGCATATTCGGCATTGCTATGGATGGCCATATTGAACCAGGTGAGTTGATGCAGGAGCGAGAAGTCTCCGACATCCAGCGTCCGGCAGACCCGACCCGGAATTTTGGCGCCCACGGTGACTGTACCCATAACACGATGGCTCCTCATTGCGATTAAGGATGATTCCGCTCCGCGCGCTGCTCCGCTCGGGGCGCGACGCCGCGCCTGCTCCCCTCGGCCAGGATCCGGCGGATGGCCTCGGCCTGCGCGGGCGTGACCCAGCCCTGCACATGCACCAGCCCTTGCGCTCTCAGGCGCTGGCGGTAGCGCTGCTGCTTGTCGGCGTTGCTATAGGCCATGGGCTACCCTATAGTGACTAAAGTTATATGTTACCAAATCAGAACAAGAACCACATGCGCTACTGGCTCAATCTGTTCACCGGTACGACTTGGCAGGAGTTTCGCGAGGCCGGCGCCACCGTCTCCGGTTTCTCCGAACGCCGGCGCAATCTCGCCAGCCACATCCAAACCGGCGATATCCTGCTGTGCTACCTCACCGGCGTCATGCGCTGGATCGGGGCGCTGGAAGTGGTCGGCCCCAGCGAGGATACCCGGCCCATCTGGAAGAACCAGAACTTTCCAGTGCGCTTCGAGGTCAAGCCGCTCGTGCTGCTGGACCCCGAATGCGGCGTACCGATGGACAAGCTGACGGGCCAGGTCGCGTTCTACGCCGATGCGAAGGACGCCGGCAAGTTCAAGGGCTTCGTGCGCGGCAGCCCCAACCGGTTCAAGCGCAACGAGGACGGTGACTTCATCTTAAACCTGCTCCAGGAAACATCCCAGCACCCGGTTCCCCGCCCCCTTGATCCCCGCAAGCTGGCCCGCAAGCCGCTCTTCAAGGCCGAACGGCGGGACGGGACGCGCGTCGTACCGGCCCTGGTCAGCGTACCCGACAAAGAGCCGCCCGCCGAGTCGACAGCCAGCGACCCGCCGCAGGACGAAGCGGTCAGCACCACCCGACACCTGGAAATCCAGTACCACTTGCTGGCGCTGGGCGTGGAGATGGGCCTGGAGGTCTGGGTCGCCCGCAACGACCGCTCGCGGGTTTGGAACGGCCAAGTCTTGGGCGCCATCCCGCGCATGGTCCAGGAACTGCCCACGCAGTTCAACGAAGCCACCCAGCGCACTATCGAACTGATCGACGTGCTCTGGCTGAAGGGCAACTCCATCCTAGCCGCGTTCGAAGTGGAATGCACCACATCGATCTATTCGGGTCTGCTGCGGATGAGCGATCTACTGTCGCTGCAACCGAATCTCGACATCAAGCTGTACCTGGTGGCGCCGGACGAACGGCACGACAAAGTCAAACAGGAAATCCAGCGGCCCACCTTTTCGCTGTTGCGCTCGAAACCGCTGCACAAGGTCTGCGGGTTCCTGTCCTTCTCCAAGCTGATGGAGAAGGTGAACGGCATTCGCCAGTTGGGTATCGCCGCCTCGCTGAGTCCGCAATTCCTGGAATCCACCGCCGAATACTTCGATCCCAGCGCCGAGGATTAAACCGTGGAAGACCCCCCTCCCTACCACATCGGCCCCACCAACAGCGCCGAACCGCCCCTCACCATTGAAGCACTGATCGCCCAGGCTCACGCCCAGCGTCAGGGCATTCCCTACGGAACCGGCGAACAGTTGCTCCAGCGGCTGTCGGAACGGCTACGCGCCCTGTGCGATTGCGTCCTGAGCAGCAAAGCCAATATCGGCGAGCTCGCCTATGGCTTAGCATCCATTATTGACGCCCTTGAAAATGCCCCAACCCACACCGACCGACCCCTGCACTGATTCCCAACGCCCCGAGCGCCTGATCATGAAAAACGCCGCCGTTTTAACCACTGTCCTGCTGGGAGGCATCATGAGTTTATCCGTGACTGCGACCGCCGATCCGCTGGTTCTCAACCCAGAGGATACGATTGAGAAGGTGCTGATCGCGCAGAAAGGCAAGAAGGTGACGATCCGCTTAGGGTCGGGCGAAGACCTCAGCGGAACGGTCAAGGACGTGAACGGCTCGCTGGTGCAGTTAAGCGGGCTCAGCGGCAAAGAGTTTTACGATGCCATTATCGCCACCAAGAGCATTGCGGCGGTGATCATTCGCACTCAGTAACGCCATGATTGCATCCCTCCCGCTCATCCACGCCCGCCCGGATGAAACCGCCGTTCGGGCGCTGCTGACGGCTGCCGGTTTGCCCGTCGCTGATCTCACTGCCGCGCCTCTTGATCACTTCTGGGGTTGCCGTGATGGCGCGAATCTAATCGGCGTGGTGGGGCTGGAAATCTACGGTACGGTCGCCCTGCTCCGCTCGCTGGCGGTTGCGCCCGCCTGGCAAGGGCGAGGTCTGGGTTCCGCGCTGGTGGCCCACGCCGAACAGGTTGCCCGGCAACGGGACGTGCAGACCCTTTACCTGCTCACCACCACTGCCGAGGCGTTCTTTGCTCGGCGTGACTATGTCCGCCTCCCGCGCGAGGCCGCGCCCCCGGTCCTGCATCGAACTGCCGAATTCGCCGCCCTGTGTCCGGCAAGCGCGGTGTGCCTGACCAAAACGTGGGCGGCGCCCCTGGCCGACCCGCCCGCCACCGCTGCACGCTTTGAAGACCTGCCCCCGGAGTCCCGCCAGGCCGCCGAACGGGCGGCGTGCCGATTCCTGATGCAACACCACTATGTCAGTCTGGACGAAGCCTGCCAACAGCGGGATCTGACACTCCCCGACCTGTGGAGCCAAATCCTCCTTCAGGAGGCCGGCTTGCCCGACAGCGAGCCGCCGGCGTTCTCGCCCTTTGCATGAATCGCCGCCTCGCCGCCCTCCTGCTGCTCGGCCTGACCCTCGCCGGTTGCTCCGATCCCGGCGATGACATCCCCCCGGCCCTGGCCGCACTCCACCAGCGGGCCGCTGGAGGCGATGCCGCCGCCCAACTGGAACTCGGACTGCATTACGTCACCGGCACGGGGATTCCGCCTGATGAGCAGGCCGCGTTGCGCTGGATCGGGAAAGCCGCCGCTCAGGGGAACGCCGCTGCCTTGTTTGAGTTGGGCAGCTATTACACCCTGGAACCGCACCAGGATTACGAGCGGGCCGCTGGCCTGCTCCGACAATCCGCCCTGCAAGGCTTCGCCCCGGCGCAAAGCAGCCTGGCGATCTTGTACTGGGCCGGGAAGGGTGTGCCGCAAGACCGGATTGAAGCCTACGCCTGGCTGGGCCTGGCCGCCGAACAGGGCGAACGGGCGGCGCTGGAGGGGCAGCCCGGCCTCCAGGCGGAATTGAGCGACGGGGAGTTGCAACAAGCCTGGCAACGGGCGCAACAGTATCGCCAGGGACCGTTGTAGGGATCACCGGCCCGGCTGAGCCGCCAGCAACAGAGACACCACCACCGTGCCCAACTGGGTATGACGGTAACGCAAGGGCGGTTGCATCAGGACACCTTGGCTCAGGGCGGGCGGTTGTTTGCTACAGTGTATAGCTTTCCACCCCGACCGGACCGCCGCCATGGCCCAACGACCCACCCGCGCCGCAACTCGCCTGCCCAAAACCCTGACCGGCGTTATCACCGCCATCGCCCTGGCCGTCCTCGCCGCCCTGGGCGTCAAAACCGACTGGTTCCACGAGAAACCCTCGGCACCCTCCACGGAACGCCCGACGGCCACGAAGACCGCGCCCGGCCATTTGCCAAACACTCCGAGCACCTTCACCGCCGCCAAGAAGGCACTCTATGACCAAGTCTATGCCGATCACCGCGTCACGTTTTACTGCGGTTGCCGGTACGATGCCGAGCGCCGGATCGACCTGGCAAGCTGCGGCCTGGAATCCCTGGCCGACAAGCCCCGCGCCCAGCGCATCGAGGCCGAGCATATTTTCCCTGCCGCGCAATTCGGGAATTTCCGCCCCTGCTGGCGCAATCCCGGCGACTTTCCCGAGTGCGCCAAGAGCGACGGCAAGACGCTCTCCGGCCGGGCTTGCTGCCAGGCAGTGGACCCCGTGTTCGAGGCTGCCCACAACGATCTGTTCAACTTGGCGCCCGCCGTGGGCGAAGTCAACGGAAAGCGCAGTGATTACAACTGGGGGATGATTCCGGGCGAGAAGCGCGAGTTTGGGGGCTGCAATTTCGAGGTGGATTCGTCCATCCGCCGCGTTGAACCTCCCGAGACCGTTCAGGGTGACATTGCCCGTACCATGTTCTACATGGCCGACACTTACGGTTTTAACCTGTCCCGCCAAGATGAGCAGCTTTATACCGCCTGGAGCCGGCAGGACCCGCCCGACAGTTGGGAGATCGAGCGCGCCCGCCGCATCCAGGCGATCCAAGGCAAGGGCAATCGCTTCGTGGAGGACTACGCCGCGATCTTCGGTAAGCCCGCGCCCGTGGCGACGGCTCCCGCGCCAACCGCACCGGCAGCCGCTAATCCCTCCGGCTGGATCTGCGGCGCCAAGACCACCTGCGGGCAGATGAGTAGTTGCGATGAAGCCCAGTTCTATCTCATCACTTGCGGCGTAAAACGCCTGGACGGCGACGGCGATGGGATTCCCTGCGCCGCATTGTGCAACCGCTGATGCTGAGGAAAAAACATCATGGCTTGGCTTTACCTCATCACAGCGGGCTTGTTTGAAATCGGCTGGCCGGTCGGATTGAAGCTCTCGCAAACACCGGGGCGGTTGGCGCTGGGTGTGGTCATTGCCGTAGTGTGCATGGCCGCCAGTGGTGGGTTGCTGTCAATTGTCGAAACGAATTTTGTCGATAGATGACAGCATACGGCCCACCTTCATACTTATACGCGACATCTCGCGCTCGATATCCCATGTACTCATGCGTCCACGGACGTCGTCGATGAGGTCTGTGACCCCATAGATTACGTTATGTGCGTCAGGGGCATCTCGGTATCCACTAGCCAACTGACGTAGCTCTTGTTCATGGTCCAAGACAGCAGATTCTAAAGCTTTTTTCTCATCGATCAGTGCCTTGTAAGATTGCCAAAGACCAGCGTGGGCCTCTACGATCTTGGAGATAATCTCACTAGGTTCTCTTGGTTTGTTGTCCAATGGGTGACCCTCTTGAAGTCTAACGCCAAGTTCAGCGGCCCCGGAACGGAGCAACTTTTTGTGCAACAAAATAAGTGAAGCGAGTAGCACAAAAAGTCGCGCAGTTTAGGGGTCCGCTGCAACGTCTGGTAGGCTACGCGCATTTATTAGTCGCATCGCATATCGGCCGACAACTCATACCACTCGCTGGGAAGGGTTCCGCCGTTAATCTGTTTTACTTGCTTCAATAACGCACAACATTCAGCTCTGAGTTGATCAGTTGCCTCCACCCATGAGGAGTGATTGTTGTTATTGGCGATTGCATTGCTCCAATTTTTTTGAGCGCTCTCTATGCGTTTTTTTACAGCTTCGGCCATCTGGTCTGTAAATCCACGAAGTTTCTGCGATGCAATAATCGCTTGCTGATATACACCTTGATAGCGACGGAGCGCATTAGTCTCGATTTGCTCAATATCTGCACGTGTCAATTCCTTTTTTACATCCAAAGCAGACTTAAATGCACTAACAATAGATGACGCTGCCGAGATTCCTTGAAATAATGACCCCAATTCCATGCTGTCCTCCTTACTTTGAGTTGAATGTTGCTGAAATATCATAGCCCAACAACTGATTATGCCGTTTCCGCCCATCTACCACCATCCGTCAAGGTTGACAGGAAATATTTGATCCTGCTCGCCTTTGCCAGCGGTATAACACCAGCCCTTTGACCTGGAACCACAGCCATTCGGTGCGGTTAGCGATGAGTTGGACCGTGGGCGTCACCGCCGCCAGCGGCAGGCCCAACACGATGGCGGTTTGTTCGGTGAGCGGCCAGGGCTCATAGGGAGCGTTCAACATGAGCCGTCTCTCCAGAGGCATGAACTTCCAAAAGTGTAGACGCAATTCTTATCCAGTACGCCCTCACCGCACGGTTCCGGCGAAATCGGGAGGATGCTAACCTGTTCACCAAAATTCACTGCCCGACTGCTCTGCATCCCTCCATGACCGATCCCGCCTATCCCGCTCCGCATCGCCTGACCCTTGACGACCTCAATCCTGAGAGCGCCACCACTGACGCCCTGATCGCGATGGTTCGCAGTCACCGCGAGGGCGAGGAGTACCCCACGGCTGAACAACTGCTCGCCAACCTGCCCGTCGTGCTGCGCGCCCTGTGCGATCACGTCCTGACCGGCCCAGCGACGGCTATGGATGTGGCCTATCGGCTGGCGTCGCTCATCGATGCCATTGAGGGCCGCCAAGCCCCGTCCCGCCAGCACCTCCACTGAATCCCCGCTTGACGGGCTAAGGGTTGCGTTCTATGATGAGAGTACAAATGTACTCTATCACGAGCCGCCATGCCCAAAGTCGCCGATGACGCCGCCTATCTGGCCCGCCTCCAGGATTATTACGCTTGCTGGCGCAGCCTGCCCGCGTATGAACCGTTGCAGGCCGTGTTGGGGCTGGCCTCGCGGTCGGCCGTCGCCAAGGTCTTGCACCGGTTACAGGGAGCGGGGTTTGTCGAACGGACTCCGGACGGGCGTTGGACGCCGACCGCACGGTTCTTTGCCCGTCCTTTAGCCGATGCGCCAGTACCCGCCGGCCACCCAGCGGTGGCGGTGGACAGCGGCAGTGAATACGCCATTGATGCCTGGCTGGTGCGCCAGCCCTCGCGCACCGTGATTATTCCGGTGACGGGCGACTCGATGATGGAAGCAGGTATTCATCCCGGCGACCGGGTGGTGGTGGAGCGGGATACTCCGGCCCGACCCGGCGATGTAGTGGTCGCCGTGATTGATGGCGAGTTCACCCTGAAAACCTTGGCCGTCGAAAACGACCAGGCCGTATTGCAACCCGCCAATCCCGCCTATCCGGTTTTACGTCCTGGCGACCGCTTGCAGGTCTTCGGGGTCGTGGTGGGCTTAATTCGCAACTATCGGAGGTAATGCTCATGCTCGCCGTACTCCCCGAACCCGCAACCGCGCGCGCTGTTCCTCTCTGGCTGGACCCGG
>Ga0209573_1001198_pt1 | contig 42224 bp, 26 predicted proteins | sample TNRBio252014_DNA_FD_185870 | JGI IMG/M metagenome (GOLD analysis project Ga0209573, IMG submission 185870) | Wastewater treatment Type I Accumulibacter community from EBPR Bioreactor in Madison, WI, USA - TNR Reactor_6/25/2014_ DNA (SPAdes)... | ecosystem: Engineered > Bioreactor > EBPR >...
CGAGTCCGTGCTTCTCGAGGGACGCATCAAGCTGCTCCTCGGCGATGGTTTCCAGGGTTTCCTCCTCGTCTACCTCGCCCTCGCCCTCTTCCTCCGGCCCGCACTCGCCTTCCACGTCGCCCTCGGAATTCCCATCGCCTTTGGCGGCGCCCTCCTCGCGCTGCCCTACGGGGACATCTCGATCAACATGATCTCGCTTTTCGCCTTCATCCTCGTGCTGGGGATCGTCACCGACGATGCCATCGTCGTGGGCGAGCGGGTCAACGAACGGATCGAGCGCGGCGAGCCCGCCCATCTCGCCGCCCCGCGCGGCACCTGGGAGGTGATGAGCGTCGCCGCCTTCGGCGTTTTCACTACGATGATCGCCTTCACCCCGATGCTGGCGGTGCAGGGAGTCAGCGGCAACATCTGGCGACAGATCCCCTGGATCGTCATCCCCGTGCTCATCGTCTCGTTGATCGAAACGAACCTCATCCTCCCGGCCCACCTTTCCCACCTGAAGCCGGTCGATCCGAATCATCCGAACCGCTTTCTGCGCATGCAGCGGAAGGTCGCGAAGACGCTCGATCACTTCGTGGAAGGGGTCTACGGACCTCTGTTGGAAAAGCTCATCGTCTGGCGTCACGCCACTGTCGCGGCCTTTGCCACGGTGCTGCTCATCACCATCGGACTACTCGCGAGCGGACGTCTCGTGAAATTCGAGTTTTTCCCGCGGGTCGAAGCCGAGCTCATCAGTGCGAAGCTCACGCTGCCCAACGGCGTTCCCGTCGAGACGACCGAGGCGGCGGTGCGTCGCATCGAAGAAGCCGCCTTGGCGATTCAACGCGAGGTGCAGGATGAGGAGGGCCGCCCCATCATCAAACACCTCCTCGCCAGCGTCGGATCGCAGCCCTACACGCCCGGCCTTTCGTTTGAATCGGGGCAAGGTGTGAACCTCGGCGAGGTCACCGTCGAGCTTCAGGGCGCCGACTCGCGGAACCGGCCCGAGCTCCTCGCCGACGCCATCATCGCGGACTGGAGGAAGCGCGTCGGTCCCATCCCCGGCGCGGTCGAACTTTCCTTCATGCTCCAGACCTCGGCGGGGGGCAACGCCATCGATCTCGAGCTGACCGGACCGGACGTTGATGAACTCGACGCCGCCGCGGAATTCGTGAAGGCCGAGCTCGCCACCAACGAAGGCGTTATCGACATCAGCGACAGCAATCTCGATGGCAAACGCGAAGTGAAACTCGCCGTCACTCCCGATGGCGAGGCCCTCGGGCTGCGTCTTGAGACGGTCGCCCGTCAGGTGCGTCAGGCCTTTTACGGCGAGGAAGTACAGCGGCTCCAGCGCGGCCGCGACGAGGTGCGCGTCTACGTGCGCTACCCGCGCGACGAACGCCGCAGCCTGCAGAATCTCTCCGACATGCGCATCCGCACGCCGCTCGGCGCCGAGATCCCCTTCAGCGAAGTCGTCGCCGCCGAGGAAGGGCGCGGCTACGCCGTGATCCGTCGGGCGAACCGCTTCCGCTCTATCAACCTCACCGCCGACATCGACCGCACCAATCCGCAGGCGAACGCGAACGAGATCGTCGAATGGATGCGCACCGACATCCTTGCCCGCATGGGCCAGAAATACCCCGGGGTGATGTGGGGATTCCAGGGTGAGCAGAAAGACCAGCGCGAGAGCGTCTCCGATCTTTCGAAGGGATTTGTCTTCGCCCTCATCGGTATCTACATGGTCCTCGCCCTGCCTTTGCGCAGCTACTCGCAGCCCATCATCGTCATGTCCGTGATTCCCTTCGGCATGATCGGAGCCGTTGCCGGACACATCCTCTTCGGGATGAATTTCAGCATCATGAGCATGATCGGTGTGATCGCCCTCGCCGGCGTCGTCATCAACGAGAGCCTCGTCCTCGTCGAGTTCATGAACCGATACCGTCGCGACGGACACACCGTGATGGAGGCCGTCATCAAGGGCGGGCGCGAGCGTTTCACCCCCATCTTCCTGACCTCGGTGACAAGTTTCATCGGACTGCTCCCCATCATCACCGAGACGAGCATCCAGGCGAAATTCCTCATCCCCATGGCCGTGAGCCTTGCCTTCGGAGGTCTCGTCAATCTCTTCAACACCCTCCTCCTCGTGCCTTGCGTCTACGCGCTCTTCGACGACGTGCGTCGCAGGGTTTACACGCCCGAGGCGGTGCAGCGCCAGGACGAGGAGTTCACCGAAGAGGAAAACGAGCACGCCATCGAAGTGGGCTCGTGAGGCATCCCCCATCGCGTCCTTGATGCGGCGGGGATTTGGCCGCACTCTTGGCTCCACCTCCATGAACCGCGTCTTGCTTTTGATCGCCCTCGCTCTCGTCGCCTCCGGATTCGCGTCGGCGCAGGAAAAGGCCCACCTCGACCTCGACTCGCCCTTCGCCTCCTACGTCGAGAAGGATTTCCCTTTCTTCACCCAAACGGTTGATGCGCGGGACTTCGGCGAGCAGGCCGAGAAAGAAAATCTCACGCCCCGCGGCATCATCGTCCCGGCGGGCAATGGACTTTACGGATGCTTCGATCCTGACCTGCTCCGCTGGGCGCTCTTCTGGAAGGAAAACGCCGACGGCGAATACCTCACGATGAGCGGCATGGGCACGGGAAGCTACCGCCTCCCGAATCGCAAGGCGGCTCCGGGACAGAAGGAGTTGCCCTTGCCTCTTGGCACGCCGGTGCTCGCGATGCCGCTGCGGCCGGGCGTTTCCACGGGAGAGAAACCCGTCCTCACCGATCCCCGCGACCGTGGTACGGCTGAAGAAGGTGAGTTCGGACTCGGTCCGGTGAACGTCACGATGGGACGGTTCGAGGGACTGCGCCTCGTCGGCGAAGGCATGCAGATCGAATACACCATCGGCGGCACGCTCGTGAAAGAGCGGCTTTCGAGCGAAGGGGGCGACCTTCTCCGCGACCTCGAAGTCGCCGCCCACGAATCGCCGATCCAAATCAGGACCGGTGCCGGCGACAACGATTGGCTGGCCTTGGCATCGACTAACAAAACCACCCATCACCGCATTGCTCTCTCCGGCGAAGGCAAGATCGCCGTGAACGACGGAACCCCTCTCGCGAAGGCCGCGTCCAAAACGCGATGGCCCGAGCCCGTCAAATCAGCTCCCGCCGGCCTCCCCGCGAAAGACGCTGCTTGGGTCTTCGACGACCTGCCCCTCCCCGTCCCGAATCCCTGGAAACGCAACGTACGCGTCGCCGATCTCGAGTTTTTCCCCGATGGCCGCGCCGCCCTCGTCACCTTCGACGGGGATATCTGGATCGCGAAGGGACTCGAAAGCAACGACGGAGCCGAGTGGAGCCGATATGCCTCGGGACTTCACGAACCGCAAAATCTCGCCCTCCGCGACAGCAAGATCTACGTCTTCGACCGCAACGGCATCGCATGTCTTCACGACACCGACGGCAACGGCGAGGCCGATTGGCATGAGAACGTCTCCAACATCTTCGCCCAATCCGCCGAGACGCGGCAGTTTGCGAATGACTTCATCGCCCTGCCCGACGGGAGCTTCTACCTTGCCCACGGAGGTCAGATCGGATCGACCATCGGGAAGCTGAACGGCACGGTCGTCCACTTAGCGCCCGATGGGAATTCCTACGAAGTCGTCGCCACCGGCTTCCGCCAACCCTTTCTCGGCTACGACGCCAAGACGGGCATCCTCACCGCGAGCGACCAGCAGGGCAACTGGAAGCCGGCCACGCCGATCTACCGCGTCGAGCAGGGGCGCTACTTCGGATTCCAGCCGGAGAAGTTCAAGGACAAGGTCACCCACCCCGCCACGATCTCGCCCGCAGAGGTCTGGATCCCGCATTTCATCAACCAGTCCGGCGCCGGACAGGTCTGGATCCGCGATACCGGAAAGCAGGGTGCGAAGATGGGAGAACTGAACGAGTCCCTCGTCCACATCGGCTACAACCGGCCCGAGATTTTCAAGATCTACCTCGATGACAAAGGTGAACAGGGCGCGGTGATGCCGCTCCTCTCCGGCTTCCCCGCCGGACTCCTCAACGGGCGGATGAATCCGATCGACGGGCATCTCTACGTCACCGGCTTCCAGATTTTCGGCAGCTCGGGCAGCCGCATCAGCGGCCTCTTCCGGGTGCGTCCCGGTGGCGTGAAAGCATGGCTGCCGCGCGAGATCCGCGCCGAATCGCGTGGCATTCTATTGAGCTTCGATGCTCCGCTGAGTCCCGAACTGACCGCCGAGTTGGGCCGTTACTCCGCCGATCGGTGGAACTACAAACAGACCCACGAATACGGCTCGGGCAACTATCGTCTCGATGGCGAGCCCGGTCAGGAAGCCCTTCCGATCTTGAGCGCGAAGCTTTCAAAAGATGCCAAGTCGCTCTTCCTCGGTCTCGCCGAGATGAAGCCGGCGCACACCCTGCGTCTCACCTATCGTCTGCCCGCGCCCGACGTCGCGAACGTCGAGAATGCGTATCTCACGATCCACAGCGTTCCAACGCTCGATCTGACGACCCTTGGCTTCTCCGACAACAAGGTCGATCTCACGCCGCGCACCGATCTCACCGGTGGCGCCGACGTTGAGCCCACTGCGGCGCTCGGGAAAGAGGTCGCGATGCGCTACGGTTGCATCGCCTGCCACGCCACCGGTGATCCGAGCATTCCCGCACCGCCGACACCCGCAGCGAACGGGGATGGATCGAAGGTCGCGGTCGGTCCTCCTTGGATCGGACTCTGGGGAGCAAGCCGCGTTTTCAGCGATGGATCGGAGATCAAGAAGATCGACGAGGCCTACCTGCGCGAGTCCATCCTCGATCCGGCCCGCCGCGTCCAGAAAGGTTACGAAATGGAGCGCACCGGCGTCGGTATGCCCTCCTACCTCGGCGTCCTGAAAGACCACGAGATCGATTCCGTCGTCCTCTTCATCAAAGGACTGAAGAAAAAGTAGGAGGGATCACGCGATCCAATCGTGCACCACGTTTCCGGCCACATCGGTGAGACGGAAATCGCGGCCCTGGAACCGGTAGGTCAGCTTCAGGTGATCCAGCCCGAACTGGTGCAGGATCGTGGCATGGAGATCGTTGATGGAAACGGGATTTTCGGTCGCGAACCAGCCGATCTCATCAGTCGCTCCGTAGATGTGACCACCCTTGAATCCACCCCCCGCCATCAGCATGGTGAAGGCCTGCGGATGGTGGTCGCGACCGGTGTTCGAGAGTCTTCCAGGGCGGTTTTCCCCCAGCGGCGTGCGGCCGAATTCCGAACCCCAGACGACGAGGGTCGAATCCAGCAGTCCCCGCTGTTTCAGATCCTTGATGAGCGCGGCGATGGGTTGATCGACCGCGCCGGCGTTGTAGGTGAGGTTCTTGTCGAGTTCGGAATGCTGGTCCCAGCTCGCGTGGATGATGTTGATGAAGCGCACCCCGCGCTCGACCATGCGGCGGGCGAGGAGACAGTTCCGCGCGAGCGTGTCGTAGGTGCGCAAGCCCGGAAGGGTGCCTCGGAAGTCATTGCCCAGCGGCTCGGGACGATCGACTCCATACATCGCGAGAGTCTCCTGCGACTCGCCTGACAGATCCACCAATTCCGGCGCGGCCGTCTGCATGCGGTTGGCCAGTTCGTAGTTTGCGATGCGGCTAGCGATCTCGGGATCGTGCACTTCCTGATAACGCGCCTCGTTCAGATCACGCAGAGCATCGAGACCCGCCCGCTGCATCTCGGGAGCGAGACCCGCGGGATTCTGCAGGTTCAAGACCGGCTCTCCTTGGTTGCGGAACTGCACCCCGGCGTACTTCGAGGAAAGGAAGCCCGAGGTCCACAAACTCGATCCGCCCGACCCGCCGCGTCCCGCGTTGAGGACGACATAGCCGGGCAAGTTTCGCGAGGCTGAACCAAGTCCGTAGTTGATCCAAGATCCCATCGAGGGCATCCCGAAGCGGGCCACGCCGCATTGCATGAGGAGTTGGCCGGGGTGGTGATTGAACTGCTCGCTGTGGAGCGAGCGGATCATGAGGAGATCGTCGGCGCAGGTCGAAAGGTGCGGGAGGAGATCAGAAAAATCCATCCCGCATTGCCCGTGTTTCGCCCACTTCCGAGGCGAGCCCATCAACGTCGCGGTGTCTGGCTGGATGAAAGCGAAGCGCGCCTTGTCGAGAATGGACTTCGGCAGGCTCTGGCCGTGAAGTTCATTCAGCTTCGGCTTCGGCGTGAAGAGATCGAGCTGCGAGGGCGCTCCCTCCATGAAGATGAAGATGCAAGCCTTCGCCGGTCCCTCGCGATGCGAACGCGCCTCGGCAAAGGCGGCTGGATCGGCGGCGTTCGCGGCGGTGAGGAGCCCGTCTTCGCTCAGCATCGAACCCAGCGCAATGCCACCGAGGCCGGAGGCCGAGGTCGTGAGGAACTCGCGGCGGGTGCGATGGAGGGGGGAGTTCATGGCGTAAAATACTTCTTCTCTCCCTAGGCTACTACATGGCGGACATTTGTGTCATCTGTGGATATCCGTGGCCATCCGTGTTGAATGATTCATAGGACCAATCGCTCCCATTCGAGCCGGGCGTTCTTGAAATTGACCACCAGCCCCAACCCATATCGAGTGATTCGCAGGTAATTCAACATCTGCGCCCGCTCGTTTTCACCGAGCGCATCAACGGACTTCACATCGATCAAGGTCTCGCGTTGAATCGAGAAATCCGGAATGCATTCCCCCACCGTCCTCCCGTGATAGAAGATCGGGAACACCGGTTGTTGTTCAAAGCGGATTCCCAATTCCTCTAGTTCCACGGCAAGGGCATTTTCGTAGGGTTTTTCGCGCAGTCCCGGCCCCAATTCATTGTGAACGCGCATACAAGCACCGATGACCTCGTAGCTGAGGTCAAAAGAAGGTTTGGTGGATGGATCAACGGTATTCAACACAGATGGCCACAGATTTCCACAGATGTCACGGATTCAGAATCAAATGAGGCTCTTCCTTCATTCCTACCCCCGAGTCAAAAACTCATCGAGGTTCAAGAGCACCCGCACCGTCGCGGTCCAGGCGGCGGCTTCTTGGATGGTCACGCCTTCGGGCAGGGGCGCGCCTGCGAGTGCCTTGGCTTCTCCGTCACGACTGCGGTACCAGGCCCGCGAATCCTCGAGAAGACTCGCGAGACGGCCGATCTCGAAATCCTTCGGCTCTCGCGCGAGACAGAGGCGGAAGGCGTGCGTCAGTTTCGCCGCGTCATCGCCTTTTAGCTGTTCGGTCAGGACTCGGCGAGAGAGTCCCTGCGCGGCCTCGACGAACGGTTCGCTATTCAGGGTAATGAGCGCGGCGAGGGGCGTGTTCGACCGCGAACGACGCACCGTGGTCACGTTGGAGTCGGGACAATCGAACGAAATGAGCGACGGATGCGGCGCTGTGCGCTTGAAGTAAGTGTAGAGAGCACGGCGATAGCGGTCCTCGCCCTCGCTCGTCTTCCACTTGAAGGCGGAATTGTAATTCACATCGGCGACACCGGCGGGGATGGGCGGGAAGACGCTCGGTCCTCCCACTTTCGGGGAAAGAAGACCGGCGGCGGCGAGGGAAAGGTCGCGCACGATCTCGGCCTCGACGCGGAAGCGGTTCTGCCGGGCGAGAAGCTGGTTCTTCGGATCGCGGTCGAGCAACTCGGGACGGTGACCGGAGCTCTGGCGATAGGTCTTGGTCAGGACGATCCCGCGGATGAGCGCCTTGCGCGACCAGCCTTTCGCGACGAGTTCCGCGGCGAGCCAATCGAGCAACTCGGGATGAGTGGGACGATCACCCCGCACCCCGAAATCCTCGGGCGTGGCCACGAGCCCCTCGCCGAACAACTGCGTCCAGAGGTCGTTCGCGACGACGCGCGGAGGCAGCGGATTTTCACCACTCACCAGCCAACGGGCGAGATCGAGGCGGTCACCCGTCGCGGCGCGGTGCCTCACCGGCGGTAGCACCGAAAGCGTCGCCGGCTCGACGGCATCCTTGGGTTCCTTGAACTCACCGCGGTGGAGGACATGGGTCGCGCGACGTTCCTGACGACGCTCTCCAACGACCCGCACGTCCATCTCGGGAGCGGCGGGCTTTTTCAGGGAATGGCGCGACCACTCCGCGAGGACGGGACGGGTCATGGCATCGATCTGCTCGACGTGGCTGCGGATGAGCAACCGATCCTTTTCCCCTCGTTCAGATTCTGGTTTTGTCAGGACCTCGCGGACATCCTGTGGAACGGCGAGCGGGGTGGGTTGGGTGATGGCGGCGAGTCGGAAATGTCCGAGGGTGTGCTGCTCGCCGTAATGCTGGATCAACTGCAGGGAGAACTCGGTCTCCTTCGCGAGCACGACCGGCTCGGCAAACCCGAAGTCGGCGTGACCGGTCTTTCCGGTGGCCCCGCCGACCGCCCATCCCGTTCCCTCCTTGCCGGGACGGTTGTTGGGATCGAGCGCGCCGCGCACCGGCCAACCCTCCTGCGAATGATTGGCCGCGGCATCGCCCAGCGGGATCGTCCCGAGTTCGTTCTTCAGGGAAAACTCGATTTGATTGAGGACGAAGTTTCCATGTTTCGTCCGGCCCGGCCCCTGGCCTCCGAGGCTGGGATCAGGCAGGACTTCAAGACGCAGCCCGGTGTAGGTGCCGGCAGGAAGCTTCCCGGAGACTGTGTAGGTGGCCGTGGGAGGATTCTCTCCCCCAACGAGGAGCGAGCCATCGGGTTCCATCGAAAACTGCACGCCCTTCGGTGCGGCGAATCCGGTGATGGCGAGTTGAAACAAACCCGATCCCTCGGCCGGCATCTTGACCGCGGCACGTTCGCCGAGCGTTTTCTCCCACGTACCGAGACGACCCGCGAGCCCGGCACGCGCCTCATTCAGCTGGGTCTCGATCGCCTTGCCCGCTTCGGCATGGGCCGCGAGAGCCGTCTCGTATTTCGCCCACGCTTCGGGCGATTGAGGGACCTTGGCATTCACCTCGTCTCCATTGTTGAAATAGGCAAAGAGCTCATAGTACTCTCGCTGGGTGATCTCGTCGTATTTGTGGGTATGGCAGCGCGCACAGGTGAGGGTCAGCCCCATCCAAACCGCCCCCATCGTCTCAACCCGATCCATCACCGCGGCGACGCGCCACTGTTCCTTGTCGGTGCCGCCTTCGGTGTTGGTCAGTGTCTGCCGGTGAAAAGCGGTCGCGAGGATCTGGTCGGGAGTCGGTTGGTCGAGGAGGTCGCCGGCAAACTGCTCGATCGTGAATTGATCGAAAGGCATGTCGGCGTTGATCGCATCGATCACCCAGTCGCGGTAACGCCAAGCATCGGGTCGGTGATTGTCCTTTTCGTAGCCGTCGCTGTCGGCGAAGCGGGCGCGGTCGAGCCAATGCCGCCCCCAGCGTTCGCCAAAGGCGGGACTCGCGAGGAGATCATCGGCGACTTTGGCGAGTCCAGCCTCGCGATCCGCCTCGATCGCCGCGTGGTAGGTCGCGACCTGCTCCGGTGTCGGGGGCAGGCCGGCGAGATCATAGAAGAGGCGGCGGATCAAGGTGACCGCATCAGCCTCGGGCGAAGGCTCGATCCCCTCGGCCTCAAGGCGCGAGAGGACAAAGGCATCAATGGGATCTCTTCCCCAATCCGCGTCCTTCACGCGCGGCGGCTCGGGCTGGCGGAGGGCGATGAAGGACCAATGTTTCGGCCAGACCGCCCCTTCGCCGACCCATCTTTCCAGCGTGGCTACTTCCGCGCTCGTGAGAGGCTCGGCCTTGCCCGGTGGCGGCATCTGATGATCGGGATCGCTCGACTGGACGCGGGCGATCATCTCGGAATGCTCAGGCTCGCCCGGCACGACGCCGCGTTGCCCGGACTTGAGCACTTTCGTGGCGTGTTCGATCCCGGTGAGCCGCAGTCCTCCTTTCGCCTCATCGGGACCGTGGCAGAGGGTGCACTTCTCCGCCAGGATCGGCCGAACTTCCTTTTCAAAGTCCACCGGCGCGGCCTCGAGCGAATACATGACGGTCACGGCCGCAAAGACGACCGCGAAGACCGGGATCCGACTGGCAGGAACATGACCCATCGCGAGGGGAAGTGTCCGGGATTTCGCAGAGGGCGTCAAGCGGCGCAGTGGCGCGGGGGTTTGGGAAAACCCGATCACGTGATTGCCAAGCCCCCCCTCGACCTGAGAGGGTTGGATGAGCCATTCAACCCTCTTCGTTCTCCTATGAAACTCCCCTCCGCCCTCCTTCTCCTTTCACTGGGGTCTCTCGCCGGGCTCTCCGCGAACGACTGGCCCTCGTGGCGCGGGCCGAATGGCGACGGCAAACTCCCCGACGCGGCCGCCTATCCGACGAAGTGGTCCGCGACCGAGAGGATCGCCTGGCGGATCGATCTCCCCGACCGCGGCAATTCCTCACCAGTCATTTCTGGCGAACGCGTTTTTCTAACCCAGGCGGAGGAGGAAGGGAAAAAGCGTTCCTTGATCTGTTTCGACGCGAAGGACGGCAAGCAGCTCTGGAAGGAAACGATCGACTACGGCAAGGCGGAAGAAACCCACAAGACGAATCCCCATTGCCCCGCCTCGCCGGTGACGGATGGAAAGATCGTCATCGCCTGGCACGGCAACGCGGGCCTGCACGCCTACGATTTCGAAGGGAAAAAACTCTGGAGCGCCGATCTCGGCTCCGACTACGCGCACATCTGGGGACCCCACGCCGCGAGTCCGGTGCTGATGGGCAGCGGCATCCTGATCCACGCGGGACCGGGGCCGAAAGCAAAGCTCTTCGCGATCCACAAGGACACCGGCAAGACGATCTGGGAAGTGGACCTCGACGCCTTCGAGAGCACCGACGCGAAACAATTCAAAGGCTCGTGGGTGACGCCGCTCGTGATCGACAACGGCGGACGCGCCGAGATGCTGCTCGGTCTGCCCGACTTCCTCACGAGCTTTGATCCAAAGACGGGGAAGGAACTGTGGCGCATCGCGGGTCTCGGCGATCTCTGCTACACGAACGTGATGACCGGAAACGGTCGCGCCCTTTACCTCTGCGGCTACGGCGGTCCCGGCATCGGTGTGAAACTGCCGTCCGCGAGCGAGACGGGAGATCTCACTTCCTCGCACCGGCTCTGGGCAGATCCGCCGAAAGGCAAGAATCAGAATCCGCAGCGCATCGGCTCCGGCCAGATCCTCGGCGACCATCTCTATCTCCTCAACGAACCGGGCGTGATGCAATGCAGCGAAGTTGCAACCGGGAAGATCCTCTGGCGCGAGCGGCTCGGCGCGAACAGTTGGAGTTCGATGAACCTGATCGGGAAAACCCTCTACGTGAACGATACCCTGGGCACGACCTACCTCATCGAACCCGACCCGACGGCGCTGAAGCTCATCGGAAAGAACGACGTCGATGCAAATCAACACACGAACGCCTCGCTCGCCTTCGCCGGCGGCCGCATCTATCTGCGGACCGATGCGTATCTGTATGCAATCGAGTGAAGGGGCCTCCCTGAAGGAAACGGAGAGACGGAGACCGTCCCCACCCCGAAAGTCACGCGACTCACTTCGCCTTGCCCGAGACCTTGATGGAGGCGCTTCCCGCACTCGAGGTGACGGAAAGAGTGGCACTGCGTTTTCCCGCCACCTTCGGTTTGAAACTCGCACTGAAGGTCGTGCTCATTCCTGGATCCAACGAGGAGGCCGGAGCGGTCACTCGAAACTGTTTCCCGTCTTTGCCGGTAACGCTTACGCGAATGTTGGAAATCGTCACGGACCCTGTGTTGGTGATCACGAAGGTTTTCGGCTTGCTCGTCTTCCGCACCGCCGTCGTGGAAAATTTGGGGGAGCCCGACAACCGGATTTGATTTGCGGAGACGGGTTCGTCGTCAGAGAAAACGTAGGCCGCACCGGAAACCGGGAGAACCGAAGTCCCGTCACGCCAAGCCCCGGCAATGACGCTCGAACCGCTCATCGCCACGCTGATGCCGAATTGGTGATTGAGTCCGGTGTTGGAGGATTTCAGATACTCGACCTGGGACCAGACACTCTCCGATCGCATGAAGCGGTAGACGGCACCGGAATTTCCCATGGAATCGTCGTTTGCCGGATTGACGCCTTCACCACCGCCATCTTCTCCATGTGCTCCTACGGCCAGAAACCCGCCGCGCACCGCGACGCTCGTGCCAAAGGAATCGTAGGGATCCGGGTGGCTCGACTTCAAGAAAGCCTGCTGCGCGAGGAAAGGGGGATCAAGCTGGGCATCGAAGACATAGACGGCGCCCGAATCAGTCCAGGTATTGTCGGCCGGATTGGTCGCGGATGCGCTCGCTTCCCACGGAGCACCGACGACGATGGTGGAGCCGTCCATCGCGACACTGGCTCCGAACAGGTCTCCGGAATCCGAGTTCGCGGCCTTGAGATAATATTGCTCGACCCATTGGGGTGACGGAAGGGCAAGGGCCTCAAACACGTAGGCGGCCCCGGACTCGATGGCATCATTGTTACCTCCGTCTCCGTTGATGCCATTGGCGTCACTGTCCTCGAAGAGCGCACCCGCCACAAAACGCGCACCCTCCTGACCGAAGGCAACACTGCCGCCGAAGCCGTCGCCGGCGCCCGTATTGGAAACTTTCACGTAGTCGGTTTGTTCCCAGGTGGTGCCATTGCGAACGAAGCTGTAGACCGCACCTGAGTCCTCCGCGTCGTTGTTCTCGGGATCATCGTTCGAAACCGGACCGTTGCCGTCCTCCAGCCAAGCGCCTACGATGACGCGGTCCCCCTGAATGGCGACACTCTTCCCGAACTGATCACCCGGATCTGCGTTGGCGGCCTTCAGGTAGGCCTGACGTGTCCATTGCGAACCGTTCCGGACGAAGACAAAAACCGCGCCGGCATTCTCGGCCAGATTGTCCGCCTCATCTCCGTTGATCGAGCGGGAGGCACTGTCCTCATAGGGCACTCCGACGAGAATGGTGTCGCCTTGGACGGCGACGCTGTAGCCGAAATGATCCTCCACATCCGCTTGGGCCGCTCTCAAGGTGGCCTGCAGCACCCAACCAGCTCCGGACTTCACGAAGACATAAACCGAACCGGCCGTGCTGACACTGTTGCCTTCGCCATCCTCACCGACGGCGCCGACGACCACGGTATTCCCGTCGATCGCGACGCTCCATCCGCCAAAGTCGCTGCTGTCAGAGGTTGCCGGCTTGAGTAGACCTCGTTGGCCGAAAGCCGGAGCAACTTGAGCCCTCAGCGCTTCGAATTCCGGCGCCAGAATGGCAAAAAGCCCCAACACGCCGACCCGCCAAGCAAAGCGCTTCGGCAAGGAATCAAAGGGATGTAGACCCGGGTTCAAAGAAAACATCGAGGAATGGAGATCTCAGGCTAAGCCCATGAAACGGAAATTTACAATGTAAATCTTTTTCGCTTTCGAATAACCTTGGCACAACGTTGATGTGCTCAAAGCGCCCAAGGTCTCCAGCAAACTCTCGACCGCGATATTCGCTCTCATCGCAAAACCCTGCGATCGAAAGGAGTTCCAACACCTTCCGGGGAGGTCCCGGCCGGGGATTCCCTCTACCAACGGAAGGTTCCCCCCACCAAAAAGGCTTGAACTACCGCTTTTCCGGGGGAAAAGGTAGCGTTTGCGCGCCCCAGGCGCGCCATTTGCCTCCCCATGCCCAAACCTGCCAAAAAAGACGACGCCACCGCGTCCGCCCCGGCCTTCGAGGACGCGCTCGCGCAACTCGAGGAGTTGGTGGAGGAAATGGAGTCCGACGAGGTGCCGCTCGAGGCCCTCATCCGCAAGTATGAGGACGGCACCCGGCTCTACCAACTCTGCGAGCAACGGCTCGATGAGGCCCGCGGACGTATTGAAATTTTGAGAAAGAAGCGCAACGGCGAAACCGTATTGGAGCCCTTCGGCGACGGGACGGAATCCGCCGCCAATCCCGAATCCGGCGCCCCCTCGCAAGATGGAGAACTGTTTTGAATTTCCCGAAATCCCGACAGAGCAACTGCCCAAGGTCGACAATGGCGCCGACCTGAAGAAGCTCCCGCTCGAGGACCTGCCGAAGCTCGCGGAGAACATCCGTCGCACCCTGATCCGTTGCCTCGCGAACACGGGTGGCCACCTCGGTCCTAATCTCGGCGTGGTGGAGCTGTCGATCGCCCTGCACCGGGTCTTTTCGACACCGGAGGACAAATTCGTCTTCGACGTGAGCCACCAGGGCTACGTCCACAAGATGCTGACGGGCCGCTGGGACCAGATCCACACGATCCGCACCTACGAGGGGCTCAACGGCTTCCTCCTCCGCACCGAGAGCGAGCACGACTGCTACGGGGCGGGCCACGCCGGCACCGCCGTCTCCGCCGCCCTCGGCATGGCCTCGGCCCGCGACCTCCTCGGGAAGAAGGAACACGTCGTCGCCGTCGCCGGTGACGCGGCCTTCACCTGCGGCCCGACCTTCGAGGCGCTGAACAACATTTCGGAATCGACGAAACGTTTCATCCTCGTGCTGAACGACAACGAATGGTCGATCGACCGCAACGTCGGGGCCATCGCGAAGTATTTCCACGCCCTCCAGACAAGTTCGACCTACTCGCACATCCACGAGAAGGCGGCGGAATTCGTCGAGCGCATCGCCGGCAAGTCGATCCGCAACATCGCTTCCCGGGTGGAAAGCGGTGCGAAGAATCTGCTCTTCCCGAACGTGCTCTTCGAGAAATTCGGGATCCGTTATTTTGGTCCCATCGACGGGCATGACATCGATCTCCTCGTGAAGACCTTCGAATTCCTCAAGGAGCAGGAGGAGCCCGTGATCCTGCACATCATCACGGAAAAAGGCCGCGGCTACGAGCCGGCCAAGGCGAATCCGATGAAATTCCACGGACTCGGTCCCTACAAAACCGAGACGGGAGAGACGCCTCCTGGCGGCGACCCGACCTATTCCTATCTCTACGGCAGCCATCTCGGCAAATTCGCCCAGCAGGACGACAAGATCGTCGCCGTCACCGCCGCGATGCCGAGCGGGACCGGCCTCGTCGAATTCCAGAAGGTGGTGCCCGAGCGCTACTACGACGTCGGCATCGCCGAGGAACACGCCGCCCTCTTCGCCTGCGGTCAGGCGGTGCAGGGCCTGAAGCCCTTCCTCACGATTTATTCGACCTTCTTCCAGCGCGCCTACGACATGGCCGTGCACGACATCGGGATCCAGAATCTGCCGGTGCGCCTTTGCATGGACCGGGCCGGACTCAGCGGCGACGACGGTCCGACCCACCACGGTCTTTTCGACATCGGCTACATGCGCCACATCCCGAACTGGATCTTCATGCAGGCGAAGGACGAGGATGAATTCGTCGACATGCTCTGGACGATGGCGAACTACAACGACGGGCCCTCCGCGATCCGCTATCCCCGCGGGGCCGGCACAGGCGTGCAACCGAAGGCTCTGCCGCAACTCCTCGAGATCGGCAAGGCGGAAGTCGTCGCCGATGGCACCGACATCGCCCTTTTCGGACTCGGAAATATGTTCGAGATGGCGGAGAAGGCGCGCGACCAACTCGTCGCGATGGGCTATTCCGTCGCCCTCATCAATCCGCGCTGGATCAAGCCTCTCGACAAGGCCTGCATCGAAAAATTCGCACGCCAATGCGGTCTCGTGCTCACCCTCGAGGATCACACCCTCATGAACGGCTTCGGCGCCGCGATCATCGAGCACCTCAACGACGCGGGCATCGTCTGCCCGGTGGAGCGGATCGGCTGGCCGGACGAATTCGTCGAGCACGGTCGCCCCGACATCCTCCGCGCGAAGCACGGTCTGACCGTCGAGAACGCGGTTGAGAAAGCCCTGAAGCATCTGCCCGCGCGCGCGAAGCAGGCTTTGGCCGGGTAATGCAATGTGGATTCGACTTTAGTCGAATCCCCCCGACTCGCGTTACGTCACGCCGTCGGCAGAACCACGACAAAACGCGTCACCTCGGGCGTCGCCTCCTCCAGCGCGAGAGTCCCTCCGTGGCCTTCGACGATGACCTTGGCGAGGCTCAGGCCGAGGCCGAAGCCATCCACCTCGCGGGAGCGGGAACGGTCGCCTCGGAAGAAGCGCTCGAAGATTTTTTCGCGGTCCTCCTCGGCAATGCCCGGTCCGGAGTTTTCCACGACCATGCGGACGTGCTCACCCGCCCGGTTCGCCGTCATCCTGACAAAACCCTCTTCGGTGTTGAACTTGACCCCGTTGCCCAGGAGATTCAGGAGTGCCTGGCGCAGCAGGATGGCATCTCCCGCGACGCGCAGTCCGGACGCGATCTCCGAAGTGAAGGTCACCCCCGCCTGATCAGAGAGGATTTCGGCGTCTTCGGCGATCGCCTCGAGCTCGTCGCTGAGGTCGACGGCATCGCGCTTCTGGATGAGGTGCCCGACGTCCGCGCGAGAGAGAAGGAGGAGGCTGGCGATGATGGATTTCAGTCGTCCGAGTTCTCCTAACAAAACAACCATGGCGGACTCCTCCCGACCGCCCGCCTCGCATTCGCGCAGGGCCGTCTCGATCTCGGCCTGCATCACCGCGATGGGTGTTTTGAGCTCGTGAGAAACATCGGCGCTGAATCGATTCGCGTGGGCGAAGGCGACCTCGATTCGTGACATCATCGCATTGAGCACGCCGGTGAGCTTCTCGATCTCGGGATCCGAATGGGGATCCTCGGGCATGCGGGCATCGAGGGCTCGGGCGGAGACCTGCCGGGCCGTCTCGGTGAGACGCCGCAGCGGACGCATCGCGCGCTCGGCGACGAGCCAACCACCGAAGCCAACCAAAAAAACGCCAATCGGCGCACCGAGGAGGAGCCCGCGACGCAAGTGATCGAGTCCGGGATTGGCCTTGGAGAACTGCATCCCCGCGAGAATTCCGTAGCCCCGTTCCTGCACCGAGATGAAACGCCACGGCTGGCCCTCGACGATGGCGTCGGTGTATTCGATCATCCGCGCACCAGGACCGGGTGCACCCGGTCCCTCAGGACCTTCGGGGGGCGGGCCATCGCGACCTTCCGGAGGCGGGTCGCCAAATTCGTCCGGTGGCGGGCCTCCGCGTCCCTCCGGTCCACCGGGTGGACCTCCCCCGCGACGACGCGGATCGGGACGGCGCACGGGAGCCGGATCGGGAAAGGGGAATCCTTCAGGCAGGGCTTCTTCCATCGCCTCGGACCATCCCGCCGAGCCGATGATCCGCTCGCCCTCGAAAAAATCGCGTGCACTGATCGCGAGGAGGCCCTCCGAAATCTCATCGCGATGGTTCGCGTCGTAGAGTTCACCCATCGATTCCTCGTCGGCCCAAGGATTGACGTCGCGGATGAGACGTCCCGCGACGCCTTCGAGACGCACGTCGGTCGACTCGCGCACCGCCCGCATCATGAGGTGCCACGAGACGAGACCAAGCCCGGCGATCGCCAGGCCCGAGACGAGCATGGAGATCAGGGCGAGTCGAACACGGAGGGAGCGCCACATGGAAAAGTCAGGCCGGTTTGCCGATGCGGTATCCGACGCCGCGGACGGTTTCGATGAGTTTGTCAGGGTGGTCGCGGTCGATCTTCTTGCGCAACCGCTGGATGTAGACGTCGACGAGGTTCGTGTCGGGATCGAAGCTGTAGTTCCAGACATGCTCGCAGATCTGGGTACGGCTGAGGACGCGGCCGGGCGAACGCATCAGGTACTCGAGCAGGGAGAACTCCCTCACCGAGAGCGGGACCTCCTCGTTCCCACGGGTGACGGCGCGGGTGACGAGATTCATCGAGAGGTCGCCGATGCGGAGGAGGTGGCTCGCGACCCCGGCGGTCCGCCGTACCACGGTGTGGAGCCGGGCGATGAGTTCCTCAATGTAAAACGGCTTCGTTATGTAGTCATCGGCTCCCAGGTTGAGACCTTCGAGTCGTTCGTCGAGTTCGCTCCTGGCCGTGAGAAGGATGACGGGGACGGCGTTGCCTTTCTTCCGCAGATTCTTGAGGATGCTGAGTCCGTCGCGCCCCGGCAACATCACGTCGAGGACGATGGCGTCGTAGGGTTCGGTGAGGGCAAGGGCATATCCCTCGTCACCGTCGCGGACGACATCGACGACGAAGCCCTGCTCCTTCAGGCCCTTGCCGATGAAGGAGGCGATCCGTTCCTGATCTTCGACGACCAATACTCTCATGTCCGTGGCAAAAAGGAGGTCAGCATGGCCGGAGGTGAGGGCGGGTTCAAGGCAAATCGCGGAAGGCAAGGACTTCATGGAATCATTTGGCGGTGACGTTGAGCTTCACCACGTCGGCCGCCGAGGGAAGGAGGCCGGAGGTCGAACGGAGATAGTAGGAAAGCCTGTATCGCTTTTTCTTCTTCGCCGTCGCACCGCGCTCAGGTTGCAGGCGGATCTCGAGACTTTCGCTCGCGCCGAACGCAAGGTCGCCACTACCGGCGAGACCGACTTTCAGGGCGGCGGTGAGATTCTCCGAAGTCGGAGCCGTGCGGAAACAGGAAATCCGGACGCAGTTGTTCTTGCCGATTCCGGCATAATTCATCCCATCGGAGAGCGTGCCGTCGTTCTGCGCGTGGATGCCCACGGTGAAGCGGTCCCAGCGTCGGATCTTCGCCACCCGGGTCTGGCCGCTGGCCGAGAGGTTGACGACACCATCGCCGAGGTAGCTTCCATTTTCCGCCTCGACGAGAAGATCCGCTACGGCGCTGCCGGATACTCCCGCAACCGGGTCCCCGACCCCGGGATCGCTCCCGCCGTCGTCCGCGGCGATGACCCAGTAGTGGTAGGAAGCTCCAAGCTCGGCGGTCGTGTCGACAAATCCCGTGGTGTCGGTCGATCCCACTTCTTCCGCATCGTTGAAATCGGCGGTGCCACTGCGGAAAATGAAAAAGCCCTCGGCTCCCTCGGATGCCTCCCACGCCAGCATGAGTTCACCGGGATTCGATCCGAGGGAAACGGTGAGTCCCTCGGGATTGGAGATGTTGCGGCGTCCCGTCTTGGTTTCACTCACCTCCCCGTTGCCGTAGGCCGTCGCCGACTGCACATAGTATTGCACGGGCTCTCCCGCAGGGGCTCCAGTGTCCACCCCGGAGGTTCCGGTGACGGTTACCACGAGCGTGGCTTCCGCGGTTCCGACTTTGCGGAACACCAGGTAGCTCTCCGCTCCGACCACGGCGTCCCAGGTGATTTCGATACGGTCTTGGTATAGGGCATTGGTCGCTCCAACTCCCGTGGGTGCACGGAGCCGGCGGTATCCGGATTCGACGAGACTTCGACCCAGGAGTTCACCTCCGTCGTCGAAGAGTTCGACCTGATAGAAATAGGTGCGCAAAGGGGTGGTATCGATGTCATTGAAATTCGTCCCGGTGGTTTCCACAAGGGGGCTCATCGATGCCGGGTCCGGGCTGACACCGCGGAGAACACGATAGGCGGCGAGAGGAAAGGCCTGCTGCCACGAGAGCACGACTTCATCATACGAGCCGCCATCGCTGGCGTTGATGGTGAAACCATCCAGACTCAGGCCATCGGCCTTCACAACCGCGCTCGGTGCGCTGGCTTCGTCGGCATTCACGGAGACCACCCAGTAGTAGTCGCCCTCGGCCAGGTTGCCCTCGTCATCGTTGTAGTTGTCATTGACGAGGCTGGTGATCAGGACCGCGTCCACAAAGTCATCGGTCGAGGAACGGTAGACATCGAAACGAGACGCTTCAGGAACGTCATTCCAGCTCAATTTCACGGTGTCATTCAACAAGTCCCGCGTCGCCACCAATCCGGTCGGCGCGGAGAGCAGTCCCGCCGTTTCCCCGAAGACGGTCGCCTCGAACGAAGCCGATTCGCCGAGCCCCGCCTCGCCATCGACATACCAGCGGCCGAACAGGGTCACGCCATCCAGCGCCTCGCCGCCCGGAATCGCGACGGCGACGCTGGCGAAACCCGAGTGATCCGTGCCCAGAGAGGTATCCCAGCTGGTTCCCCCGGACGCGTCCAGACGGAATCGGTATTTGACGCTGCCTTCGGCGGGCACCCCGCCGCCGGGAACCATGGGCTCGTCATCGATCACGAGCCAGACCGGCTGTCCCACCGGCACACGGGAAAGGCCGACGGTGAAGTTCGCACTTCCGGAGAGAGAAGGTTCGATCGCCGTCATGAGGGGCAGGTTGCCCACTTCATCCTCGACGGCATCGTCAAACACCTCGGGCGTGTGGACCGATCCCGCGGAGAGAGCGGGACGCGAGAAGGGTCCCGACTCGGCGGCAACACGGGGATCGGTGAGGGGGCGTCCGAGGAAGGCAACGAGGGCGGCCTTCTCTGTGTCGGTGAGGCCGAGCGGCTGGATCACGGGTGGTTTGTTCGGGGCGTCGAAGTCGCCGCCTCGATCGTAGAATTCCACGACGTCTTCCAAGGTTTCGAGTCGCCCGTTGTGCATGAATTCGCCTCGGAGAGCGACGTTGCGGAGCGTCGGAGTCTTGAACTGGCCCCGGTTGCCGTTCACACCCGTCACCACGGAACGCCCGAGGTCTTCGCCCTGGGGACGCACCCCGATGTAGTGAAAGGCGTCGTCGGTGAAGCGGTTGCCGGCATGACAGCCCACACAGCCGTTGGTGCGGAAGAGATTGAGCCCCTGTTGTTCCTGTGCGGTCAGGGCTCCCGGCGTGCCCGCGATGAAGGCATCGATCGGTGCCTGATTCGAAACCAGGGAGCGTTCGTAGGTCGCGATCGCCATGATGATGCGAGAAGGCGTGACGCCGGCGCTGCCGAAGGCGGATTGGAAAAGCTCCGAATAGCTCCGCCCCGCGATCCAGGTCGTGAGATCCGCGGGAACCGCGGGAGACAACGCCAGGGGCAGGGCGTGCTCGCGACGCGAAGCCACGGCAGTCCAATCGCGGTCGGCATGGGCCATTTCGACACTGCTTGTTGGCGGTCCTGCAGCCTGACTCTCGAGCGCCGCACCTGTCGCGAGCACCACTTGGCCGCTCACCGGATCGGTGAAGGTCCCGGTGGCACGACCATCCCAGAAAAGCTCCGGCGGATACGCCGAATTGATCGCCGAAGGCGAATAGCGTCCCGTGACCTGCTGGGCAATGCCGAAGAAATCCGCGAGCTGTTGGAGTCCCGCGGCATTCGTGGCAATCACTCCGGGCGATCCGACAATGTCATCGGCATTTCCAAACGTCCCATTGGGTCCAGGATGCAGCGTCGTCGGGGTCGAGCGCGGATCCGATCCTCCGGCGACCGGTTGGTGACAGGTGCCACAGGCGACGGTGCGGGTGGAGGAAAGTTGCTCGTCCCAAAAGAGGGCCTTGCCGAGCTGGGTCTTGTCGGTCGTGATCGGATTCCCGGCCGGAGCCACCGGCGCCGCGAGCGGTTGGAGCGGAGGTGGCGGCGGGGGACCTTGCGCGACCACCGTGCGGGCGATCGAAACGGCGACCATCGTGGCGACGAAGAGAGGAAGTCGGGACAAACGGGAGGTTTCCATACGCCTACCTTTACCTTTCCCGCATGACAGACCTTGGAACGCCCGCATGACAGAATTGTCATCTTGCCGGATTTTTCCCAAGTCGATAAGATGGCTTGCACCTCCGATGATCGAGCCCGACCGACGCACTTTTCTGAAATTCACCACGGCAGGCCTCGCTTTTGCCGGTCTCGCCCCGGATGATGCTCCCGCACTTCCCTCGCCAATGACCCCCGAAGAACTCCGCTCCCTTCTCCTCGAATGCCTTGGCGGCCCTTGGCCCGAAGCCGGACCGCTCCGCCCCAAACTCCGCGAAACGATCCAGAAAGACGGCTACCGCATCGAGTCGATCACCTACGAAGCCCCGAGTGGCCTGGGCGACGGAGTGATCGAGGCGATCCCCGCCCTGCTCCTCATCCCCGACGGTGTCGATGCCGCGCATCCCGCCCCCGCCGTCGCGGTCTGGCATCAGCACAATGGCGAATGGCATCTCGGCAAAAGTGAACCCGCCGGCCTTGCGGGAGATCCCTCGCAGCACACCGGCCTCGCGTTCGTGAGGGAAGGCTACGTGGTCCTCTGTCCCGATGCCCAATGTTTCGAGGAACGCCAGGATCCTAACGAACATCAAAAAGGCGGCGGCTACGAGCGTTTTGAATTCCTCCGCTACCTCGTGCAGGGCAAATGCATGGCCTGGAAGAACATCCTCGACATGCGGCGCGCGGTCGATTTCCTGGTTTCGCGTCCCGAGGTGAAGGCCGACCGGATCGGCTGCTACGGTCACTCGATGGGCTCGACTCACACCTGGCTCGTCGGCCCCTTCGAGCCGCGCCTGAAGGCTCTCGTCGGCAATTGCTGCCTCCCCACCTACGCCGCGATCCACGGGCACGGGATGTTGCACTGTTTTCCGAATTTCGTGCCCGGCTGGTTTCAACATGGCGACACGCCCGAGATCGCCGCACTCACCGCCCCGCGCGCCCTGCACCTGAATCTGGGCGAGAATGACGGGGGCAGCCCGATCGAGGAGGCCCGTGCCGGTGTCGCGCGCATCGCGACGGCCTACGCGGCGGCGGGTGCGTCGGGGCAATTCGAATCTTTCATCGAACCCGGCGTCGGCCACGTCCTTTCACCGGCGATGTGGGAAAAGACGCGGGAGTGGTTCGCCCGGCATTTGCGGTCGTGAGGAGCAACCCGCCTTACCCGAGCGTGAAGGTCTGCTTCAGGATCCCCGAAGTGTTGCCGTTTTTGTCGTAAACCTCGATCTCGATGGCGTTTTTCCCATTGCGGAATCCCTTCATCTTCTTGGTGATCACCGCGGAGGTCCCTGAAAGCACTCCTCCGTTGATCCACTTGCCGCGGTTGACCCGGTAGCGCCAGCGACCGAGTTCGACATTGTCGGTGGCCCGTCCCTTCACGATGAGCGATCCGAGCGGGCGGGCTCCGCGGATTTTCGTGAGGCTGACGCCCGGCCCGGAAACATCGTCAATCGTGATCGGCAGGACAAAATTCACCGTGTTCCCGTCGAGGTTGGTTGCGCGCAGGGTGAGGTTGGTGGTCCCGATCGGCCCGAGCGATTTCAAGTAAAGCGCCATACCAGCGACCGAGGCGTTGAGCACCGAAGGATTGCTGTTGCCCAGCAACGTGATCGCCACCGGAGGACATTCGCTGATCGAGTATACGTAGACGAGGCTGTTTGCGCCCGGAGTGGAGGGAGCGACGAGATCGTTCACCGGCACTTCACTCAGGGACATGTTGGAGGCGCCCGTGATGAGGGCGGAATAGTCTTTTCTCTGAAGATTGTTGAAGGAGTCGACCACCGCCTGACCTGCGGTCCCCACAACGCGGCCGAACGCGGTGAAGCCTCCGTTTTGGCGGTCGAGGATCTCGGGATTATAACGAAGCGTCGGGGGATCGCCAGAATCCAGAATTCCAAGGCTCAAACTCAGAAACCACTCGTTCGTCGCACTGTCAGGGTTGTTACCCAGCTTTGCCATCGCAATGGTCCCGCGGGTGTTCGAAATCCCCGGTTCGTTCGGCACGGCGGCTTGTTTCGGAACGGCTCGCCATTGGGTCGGCGTGGCGGTGGAGGAAGCCGGTCCCGCCCCGCCTCCCTGGACCACGAAATTCGCGGCGACCCGATGGACGTAGGTGACGTTGTAGTCACCCCGGTTCGCGTATCCCAGGAAATTGGAGACCGTCTTGGGGGTCGCCTTGTCGAACAGCGCAACGATGAAGGATCCCTCGGACGTGTCGAACCATGCCCCCTTGGGTCGGGAGGGATCACTAAATAGTTGGCGAATGTCGAGGAATCCCTCCACTCCGATATTCTGGGTCGGGAGCGAGAAATTGGGCGCGGCCACCACGGGAACCGAGGCTGCAGGGAGAACCCGGAGAAAACGGACCTGCTCGAAGACCTTGCCTCCGTCAAAAGTGATGCCGATGTAGATTCGATAGACCCCCGGGGAGGACACGGTGCCACTGATGACTCCCGTGTTCGAGTTCAAGGTGACGGGGACGCTGGCGGTAATCGAGGCCAATCCCGTCGCGGTGAAAGTTTCCGGCGTTCCATTGTAGACCTCGATTTGGTGGGTAAACGGAACCCCGACACGTGCCTCCCAACCCTCCGGCACTTCTTGGGGTGAGCCACCGTTCGGATTGAGATAAAGATCCAAGGCAGCCTCCGGTTTGGTCACGGTCGCTTCGACCCAGTTCAGATTCGCCTCAATTTCTCCGGTCTTGAAGGGAGCGACCCGGTATTTCACCTCCTGCTCGGTGGTAGACGGTGCCGCTAAACGAAAGACCTCGGAGTTGGCAGGCACTTCACCCACTCCAACCCAAGCCATGGTCGTGGGATTCCACCGATCAATGTAGTAGGAGGTCTCATCCGTCGCATTGTCAATCCACGCCAAATGTACCCGGCTCTGATTCGGAGCATAAGCCTTGACCTGAGTCGCGGCTACCGGCGGCACAGCCCGGGCAGGAATGATCGCGCCCACCGCGAGGGCGGAAAAAAGAAAGAGGGATTTTACACGCATACTGACGGGGGAGTTGTCGCAAGCCCGGCGGCGTGTGACAAGCCGATTTTACTCCGCCCGCCCACCAGAATCCCGCCCAAATCGGCCCTTTCGATCGATCTCTCCTCCATTCTGGCAGGAAACCTGCGCTTCCGAGGACTCAGAAAAGACACAAGGAGGGCTGGCAGATCCGGCCGCGCCGACTATCTTGCCTTCCCCCGAAAATCCGCCCCCGACGGGACCCATGCCGATTCACGGAACTTCCTCCTATCCCCCGCTCCATCTTTCCGCCGGTCGCCCGAATCCCCTCGGGCCGACGGTATTGCCCGATGGCACGGTCAATTTCGCCGTCTACGCCCCGCAGGCGATCTCGGTGGAGCTCTGCCTTTTTCTCGATCCCGAGCGACCGACCAAGGAATCGATCCGACTCCCCCTGAAAGAGCGCCACGGCGACACCCTGCACCTCGCTGTCTCCGGGATTCCTGCCGGGAGCACCTACGGCTACCGTATCGACGGTCCATGGGATCCGCTCGCGGGGCTGCTTTTCAATCCCCACAAGCTCCTCCTCGATCCCTACGCCCGCCGCATCGCCAGCCCCTCGCGCTCCCATCCCTCGCTCCGCTCGCGCGACGAGAGCGGTGACCGCGAGCGCACCGACAGCGCCGCACACGCCCCCCGGGCCTTTGTTCCCGTGACCGATTGCTACGATTGGGAGGGCGATGCGCCACCCGGGACACCGATGGCCGACACCGTCATCTGCGAGATGCACGTAAAGGGCTTTTCGCAGCTCAATCCCGACGTGCCGGAGCCGATCCGGGGCTCCTACGCCGGACTCGCCCATCCCGCCTCGACCACCTACCTCCGCGACCTCGGCATCACCGCGGTGCAGCTTCTGCCCGTCCACCAGCATCTCGACGACGGATTCCTCCTCGAGCGGGGTCTCGTCAACTACTGGGGCTACAACACCCTCGGCTTTTTCGCCCCCGAGGCCCGCTACGCCGCCTCCGGAGATCCTGTCACGGAATTCCGCGACATGGTCAAGGCGCTCCACCAGGCCGGGCTCGAGGTAATCCTCGACGTCGTCTACAACCACACCTGCGAAGCAGGTCCAGATGGCCCGACCTGTTTCCTCCGCGGCTTCGACAACCGCTCCTACTACCACATCGACCCGGCCCGCCCCGGTCATTACCTCGACTTCACCGGCTGTGGCAACTCCGTCGATGTGTCGCACCCTCGTTCCCTCCGGCTCGTGATGGACAGCCTCCGTTATTGGGTCGAGGAAATGCATGTTGATGGCTTCCGCTTCGACCTCGCCGTCGAACTCGGGCGCGACGCCCAGAGCTACAGCCGTCGCGCCACCTTCTTCCAGGCCGTGCACCAGGATCCCGTGCTCTCGGGCGTGAAACTGATCGCCGAGCCCTGGGACCTCGGCTACGGCGGCTACCAGATCGGCAATTTCCCGATCGACTGGGCCGAGCTGAACGGAAAATTTCGCGACGGCGTGCGCCGCTTCTGGCGTGGCGATCCGGGTGTCTCGGGAGAGCTCGCCGCCCGCATCACCGGCAGCGAGGATCTCTTTTCCCACAACCGCCGCACCCCTTCGGCAAGCGTGAATTTCATCACCTCGCACGACGGCTTCACCCTGCACGACCTCGTCAGCTACAATCAGAAGCACAACCTCGCCAACGGAGAGAAAAACGCCGACGGGGACTCGCACAACATCTCCTTCAACCACGGCGTCGAAGGCGTCACCGACGATCCCGCCATCCTCGAGCTGCGCCGTCGCCAGGCCCGGAATTTCCTCGCCACCCTGATCTGCTCGCAGGGCGTCCCCTTTCTCCTTTCGGGAGATGAACGGCTCCGCACCCAGCACGGCAACAACAACAGCTATTGCCAGGACAACGAGCTCAGCTGGATCCCGTGGAATGACCCGCCCGAGGCCGTCGCCCTGCGCGATTTCGTGAAACGTCTCCTCGCCCTGCGGCGCGAATTCCCCATCCTGCGGCGCAATGCCTTCTTCGACGGGCAGCCGCTCGACAGCAACGGCATTCCAGACATCTGCTGGCTGCGCCCGGACGGAAAACCCAAGGAATCGATCGACTGGGAGGCGGAGAAGCCGGGGTCCTTTGCTGTGCTCATCAACGGCGGGGAGGAAAGCCCCTCACTCCTCTTCCTCTTCAATGCCCGTCACCAGACCCGCGAATTCCACTTTCCCCAGTCGCCGCGCTGCCACTGGACTCTTGTTGCCGACACGACCGATCCGGCCCGCGCCGGCGACCACGCTGCTCCGCCCGCCTTTCTCTCACTGGAGCAGCGCTCCATGCAGATCTGGAAACAGGGCGCGCCCCTGCGTCCCGAGGTCACGACTTCACGTCCCTCCGTTCGAACGCGATCCAGCCGACGAGAAATCCCGTCAACCCGAATCCGACGAGCCAGACAGCGGCTTCCGCAAAGCGCGCCCAGGGGATTTCCTGGTGGAGGAGGAGGAGCCACGCCGACATCCGCGACGTGATGAAATACTCCCGGTAAGGATCGAAGGCAGGGAGAGGGATGGAGGAAAGGACGCGGTCGGCCACACAGATCGCGACGGTCAGGATCGTTGCGGCGGCCGGTTTGATCTTGAAACACCCTAACATGAACGCCATTCCGATGACCGGAAGGTAGATCAGGGAGAAGGCGAAGATCGAGAAAAAGTAACGCCAGAGGCCCTCGTTCCATTCGAAGAGCGAGACCCTCGGCAGGTCCGGTGTCCACACCAGCATCCCGCCGCCCCAGCCCCGCTCGAGCACGCCGACGAGGAAGGCACTAACGCCGACGAAAAGAAAGAGCACCGTCGTGTAGATCTGGCAGGAAAGGAACTTCACCAGGAGCAGCCGGAATCGCGAAACCGGACGCACGAGAAGTAGCCGCAGATTTCCGTCCTCCGTTTCCTTCGCGAGGATGTCTCCCGAGATGAGCGAAACAAAAACGACCCCGAGCAGCAGCATCGTGAAGGTCACGATGAGAAAGCCCAAAGTCAGAGCGGAGAAATACTCATCGAAACCACCCGCGATCCGCTCGATGAAACGCTCCATTCCCTCCTGGGAGCGTTCCCGGGTCCAAAGCCAGTAGAAGAGCATCTCCACCGCCAAAAAGACCCCGAACCCGATGTAGGTGCGTCGGCGTGCGAAGAGCCGGAAAAGCTCCCAACCAAGTTGGCGGAGGAAAAGCATGGACTTCGGAGAGTCTACGAGCCTGCGGGGCTTGTGGTCAAGGCGGCCAATCGACGAATGACACGCTTTGCGATTGAAACAGCCTCGTTTCCGGCCAAGACTTCCCGACCCATGACACCGACCCGCCAAGAGCCGACCCGACCGGGTTGGTTGTCCGACCTGACCCTCCTCGGTCTGGTTTGTTTGGCCGCCTCGGGCATGGCGGGTTCCTGCCGGCAGGAAACCCGCGCCGATCAGGCGACGCGGGAGAAGATCCTCCTCCTCGGCAACGGGGCCGAGCCGAAGGCGCTCGATCCGCACATCGTCTCGTCGGTGGGCGACGCGAACATCCTCCGAGCGCTTTTCGAAGGCCTCGTCATCAACCACGTCTCGGACGACACAATCCACGAACCGGGTGTCGCGGAACGCTGGGAGCCGAACGCCGACTTCTCGGAATGGCGCTTCTTTCTGCGAAAGGACGCGAAGTGGTCGAATGGTGATCCGGTCACGGCGCACGACTTCATCTATTCCTACCATCGTGCCCTTCATCCCCTGACCGCATCGCCCTACGCCTCGATGCTGTTTTTCCTGAAAAACGGGGAGGATTTCAATACCGGCACGATCCAGGATTTCGCCGAAGTCGGCGTGAAGGCCGTGGGGGATCACGAACTCATCTGCACGCTCGAGAGTCCCGCCCCTTACTTCCCCGACGTCGTCAAGCACACCACTTGGCTTCCCGTGCACCGCGGCACGATCGAGAAGTTCGGGAAAATGACGGACAGCTACACCGACTGGCAGAAGCCCGGCAACCACGTCAGCAACGGCGCCTTTCAACTGAGCGAGTGGCGCATCAATGCCCACGTCAAGGTGCGCCGCAATCCCCACTACTGGGATGCCGCGAACGTGAAACCGAACGGGATCGACTTTTACCCGATCGAAAGCCCCTTCACCGAGGAGAAGGCCTTCCGCAACGGACTCATTCATTACTCCTATGCCTTCCCCGAAAACCTCGTCGCCAAGTATCAGGCAATGGCGGATTCGCCCCTGCGCAGCGAGACCTACAACGGGTCGTATTTCTACCGCTGCAACGTGACGCGCGCGCCGACGAACCACGCCGATTTCCGCCGTGCCCTCGCCTACGCGATCGATCAGGAGACGATCGTGAAGTATGTGACGCGAGGGGGCCAGGTCCCGGCCTACGGCTTCACCCCACCGGCCGAGGGAGGTTATCAACCCCCGCGGGTGATCGGCTTCGATCCGGAAAAAGCCCGCGAGTTCCTGAAGAAAGCCGGCTACGCGAGCGGCAAGGACGTGCCCGAGTTCACAGTCTTTTTCAACACCCTCGAGTCGCACCGCAACATCGCCGTCGCGATCCAGGACATGTGGAAGAAACACCTCGGGATCGAAAAGGTGAAGATCGAAAACCAGGAGTGGAAGGTCTTCCAGCAGACGACGCAGGATCTCCGCTACGACGTCTCCCGGGCCGGCTGGATCGGCGACTACGTCGATCCCTACACCTTCCTCAGCATCTGGCGGACGGGCGACTCGAACAACTACACCGGCTGGACGAGTCCCGAATACGACCGTCTCCTCAATGAAAGCGCCCTCCTCAGCGATCCGGCGGCGCGTCTCGCGAAACTCGGCGAGGCCGAAGCCATCCTCCTTGATGAGGTACCCATCCTCCCGATCTATTGGTACACCCGCGTCTACCTCCTCCATCCCGATGTGAGGAACTGGCACCCGACCCTGCTCGATCACCATCCCTACAAACACATCGATCTGGTGCCGTCGGAGAAAGGAGGATTACGCTGATGGAAACGGCGCGTTATCTCCTTTCCCGCTTCGCGCAGTCGCTCTTCGCGTTGTTCTGCATCATCACCCTGACCTTCTTCCTCGCACGGCTCGCGCCGGGTGGTCCTTTCCTCGACGAGAAGAAAATCCCCGAGCACCTCGTCGAGCAGATGAAGCGGAATTACGGCTTCGACAAGCCGCTCCCGGTCCAGTACGCGATGTATCTCGGCCGACTCGTGAAGGGTGACCTCGGTCCGTCTTTCGGCAACAAGGGGTTTTCCGTGAACGAGATCATCGCCGACAGTTTCCCGGTCTCCGCCGCCCTCGGATTCTGCGGACTCGTCCTCGCCCTCGCCCTTGGAATTCCCGTCGGCGTCTTCGCGGCAGCCAAACGGAACACGATCGTCGACTACACCCTGATGTCGCTGGTGACACTGGGGATCTGCGTGCCCACCTTCGTCGTCGCTCCGCTCCTCGGCGAGATCTTCGCGCTGAAGCTGGGATTGTTCGACGTCGCCCTTTGGGAGAACAGCTCGGCCTGGATCCTCGGATCGGTCACGCTCGGCCTTTACTACTCGACCTACATCGCCCGCCTCACCCGCGGCAGCATGATCGAGGTGTTGAGTCAGGATTTCATCCGCACCGCAAAAGCGAAGGGTGTGCCGCCGCTCGCGATCCTCTTCAAGCATGCCTTCCGCGGCGGCATCACACCGGTCGTCGCCTTCCTCGGGCCCGCCATCGCCGGACTGATCGGCGGCTCCTTCGTCGTGGAGACGGTCTTCGGCCTGCCGGGACTGGGACAGCACCTCATCAAAGCCGCGTCGAACCGTGACTACTGGCTCATCAACGGCACCGTCTCCGTCATCGCCGTGCTCATCCTGACGATGAATTTCCTCGTCGACGTGCTCCAGGCCTGGCTCGATCCGAGAACCCGAGGCAAATCCTAGAATCCCGAATGGCTTCAACGCGACAAGATCCTTCGAACGCAGAGCACGGGTTGAAAACCCGTGCTACGCCCGAAGCCATCGAAAAGGGCAGCTCCCTCGGGCGCGACGCATGGCTGCGCCTGAAGAAGAACCACCTCGCGATGGGCAGCCTGTGGTTCACGATTCTGATCATCCTCGTCAGCTTCCTCCTGCCTCTCGTGCCGGGCATCCCCGATCCGAACACGACCCACCCCGACCTCCAATCGATGCCGGCCTTTTCCTCGGCCACGTCGATGGATGGCAAGGAGGTCTACTACCTGCTCGGGAGCGATCCGCTCGGACGTGATGTGTTTTCGCGCATCCTTTACGGTGGCCGTGTCTCGCTCTCGGTGGGATTCCTCGCCACCCTGGTCTCTTTGACGATCGGCGTGGTCTACGGCGCCGTCTCCGGCTACCTCGGCGGACGAGTCGACGCGGTGATGATGCGCATCGTCGACATCCTCTACGCCCTCCCCTTCATGATCATCGTGATCATCCTCTCGACCTATGTCTCGGCGATGGAGGACTGGAAACCGGTGCGCTTCCTGAATGAACTCTTCGGCAACTCGCTATGGCTGCTTTTCATCTGCATCGGCGCGGTCGAATGGCTGACGATGTCGCGGATCGTGCGCGGACAGGTGCGGGCGCTCAAAGGACAGGAGTTCATCGATGCGGCGCGCAGTCTCGGCCTTTCCCAGTCGCGCATCATCTTCCGCCACCTCATCCCGAATACGCTTGGTCCCGTTATCATCTACACGACCCTCACGGTGCCGGCGGTGATGCGGCTCGAGGCCATCCTCAGCTTCCTCGGCCTCGGGGTGCAACCACCCGACGCGAGTTGGGGATCGCTCATCAAGGAAGGGGCCGACCTCATGGCGAGCGATCCGGGGCTGCTCCTCTATCCGGCGATCGTTTTTGGGGCGACGCTCTTCTGCCTCAATTTCCTCGGCGACGGTCTCCGCGACGCGCTCGATCCGAAGAGTTCGAAAGACTGAAGCCTGAAATGGTTCAGGAGAATTCCTTTTTCAGCTTCTCGATCTCGTCCTTGAGCATCGCGCTGATGCGGTGCTTCGCGAGGTAGACCTGCGACTGGCTCACGCCGAGTTCCTTCACGACCTTGGCGACCTCCCATTCCTTCACGACGTAGGCGTGGAAAATCTGATACTGGTTCGGCGAGACGAGCTTCTTGACGCGTTGCAGGGCGACCTCGGTGAGATTCGACATCCACTCGCGGTCCCAGACCTGGTCGAGCACGTCGGCGCCGTTTTCGCCCTCGAGCCGCTCGATCGTGGCGGTGCGGCGGTCATCGCCATCCGCTCCCGGTGTGCCGCCGGCCTGGTTCATCGCAGCGGGATTGCGCTGCTTCAGGCGGAACTGGTCGGAGATGCGCCAGCGCGTGATGTTCATCAGCCAGGTCTTGAAGGAGCCCTTTTCGGGATCGTAGACCTGTCCTTTTTTCCACTGTTTCGCGACGGCGAGCACGGTCTCCTGCACCACATCAAAGGCCTCTTCGCGGCTCAGCCCGGCCTTCACCGAGACGCTGTAGATGAGGCGCCAATAGGTCTGGTAAAACTCGTCCCAGGTGCGCTGATCCTCCCAGTCGGCGAGCCGCTCGATGAGGCTCTTCCGGGTGCGGGCAAATTGCTCCTTCTCGTCGAATTTCTCCATGGGCGGAATTGTAGACCTGATCCGGCGCGGGGGAAGATGAAAATCGGTCATCCCTTCTTTCTCCGATTACTGCAGGCGAGCGTCGCGCTGGGCAACTCGCCGAAGAGGCGGCGATAGAGCGAGGGGAAACGGCCGAGGTGGGAGATGCCATGGTCGAGGGCGATCGTCGTGACCTGCCTGGACTCTTCCGCCTTGGCCCGGACCAACTCGCGGCGGATCGCATTGAGACGGATCTTTTCAAGGAACTCACGCGGACTCATCGCGAAGGTCTCGCGGAAGGCATACTCGACCTCGCGTCGGCTCGCGCCGATGGCGAGGGGCAGCTCGCTCACACCGACCGCGACATCATGATGGCTGCGCAGCCAGTCCTCGGCGCGACGGGCGAGACGGGCCCGGTTGCGGGTGGACTCCCGCGGAACGGGAGCACGGGAGGCTAGCTCCCAGACCTGCGTCATGAAACAATTCACCACATCCGCCACCTCAAGAGCGACCAGAGCGGAATCCCGATCTTCGGTGTGGCGCAGGGATTGTCGCAGGTTCAGCAGGCATCGTTCCATCGCCACAAAGCGGTCCGGAGGCACCGGAACCACGACCGCTTCCAGCGCGCTCCCCTCATGTCCCGCGGCGCGTCGGCACTGCTCCCAAACGGAAGCCGGCACGCCGATGGAAGAGCATTCGAATCCCGGACCGATCCAGCCATCGATCGCCTCGCCCGGCGGCGTGCAAACGAGAAAACCGCGGCTCACGGAGCTGCCATACCAGGAGGATTCTCCTTCGCCGCGCATCAGGGCGACCGAGGCCCAGTCGAGCGGCGGGTACCCGAGGATGCGGGCGCGGACCTCCGCCTGCTGGAAGTCGAGGGTCCATTGCCTCGTCTGGAATTGCTCGACGATCGTGGGTCTTTTCTGTTGCCCGAGGAAATCCGCTTTCAGGCTCGCCCCCGAGACCGCCACCGCGAACTCATCCGGATCGTTCATCCGGTGCACCAGATGCCGGAAGGCCGGTGAGGACGGAGATGCTGGCGGGTGCGCGTTCAAGGCTTGCCGTGCGTGAAATGGATAGCAACTCTGGCCTCAATGCGGGAAGGTAACAACCGTTTTAGACGCATCCCATGAGACCTTCCCACACCCGTCTTTTGCTCACCCTCGGCTCCCTCGCCGCCCTCTCCGGACCGGCGCTTGCGCAGGAGAAACCGGCCAAACCCCACATCCTCCACATCGTTGCCGACGACCTCGGCTGGAAAGACGTGGGCTTCAACGGCTGCACTGACATCAAGACTCCGAATCTCGACCAACTCGCCGCCGGAGGTGCGAAGTTTTCCCAATTCTACGTGCAGTCGATGTGCACGCAGACCCGGGCCGCACTCATGACCGGGCGCTACCCCTTCCGCTACGGCCTGCAGACCGCGGTGATCCCTTCGGTCTCGGCCTACGGCCTCGACACGGAGGAAAAACTGATGCCGGAGGTCCTCAAGGCCGCCGGATACCAGACCGCCCTCATCGGCAAATGGCACCTCGGCCACGCCGACAAAATTTGGTGGCCGCGCCAACGGGGCTTCGACTACCACTACGGCGCGATGATCGGCGAACTCGATTATTTCACCCACGAGGAGCACGGCGTGCTCGACTGGTATCGCGAGAATGAACCGGTGAAGGAGGAGGGCTACACCACGCAGCTACTCGGAAACGACGCCGTGAAGAGGATCGAAACCCACGATGCCGCGACCCCGCTCTACGTTTACCTCGCCTTCAACGCCCCGCACACCCCCTACCAGGCCCCGCAGGAATACCTCGATCGCTATGCCTCCATCGAGGATCCCACGCGCCGCATCTACGCCGCGATGGTCTCCTGCCTCGACGACGAGATCGGCCGCGTCGTCGCCGCGCTCGACAAGAAGGGAATGCGGGAAAACACCCTCATCTTCTTCCACAGCGACAACGGTGGCACCAAGAACGCGATGTTCGCCGGGGTCATGGCCGATGTCTCCAAGATCAAGATTCCCTGCGACAACGGACCCTATCGCGATGGCAAGGCCTCCCTCTTCGAAGGCGGCACGCGCGTCTGCGCCTTCGCGAACTGGCCCGGAAAGATCAAAGCGGGAGAAGTCGATGGACTCATCCACGGCGTCGATCTTTTCGCCACCTTTGCCTCACTTGCCGGGGCCTCCACCGAAGGCTGCAAGCCCCTCGATGGCGTCGATGTCTGGCCGACCGTCTCCTCCGGAGCCGACTCCCCTCGTGAAGAGATCGTCTATAACGTGGAGCCTTTCCGCGGGGCGGTGCGCCAGGGCGACTGGAAGCTGATCTGGCGGACGATGTTGCCGTCGAGCGTCGATCTCTATCACCTGCCCGAAGATCCCTCCGAGCAGAAGAACCTCGCCGCGGAACATCCCGAAAAAGTCGTCGAAATGCAGAACCGGCTCAATGCCCTCGCGAAGGAAGCAACCAAGCCGCTCTTCCTCCTCGATCAATTCAAGGTGATCCAGCGGAACATGGCCGGAGAACCGGTCCTGCCGATCGAGGAAGGTTTCGGCGAGACCGAGACGCCGTGATCTCTGGCGGCCTTTTCGCTTGGCATCGGCCGCGGCCTCACTAAGGTCGTGGCATGATACGCATCGGCATCGTCGGCTGCGGCCGCATCCTCGCCGCCCACCTCGAGGGATACCGGCTCCTGCGTGAGGCGGGCGTGGAGGGATTCGAAATCACCGCCCTCTGTGCCCGCAAGGCGGAGGACGCCCTCGGCTATGTCAGGCGCGGCGAAGGACCACCGCAGAGACGCGCCGTTTCCGCCATTCCCGGCGACCCCCTCGCCGTCGGTGATCAATACCTCTCCGATTTCCAACCCGACACGGAAGTCGAGGTCTTCACCGACTACCGCGAGATGATTGCCTCGGGCCGCATCGACGTGGTGAACGACTTCTCCGTCCACAGCCTGCATCACCAGGTCGCGGAGGCCGCCTTTGCGCAAGGGAAACACCTCCTCTCGCAGAAGCCGCTCGCCGTCTCGATGGAAGGGGCCCGACGCATGTGCGAGGGAGCGGAGAAGGCGGGGGTGACCTTCGGTGTTTTCGAAAACCTGCGCTTTGTCCCCTGGGTGCGGCACCAGCACTGGGCCTTTTCACCCGAGGGACCGGCCGGCCATCTGCAAATGGCGGTGATGGGCAACATCGGCACGTGGTGGGCACCCGATCTCGTCGTCGCGGAGACCCCTTGGCGGCATTCGCTCGTAGAAGGCGGCGGCATGGCCCTCGATCTCGGCCCTCATTTCTTCGATCTCATCCGCTACATCTCCGGCAGCGAGGTGGACTCGGTCAGTGCCCGCACCCAGGTCGTCGAGCCGACCCGCTGGATCGTGCGCGAGGGGAAGAAGGTCGATCCCGTCACCTGCGACGCCGACGACACCTTCCACGCCCATTTCCGCCTCGCCTCCGGCGCGGCGGGATCGATGTTCGGGAGCTGGGGCGGACACGGCGGCAACACCGTCGTCGGGGAAGGGACGGTCTTTTACGGCACCAAAGGCAAAGTCACCGGCGACACCCTCCATCTCGATGGCGAGGAGCCGCAATCCCTTTCCGCCCTCTACCGGGAAAACGCCTCCTCCGAGCTGCAAGCACGCCATTTTCCCCTCGGCCTCACGAACGACTTCGCCCTCGCCCAACTCGACTGGCTCCGTGCCGTCGAGCGGGGTGGCCAGCCCGAATGCAGCGGTGCCGAGGGCCTCCGCGACCTCGCCTGCGCTTACGCCCTTGTCGAATCGAACCTCGCAGGACGCGAAGTCACCCTCGCCGAAATCGAATCAGGCGCCCTGCGCTCCTATCAAATCCCCATCGATCAACGCTTCGACCTAATTCCCTGAGCTCCCTCGTGACTCGTGACCCTTTACTCGTGACTTCCTCCCCATGCACCGTATCATCACCCTCGGCCTCCACCACGACCACGTCTGGAGCAATCTCGAAGAACTCGCCGCGACAGGTCGGGCCGAACTCGTCGGAGCCGCCGATGCCGATGCGGAGTTGCTCGCGAAATACCGCGACCGTTTCCCGGGAGAAACGACGGCATCCTACGAAGAGCTCCTTTCCCGCGACGGGCTCACCGCCGCCTATGTCTTCGGCAGCAACCGACTCAGCGAAGATCTCGTGGTGAAAGCCTGCGAGCGCGGTCTCCATTGCCTCGTCGAGAAGCCCATGGCAGCGACCCTCGCCGGCGCGGAGCGTATGCATGTGGCGGCGAAGGCCAACGGGGTGCGCCTCATGGTGAACTGGCCTTTCGCCTGGTGGCCGCAACTCCGCCATGGCATCTACATGGCCCAGGTCGGCGAACTCGGACAACTCTGGCAGGTGCGTTACCGCGCCGCCCACCAGGGACCGGTCGAGCTGGGTTGTTCGCGGCAGTTCTGCGAATGGCTCTACGATGCCGAACTCAACGGAGCCGGCGCGATGATGGATTACTGCTGTTACGGCGCCGTGCTCGCGGACGTGTTGCTGGGACAGCCCGAATCAGTCTCCGGGCTGCGCATCAGCTCCGGCCTGAAGCCCGATCTCGCCCTTGAGGACAACGCCGTGCTCCTCCTCAAATACCCGAACGCCCTCGCCACGACCGAGGCGAGCTGGACCCAGATCGGCCACCTCACCAGTTACAGCACGACGATCTACGGCAGCAGCGGCACCGTCCACATCGAGCCCGGTCACGAAGGACGCATCCTCCACGCCAGCGCGGAACATCCGGACGGCATCGCGCTCCAAGTGCCGCCCCAGCCCGAACATCTCCGCAACGCCAGCACCCATTTCCTCGCTGCGATCGAAGATCCAGCGATGGAAATCCATCCCCTCTGCGACGCCGATCACGGACTGAACGCCCAGCGCATCCTCGAGAAAGGGATCCAAGCGACCGCTTGAGCCGACTCACTCCGCCCCGTCTTCGAGCCGGGCTTCCAGGTCCTTGACCCGCTTCATGAGGTTGCCGAGTTGCTTTACGCGCATGGCCTCGCGTCGGTCTTCCTTGAAGGGCCGCGCCGGATATCCGAAATAGGTACCTCCCGGCTCGTGGATCGAAGAAATCGCCCCGCTGCGCCCGCCCAGCGTGACCCGATCGGCGATGGTGAGATGCCCGGCGACGCCGGACTGGGCCGCGAGGACGACATAATCGCCGATCCGCGTGCTGCCCGAGATCCCCGTCTGTGCGACGATGATGCAGTGTCTTCCGATGAAGCAGTTGTGCCCGATCTGGACCTGATTGTCGATCTTCGTACCCTCGCCGATGACCGTCTCGCCGAAACGGGCCCGGTCAATCGTGGTCGAAGCCCCGATCTCGACGTCATTGCCAATCCGCACGATCCCGAGTTGCTCGATCTTGCGGTGGCGGCCCTCCACGAATTCAAAACCAAATCCATCCGCCCCGATCACGACTCCGGGATGGAGGATGACGCGATCACCGACGAGGCAACCCTGGCAAATCGTGACGTTCGGAGCGATGACACAATCCTCACCAACCACGACACCCTCGCAGACGACCGCACCCGCTCCGATGCGAGTGCCCTTTCCGATGCGCGCGCCGCGCAGCACCGAGGCGTTCGGCGCGATCGAAACCGAGTCCGGATCGACGAACGCCCCGGGATCGACATAGGCAGCCGGAGAGACGCCCGGCACGAAAGGGGGCGGAAGCGTGCCGTAAGCGCGCACGATCTGATCAAAGGCCAGAATGGGATTCGCCACCGCGACGAGAGCACCCGCGTGATCCGCCTTCACTTCCCCGTCGGGCACAAGGACGAGTCCGGCCCGCGTTCGCTCGAGCTGCTCGCGGTACTTGGGATTGCCGAAGAAACTGACACAGGTCCCGTCGGCCTGATCGAGAGCGGCAAAATTCGTGAGTTCATGAGTGGCCTCGCCCCGGAGGAGTTGCCCTCCCACCATTTCCGCGACCGCCCCTACCGTGGTTTTCATCTCGTGGATACCGGAAATGAAAAAGAGGTTCTGGTATTAGACCAAGAACCTCTCCGTTCAATTCAAGCGAAGGCCCCTTAGTTCGTAGAGGTCGTCGCGGGAGCACCGGCGTTCAGCGCGGCAATCACGTCGGTAGTGAGGTCTTTCACGTTGGCCGAAGTGTAAAGAATCGCCTTGTTCGCCTTTGGAAGGAAAGACTTGTCAAAGACGAGGTCGAGACCCTGGGCTTGGACGATTCCGTCGACCGTCTTTTTGATCTCATCGACGAGAGTGGCTTCCATCTCCTGGCGGGCGGTCATGACCTCGGCGGAGGCCTTGCGCTGCGCGTCGGAGATTTCCTTGGCCTTGGCTTGGCGCTCTTGGAAGAGGGCCTGGAGTTTCTCGAGGGCCTCCTTTCGCTTCGACTCTGCAAGAGAGGTGTCCTTGTAGACGGCGTCGAGTTCCGTCATCTGATTCGTCATCTGCTGGTAGGCGGCCTGACGCTCATCGAGGTTCTTGCGCTTTTCATCCGCAAGATCGTTGATGTCTTTCACCTGGATCTCCGTCTTGTAATACTTGTTCAGCGCCTCTTGCATGTCGACGACGGCGATCTTGATCTCTTGGGCCTGGGCCGGGACGGAGGCGCCCGCGAGAGGCAGGACAAGAGAAGCGAGCAGGAGGGGCAGGTGGCGTTTCATGGGGATCAAATCGGGGAAGTCTTTCAGTCGAACGGAGAGGACCGGAGCGTTCAGCATGCCGGTCGGCCCTTGTTCAAACGCGGCAGGAACGTGCTTTCTTAGAAAATCTGCACGTTGTTCCTGCGGACTGGATCAGAACGTCGCACCCATGGTAAACTGGAAGCGGCCACCATCGTCGTCGTTGAAGGTGTCGGTCTGAAGGGGGAAGGCGTAGTCGAGACGAACCGGCGCGCTGCCGAGGACGAAGAGACGGAGACCGATACCCCAGTCGGAGTTAAGGCCACCCTCGATCGATCCGACGGGACCGTCGGTGACTTCACCCACGTCATAGAAGGTGGCGAAGCGGATTTTCTCCACCACGGGGATCGATGCTTCGATCGTGCCATAATAAGACGTGTTACCACCAAGGACTTCGCCGCTGACCGGGTCACGCGGGCCCACATCGCGGTAGTCGAAACCACGAAGGGTGTTCGCACCACCCAGGAAGTGACGGGTGAAGATGTGATCGCCCTCGGTCGAGTTGTTGAACTCGCCATTGAGGCTGACGATGATGTCACCGGGAAGCGTGAAGTATTGGGCGGCGCTGATGGTCGCGATCGTGTCATCCACGTCACCACCAAGACCGGCAAATTCAAATCCGGCCGACACCTTGTTCCCTTCGCGGGGCAGGAAGACGTTGTCGCGGGTATCACGGACGACGCTGGCACCCAGCGAGCTCTTGAAGAAGTCACCCTCTTCGGCGACGAAGGCCGGGGAGGCATTGGGCTCGGCGTCGATCTGCACCTGCTCAGCGCGGTAGTCACCCACAAGGTAGGTGAATTCACCGATCGACTTGCGCAGCGAGAGGGCCGCTCCGTAGTTGGTCTGGTCGTATTGGTCACTGAGGAAGAGAAGGTCGCGGTAGTAGAGCTCGGTCGTGAAGGCGAGGCGCTGACCGAAGAGCCAGGGCTCGGTGATCGACACGCTTGCGTCGGTGCGCTCCGAACCGGCACGGACACTGAAGCGGAAGCGCTGCCCGGCACCCGTGAAGCTGGGCCAGTCGAAGAGATCGAAGTTCGTCTGGGTCACTTCGAAGAAGCCGGTGAGGTTGTCGATCGAGCTGAAGCCCGCACCGAAGTTGACGGTGCCGGTCGGCTTCTCGACGACGCGGATGAGGAGGTCCTTCTCGTCGATGTAGCTCGTGTCGATCGGCATGATCTCCACATTCGAGAAGTAGTTCATGTTCTCGAGACGGCGCTGGGTCACGTCGGTCTTCGTGGTGTCATACATCTGACCGGGCTCGAGGGGGAGCTCGCGACGGATGACGTGATCCTTGGTCTTGTCGTTTCCTTCAATGTGAACCTGACCAACCTTGTAGGCGCGCCCCTCGGTGACATCGAGGACGACGCGGACACTGCCATTGCCGGCATCGTCGAGACGGGGAGTGACGCGGGCCTCGGCGTAACCGCGGCGGCCGTACTGGTCGGTAATGACCTTGATGTCATCCTTCAGCTTGTTGCCCGCAAACGCCTGACCCGCTTCCGTCTTGAGGTAGGGCAGGACATCGTTCTGCATATCCAGCACGGTGATGCCGGTGATGCCGATGGAGTCGACCTGGTAGGTCTGGCCCTCTTCAATCGTGAAGATGACGTCGACATACTTCGCGTCGACGCGCATGCGGGAGACGTTCACGACACGGGCATTGAGGTAGCCGTTGTCGCGGTAGAAGTCCTCGATGGAGCGGACGTCTTGGGCGAGCGTTTCGGGATCGGTTGAACCGCCCTTGCCGAACATCGTCGTGATGCTCTTTTCCTTCTGCGACATCTGCTCCTTCAAGCGGGAAGCGTTGAACGCCGAGTTGCCGACGAACTCAATGTTGCGCAGGACCCCCTGGGTGCCTTCGTCGATGGAGAAAAGAACCTTGGAGTAACCTTCAGCGGTCGGAGCGCCGATCGAGTAAGTCACGGTCGCTTCGGAGAAGCCCTTTTTGCGGTACATCTCCTGCATTTCTTCACGGGCCGTTTGAAGAACGGATTCGTCGATCGGCTTGTTCACATTGAGGTCGACCTTGCCCGCAAGCTTGGAAGTCTCGATGAGGGTGTTGCCGACGAATTCGACACCACCGTAGACGGCGCGGGTCTGGGCAACGACGATCACGGCGACACCACCGGACGTTTGTTCGGCGAGGATTCGGACGTTCTCCACGTCACCGCTGGCGTAAAGACTCTTCACGTCTTCATCGACCTGAGCCATGGAGAGCTTGTCCCCCACCCGGGTGGACATGTGCGAGAGCAGCCGCTCGGGAGCGACCGTCTGGTTGCCGACAAATTGGACGTCGATGGACTTCACCGTTGCGCCTTCCTGGGCTTGGGCGGATCCGGCGGCCGCGAACAGTAGCCCGGAGGCCAGGGTCGCGAGAGCGCATTTGAGAAATTTGGCTTGGTCGAATCTCGGTAAATTCATCGGCAATAAGAAAGTGTTCCGTGGCGTTGGCGCGGTGTTTGTGCGGTCTCTCGGGGAGTCCGGAATAAACCCACTTAGATAGAACCTCACGGGCCTACGTCAAGCTGGATTTTCCTCGGACACCCTTGGCGGAAAGGCAGGAATCGAGCCAACTAAACGACCGATTCCCCTTTCCTGCAATCGTTTATCGTAAATCACAGGTCACGCAAGCGAAACCTATCGACTTTTATAATTTTTAGGCTATCTTTATTTTCTGGAATTCTTGAATATCAGGATTTCCTTTCCTTAGCCTCTAGAAGTTCCCCTTCCGTCCCCAAAAACGTGCCTCCCACCCCCTCCAGCGATCCGTCCAGCCAGCCTGCACGGGAGTTCGAGCAAAGTCTGCGCCCGCCGGACTTCGAGGAGTTCTGCGGCCAGGCGAAGGTCAAAGAGCGCCTCATGCTCATGGTTGAGGCGGCCAAGGGGCGGAACGACGCCCTCGATCACGTCCTCCTCTGCGGCCCGCCCGGGCTCGGCAAGACGACTCTCGCGCACATCCTCGCGCGCGCTTTTGGCACCGAAATCCACCTCACGAGTGGTCCCCAGATTGAAAAAGCGGGCGATCTCGCCGGGATTCTGACAAATTTGCAACACGGCGACTTCCTCTTCATCGACGAGATCCACCGCCTCCATCCGGCGATCGAGGAATATCTCTATCCGGCGATGGAGGACTACAAGCTCGACATCATCATCGATTCCGGTCCTTCGGCCCGCTCCATCTCGCTTTCCCTGCCCAAATTCACCCTCGTCGGAGCCACGACCAAGGCCGGCATGCTGACGAGGCCGCTCCTTTCCCGCTTCGGAATCACGAACCGGCTCGATTATTATTCGCCGGAGGAACTCGTCATCATCATCCGTCGTTCCGCCTCGCTCCTCGGAGTGCCGATCGAGGACGACGGCGCCCTCGAGATCGGTGCCCGCAGCCGCGGCACCCCGCGGATCGCCAATGGCCTCCTCCGCTGGGTCCGCGATTACGCCCAGGTCCGCGCCGACAACATCATCACCCTCGATGTCGCCCGCGCCGCCCTCGCGATGCTCGACATCGACGAGGACGGGCTCGACGAGATGGACAAACGCATCCTCGAGGCCGTCGTCCACA
>Ga0209573_1001199_pt1 | contig 42220 bp, 45 predicted proteins | sample TNRBio252014_DNA_FD_185870 | JGI IMG/M metagenome (GOLD analysis project Ga0209573, IMG submission 185870) | Wastewater treatment Type I Accumulibacter community from EBPR Bioreactor in Madison, WI, USA - TNR Reactor_6/25/2014_ DNA (SPAdes)... | ecosystem: Engineered > Bioreactor > EBPR >...
GGGGGTGATATAGTCTATTTGGCTTCACACCTTAAAAACAAGATATTTGCAGACCCTGATTTAATATTTAAAGGTCTGTATGCAATTAGCGAAGTTAATAACCCCTAAGAAAATCAAGGCGTTACACAGCAAAAAGTGGACGTTTGTGGTTTTGATCCTGGCTGCTGTTTCCCCTGTTTTTTCGCAGGATAACTCCCCTTATTCCCGGTATGGTATAGGAGACCTTGTTCCTTCTACCAATATTGTCAACCGTGGTATGGCAGGTGTTTCGGCCGGCTATATTGATAATATGGCTATTAATTTCAGCAACCCGGCTTCTTATTCTTCTTTCCAGGCTTACCGGGAAAAGAAATCAAAAAAATTAAGCTCGGGCAGGGCTGTTCTTGACCTCGGGTTAAATTTTGAAAACCGCACACTCAGAGAACCTTCTGTAGCGCAAAAGTTTACTACCAGTAATGCATTGTTTTCTTATGTGCAGGTAGGTGTACCACTGAAGCAGAACTGGGGACTGAGTTTTGGTTTGAGGCCGGTTTCAAGAATTAGTTACAAGATCATCCGTAACGAAGTACTAAAAGATCCTGTTACTGGTTTGCCCATTGAAAATGCAAGCACTTTGTTTGAAGGCGATGGCGGTTCTTATCTCGCTTCAATAGGAACAGGATTCAGCCTGTTCCGAAGAGAAAAGAAAGGACTGGAAGAAAAGCTCAGTGTTGGATTCAACGGAGGATACCTCTTTGGTGAAAAAGATTATAGTACAAGAAGGGTATTAATTAATGATACGGTAGAATACTACAGGGCCAACTATGAAACAAGAACCAACTACGGTAATTTATATTTTAATGCTGGTGTTCAATACAGGCTCCCAATAACAGAAAAAATGATGCTTACCCTTGGTGCTTATGGCAACTGGGCGCAAAAATTGAATGGCTCCCAGGACAGGTTAAGGGAAACTTATGTGTATGACGAAAACCTCGGTAATGTAAGACTTGACAGCGTTTCTGATCTGCGGGATCTGAAAGGAAAAGTGGAACTGCCCTCTTCATATACTATTGGGTTCATGCTGCAAAAATTTGCAGTGCCTAATAAGGAAGGAGGCTGGATGCTGGGGATTGATTTTAATAATCAAAAATGGGAGAACTATCGTTTTTACGGACAATCAGATTCTGTACAGAATAAATGGGAGCTAAGAGTAGGTGCGCAAATCAGTCCTGTTCCCAAGAGAAATTATTTCAGCAATATTGCTTATCGGTTTGGCTTCGTCACCGGTCCTGATTATGTAAAAGTGGGTAAGAAGCTACCCCAATTTGGCGGAAGCTTTGGATTGGGATTGCCAATAGGCATCAGCCGGCAGGCGCCTAACCAGGTTACCTTTATTAATATGGCTTTTGAGTATTTGAAAAGAGGAAATGATGATAATGTCCTCAGGGAAAATATGTTCAGGTTCTCTCTCGGATTTTCACTCAGCGATATCTGGTTTGTAAAACGGAAATACGATTAAGTCCTTCAGGCCTTTACTTAACAAAAGGCTTACAAGAATACCTGTATGTCTTGCATGTCGTTTTCATATAAAATAATTGTAAAAACAGCCTATATCATTGCAGGCTGTTTTTTTGTTATGGCCTGCGAAAATGATGATAAGGTATTGCAAGACTGGACAAAAAGGGTGGTATTAAAAGAAGAAGCCACCAATATTGAAAGTTACCTGAGTCAGGACGGGAAACTAAAAGCAAAACTGACAGCTCCGTTGATGATAAGGGTGGCAGGAGATACTATATCTGTCGAGTTTCCTAAAAAGCTGCATTGTGATTTTTATGATGATAGTACCAAATTAGAAACCTGGCTGGATAGTAAATATGGTATCTATTATGAGAACCTGAATAAAGTGTACCTCAGGGATAGTGTGGTGGTAATTACGTTGAAAGGTGATACACTCCGGTCGCCAGACCTTTGGTGGGACCAAACCACCCGGATGTTCTATACAGATAAGTATGCTACTTATCATGGCATTGGAAAAAATATTTATGGAGGAAAAGGCCTGGAAGCCACACAGGACCTTAAAAGGATCATGTTCAAAGAATCTACCGGTAATATGAAAGTTTCACAAAACGGTTTTCCGGAATAGCAACAGCAACAGCACAGTTCTGTTATTAACTTCGCTTACCTTCGGTTTTTGTAGTTCAGCTTCTTTAAAATTCAGAATAAGAGTATATGGAATATCGTTACATGGGCAAAACCGGTCTGCAGCTGAGTGTATTATCTTTTGGCAGTTGGGTAAGCTTTCACAAACAGATCAATGATACTATCGCGGATGAACTGATGGGTATTGCGTATGATCACGGAGTAAATTTTTTTGATAATGCAGAAGTATATGCCCTGGGTGAAAGTGAGAAGATGATGGGGAGGGTATTGAAAAAGAAAAATTGGGACAGAACTTCCTATACGGTTTCATCGAAAGCTTTTTGGGGCTGGCGGGGAACGGCTAATAAACCCAATCAAACAGGATTAAGCAGAAAACATTTGGTAGAAGCCTGCCACGAAGCACTGCAACGACTGCAAACAGATTATCTTGATTTATATTTCTGCCACCGCCCTGATAAGAAAATGCCTATTGAGGAAGTAGTATGGACAATGCATAACCTTATACAACAGGGAAAGATTTTATACTGGGGCACCAGTGAATGGAGCGGGGTGGAAATTATGGAGGCACACCGGGTGGCGCAACAATACGGATTGATTGGTCCTTCTATGGAGCAGCCACAGTATAATTTGCTGGAGAGAAACAAAATGGAAAATGAGTTCTTAATGCTCTTTAAAACTGTTGGACTGGGAACTACTATCTGGAGCCCCCTTGCTTCCGGGTTACTAAGTGGTAAATATAATGATGGTATTCCTGAAGGAAGCAGGTTTGGTCTTACAGGGTTTGACTGGCTGAAAGATCGCTGGATGAAAGATGATATGCTTAGTAAAGTAAGAGGATTGGCGGTGTTAGCAAAAGAGCTGGGTATATCAATGGCAGAACTAAGCATTGCCTGGTGTATTAAAAACCCGAATGTGACAACCGCCATTCTTGGCGCCACCAAAAAAGAACAGTTGCTGGAAAATCTGAAAGCATTAGATATTTTGCCAAAACTGAATAAAGAGGTAATGCAGCAAATTGAAGGTATTGTGCAAACCAAACCTGTATTGCCGGAACATTAAGGCCTCCCCCGGGCTGTACCGATTAATTAATTAAAAAGAGAACTATATGTCGTTTCAGAACAAAACCGCCGTCATTACCGGAGCTACAAGAGGAATAGGAAAAGCTATTGCTTTGCGATTGGCAAAAGAAGGAGCCAATATTGTAATTGCTGCCAAAAGTGTGGAAGAAAATGCGAAACTCGGGGGAACTATTTTTTCAGCTGCTGCAGAAATAGAAGCTGCGGGGGGTAAAGCATTAGCTGTGCAATGTGATATCCGCTTTGAAGACCAGGTGCAAAATGTGATTGATAAAACAGTAGCAGCTTTTGGCGGGATAGATATACTGGTTAATAATGCTTCTGCCATTTCTTTAACTACGACAGAACAAACAGAACCCAAACGTTTTGACCTGATGCATGATATCAATGTGCGGGGAACATTTTTTGTTACCAAATCCTGTATTCCGTATCTAAAGAAATCAGCTAACCCGCATATACTTACTTTATCACCACCGATCAATTTGGATCCAAAGTGGTTTGAAAAGCATGTAGCCTATACTATAACGAAGTATAATATGAGTATGATGACGATCGGCTGGGCTAAGGAATTGGCAAAAGACAGGATAGCTGCCAATGCACTCTGGCCAAGAACTACTATTGATACGGCTGCTGTAAGAAATTTGTTGGGTGGAGCCATGCTGGCCAATATGAGCCGTACACCGGATATTCTGGCTGATGCCGCTTATTATATTTTGCGCCAAACTTCTACCGCATGTACCGGTAACCTGTTTATTGATGAGCAGGTGCTGGCCAAAGAAGGTATTACTGATCTTTCAGCTTATTCGGTGGTGCCGGGAGCACAGTTATATAATGATTTGTTTGTGTAAATAATAAAACATCCCGCCTCGGCGGGATGTTTTTACAGAGGCCACTAACCAGTAATTATTTCTTATTGCCAATCAGGATGGCCGCCATCGCCATGGCTGTATCCTTTAATACACCTGATGGATTCGTATCAAAGGATTTAAGGTGAATGGTAAAGACAAAGATTAACAGCACGGCCGCCAGTAAATAGCAAGCCAGCACTTTTTGTATATCTGTAAGGATAGCGATAGCTGCTAAGATAAATCCTGCACCTGTTATATAAATCCAGATTTTTCCATCGCCGGGGAAATAATCCGGCACCATGCCACCCATAGCCCCGGCATTTTTTAAATGCAGGTAACCGAAATAAGCTATTACAAGAGCAAATACAACTTCAGCAAGTTTAGAGGGAATAAACGGTTTCATGTGTATATTTTAGTTTTTGAGAATTTGCCACATGTCATTCGCCATAAAATTTTCATCGCTGGTTGGTATAATAGCTCGAAAATTTTATGGCTCATTTCATACTATTGGTTTTGGTTACCGAAACCTACAAAAAATTTATGGATGTTGCAACATCCTCTTGTCGTTGTTCCTAAATTGTGCAATTAAAAAGCCTTTCCGCTTGTTGGGAAAAGCTTTAAAAATTTATTGAGACAATATTTATTCTTTTGTTTCACCAGCAGCTCCCTGCCGGTTTTCGGGACGGATTTATTCACTACCTTATTGATAGTATAATTTGGTGCTCATGAATGCTCCTCCTTTGCTTCCTGCCTCTGCTCCGGTCGCATCTGAGGGAATAACAATACATCCTGTATTGATACATTATTGGTGAGCAGCATACAAAGCCTGTCAATACCAAACCCGATACCTGCTGTAGGGGGCATACCATACTCCAGGGCCCGCAGAAAATCATAATCGATGAACATAGCTTCATCATCTCCTCTTTCCATCAATTTTGCCTGTTCTTCAAATCGTTCCCGCTGATCAATCGGGTCATTCAGTTCACTGTAAGCGTTTGCTATTTCTTTTCCGTTGATGATCAGTTCAAATCTCTCAACCAGCCCTTGTTTATCCCGGTGCTTTTTGGTCAGAGGACTCATCTCAACCGGATAATCAATAATAAAAGTGGGCTGTACATAATGGTGTTCACATTTCCCCCCAAAGATCTCATCAATGAGTTTGCCCTTGCCCATTGTATTGTCAACCTGTATATGCAGTTGTTTACATACAGAACGGAGTTGTTCTTCATTCATACGGCTTACATCAAAGCCGGTATGTTCCCGGATAGCATCATAAATACTGATGCGTTTGAAGGGAGCTTTAAACGAAATAGTTTTGTCACCAACAGTTACATCAGTAGTAGTACATACATCCATCGCAGCTTTTTCCAGCAATTGCTCCGTGGTTTCCATCATCCAGAAGTAATCCTTATACGCTGTATAAAACTCAAGGATAGTAAACTCAGGATTATGTGTACGATCCATCCCTTCATTGCGGAAATTGCGGCTGAATTCGTATACCCAGTCGAAACCTCCAACGATCAAACGCTTTAAATAAAGCTCATTGGCAATACGCAGGTACAAAGGAATATCCAGTGCATTGTGATGGGTGATAAACGGCCGGGCCGCAGCACCACCGGGGATACTTTGCAATACAGGAGTGTCCACTTCCAATGCCCCCTGGTTATTCAGGAATTCACGGATGGAATTGATCAGCTTTGTTCTTTTTATAAATGTTTCTTTTACCGCAGGATTGATAATAAGGTCTGCATATCGCTGACGGTATTTGAATTCGGGATCAGTCACTGCATCAAATGTTTGACCGTCGGCCTCTTTTACAATGGGTAATGGCCGCAAAGACTTACTGAGAATTGTAAGTTCCTTTACATGCACGGAAGTTTCTCCTGTTTTGGTAATAAAAGCATAACCACGGATACCAATTATGTCACCAATATCCGTCAGTTTCTTCCATACAATATCATATTGCGATTTATCTTCCCCGGGACAGATGTCATCTCTTTTAAGATATAACTGTATACGTCCGTAAGCATCCTGTATAACTGCAAAATTGGCCTTGCCCATATCCCGAACACTCATTACACGGCCTGCAAGACATACATCCTGAAATTGGTCTTTGGTTTCTTCTTTATAATTCGCTTTTATATAAACAGAATTGCTGTTAACCGGAAAAAGGGGAGCAGGGTAAGGTTCGATGCCCATCATAATCAGTTCTGCTAGTTTCTCCCGGCGTAATTGCTCCTGTTCAGATAAATGTTGTGTACTCATGAATAGTAATGATAATTTGAAGCGGCAAAGGTACTGGTTACCTTTAAGGGTACAAAGACAAAAAGCCTCCCGGAAGGGAGGCTCTTGAATATATAAAGTTATTACTACTTGTTATTGACCAGGTAGCCCAAACGGATACCAAAACAATGATTCCTGATTTCATCACTGCCGTTCTCAACCGGAACAAGGTTTCTTATACCGATAGTATAGTTAACAGCAAGAGAGAAGCCATTCTTCAGGCGGTAACCGGTAACCAGGTTAGCGCCATAGTCCAATCCTTTGAAATCAGAGTTTGACTCCTTGCCAAAGTTGATATTTGTTTCCGCCTTTAACCAGTAGTCTGGCTCATCAGGATCTCTAACTAAGGTTTTTGAAATCCTGGCTGAAGGGAAATCAAGTGCAACAGCAGGTCCTCCTCCGATAAAGAAATTTCCTTTTTCGCCGCCGGTATTAAACAGAAAATTTGCCTGCAGTTCAGCATAACGGAGAGCAATCCAGTCTTTTTGAGAATTGGTTTTTACCAGTGATCTTCCTTTCTGTACATAATGTAAACCTGGCTGGAAGCTAATTTTACTTTTACCGAGTGGGGCATCAAGTATCATCCCAAAAGTGATTCCAGTTTTGCTGTCATCTTGTATTTTTTCGCCACCAATTTCTCCATACATATTAGCGGATGTAATTCCGGCGGCAACACCTACTCTTGTTTTTTGGGAAAAGCCATCTATTTGCAGGCAAAGAACAGAAACAGCCAAAATGAATAGCACTTTTTTCATAACAGTTTTTTTGGTTCACCTACTCATATCGCTTTTCGGTATCGGCGCCGTACTCTTTTCTCCTGGGGATTTTCCGGATTTCTCCCATCTTATCCTTTAACAATCAGTAAATCAATTCTAAGATATGAATTTACCGGTTTGATTGTTTCGGCGCAAAGATATTTTAGTTTCTCAAATCTTCCACTACTACCTGAAAACTTCATGCAGGATTATTTTAGGGCTAAAACAGGTGAAAATCAGCATTTTTGACTTATAAAACAGTCCTCAAACCCATTTTTCAATGAGTTTCGGGGGCCCGGAGGTGGAAGATTGTTTTTTAAACCCCTTCAGGTTGGATAAGCTGTATTTTGCTGTGAAACCTGTCTAACTTCCACCAGCAGCCTCCTTTTCCTGCTTTCGGAGCTCCTTTCTTTTCTTATTGTAAATGGCTCTTATGGCAACTACCAGCAATACAATAACCAGCGCTCCTCCACCCAGACCAACAATAACCGCCGCCGCATCTGATCCGCTGCAGGAAAGATTGCAGGCCAATGCCGCTACTACATATAAAAGACCCAGCGCTACTAGTACTGCCAGTATGGTAAGGGCAACTTTTTGTCCTTTACTTAGCTCATTGGATTTTTTGATTCCCCTGATCTGCTCTTTGAGTAATTTTTTTCTTTCTTTCCATTTCAGCATTTTTCCATTTTCATCTTTCATTGAAGCGGAGAATTTCCAAACAGGTTTATAAGCCCTGCCCTGGCTATCGGGTGGATGTGCATTTGTTGCCGCTTGCAGTGACAGGAAAGAAGCAGAAACAAGCTTATTGTTGTTACTGATACATACAAATAGTATAAAAGCTGTTCCTGCCAGAATAAAATCCCTGGTTTTTTGCCTGGTGTAATACTGACCGGGAGCATACCTTGACCTGGTGGATCTGGCCGGATAAGATAATATGGCCCATACATAAAGAAGAATAGTTAATAAGAGGACGAAACCGGGAACAATAACTGCCAACTCTTTAAGTAAATAGCCTGTTAGAATCCCTGTTATATTCAGCAGCAATAAACTAAGGACAAGGATAATTCTTGCGGGCCATTTGTGGGCTTTTGCCCAGGTAGAGATTTTTCTCATAATGTTTTTTTAGTGCCTGTTTTTTATTTTTTAATAACCAATGTTTAGTAATAAAGTACAGAATAGCTGCGATGAACATAAGAAAGGTTTAATGATTAATGGAATGGATCAAAGCCCATAAATAAAACTGGTATAATAAATTCCCCCGATGGCAGGATTGCCGTACGCATTCTTGTAGTACCTGTTAAAAATGTTTGTACCACCTATGATAAATAAGTAATATAAGTTGGCAGCTTGGAACTTATATGAACATGTATCGTAATGATATTTTCATGGCCCTGAAAATTCTGCTAATTGGAATGTTGCAAATCAAAAAAGCAAGGATTGATATCAATCCTTGCTTCAATAAGATAATCTATTTCTTAATTAGTTTCTCAGCAAGCCATGTTTTTCCGTCAAATACAAGAACTGAATAAACATCAGTTTTATATTTACTAACATCAATAGTTACTATTTCAGTTCCCGGTAAAAATTTATATTGATATTTTAGGTTTCCCATTTTATCAATAACCCGAATTTCGTAAATAGATTTTTTGAGTTTACTATTATTTTCAGAACGTAATAAAATTTTTACAATGCCTGAAGAAGGGTTCGGAAGCAATTGTAAACCCGATCTAAGTTTTCCGTAACATATAGGCGAATATGGACCTCCATCAATGGTACTGGTTCGTCCACATTCAGTTACCGCAAGAACAGATAGGCCGGGACCTTCATAAACACATGGCCAATTGTAAGTTGATAAAAAGCCACTTGTAGTGGTTTCAATCAACTGTCCGTTTACATACCAATGATAGTATAATGCACCAGGAAATTCGTCAACCTGTGCTTGCAATGGCTCACCAGTCATAGGAGATGACCAAATCCATCTGAAATTTGAATTTTCCCATGTAATGCAAGGTTCAAAACAAACTTGACTATAATCAGTAAAACAGGATGCACTGTTTTGCCTTCTTACCTTTACCAAGCCGTTGACCCCTGAATTTCCACTTATAGTTACAGTTTGAGGTCCCCAAAGCAGGGGAGACGGGCTACCATCAATCAATAATCCACCAGTGGTTTCCCAATTATAACAAAACCCTGGCGGTGCATTCAGGGTAAGCTGAACACTACTACAATCATTATTCAGGTAAGTCCGAATAATTTCCGGACCAGGTGGAGTATTCGGAGGAGAAATGATGCCATTGATTTCATCAATCAACTTTTTTGCCTGATAATAAAAAAGAGAATCATGCTTGACACTAAAATATTTTGGGCCATAGTAATAATCAAATGGTATATAACCTTCACAAACCAGATCGTACCCGCTTACATCATCATCCCATTTAAAATTAAAAGCATTCCCATTTATTCCTTTGCCATAAGCAAGTGTATTACCGGTAGGTTGATGGCTGTGGTAACCAGAAGGCATTTCAATCTCCAGTTTGATAAAATTACCGTAAAAGCCTAAATCGGTTTTTGATGTTAATTCTTTATATCCCCAGTAAAAACCGCTCTGGACGGTTTCTATGCTTTGAGATCTTGTTAATGTGCTCCCAACTACATAATTAGATCTGTCGAGTAGTATCAGAGGAAGCTTAATCCTTGATACTCTTCCTGATTGGTTTGGTCCGGGAGAAGTGTACATAGTTGCTTCACCAAGTTTTTTAGACTGAATGGCACAATATAAACCACAAAGCGGGGCAAGATATGGTGAAACCCTTGCACATATATAAGCGCAACCTCCAACTAAGAGCAGCCTCGTCCAGGTTTTGAACTTTAGATTTAATCTCATCGCTAATTCTGTTGCTTTTGGTATGGGAAGCTCTGCCCCATTTTCAGCACCGCTTATCATGGCTATTTTCCTGCATTGCTGAGGCCATCCCAGATTATCCATCATATTATAATAAGTGTTATGGAAACCCGGTGCGCCTCCTGCGTTTTGCTGGCTGCCAGCATGATACAAATGATGATCAACCAATGACTGTTTAGCATGCGGGCTATTTAATTGTCTATCTAAGGCTTTTTTTATTTCATTTGTTGCCCCTGCCAAATCCCGGATGATGAACTGTTCGCCAATCGGAAGCACTGATCCGCCGTGATTGCTGTCAAAACTCACCCATAGCCTTACATTATGGTTCTTGTTATTTTTTTTCCATCCATTTAAGAGCATAACGACTTATTTGCCCACCCATGCTGGGACCGATTATCACTAATTTTTCTGTACTATTTTGGTTTGCTAATTGCTGATTGATTCTTTCAATAAGAGTGGCTAATGTTAACCCGTTTCTTTCTACATAATCTCCACCGCCTCTTATTATCTTTCCCATACTATAGCTATAACCTGCTGGTGGATTATCAGCATTGGCGGGCAAAGGAATTATTTGGCCGCCCCATAAATGAAAGTAGGTTGGAATATTTACAATGATAACATCATAACCAAGTTGGCGCATTTCTTCAACTATATCAATTTTCGGAGGACTAGTTGGGAAATTAATGTCATCATAATAAAATAAGAATTCTTTATAAAGCTGGGCAGATGTCCTTTTATCCGTAGGGTCATATCCATCAATCATTATCACAGGTTTCTTAATTTGGTTAAATGAACCATCGCAGGGAATTGGATCAGTTTTTCGGTAATAGTAACTTACTTCAAAAAATCCTTTAAACGGTTGTTGCTCATCATAGCCCTGAAAAGAATAATCAGATTCCATCTGTTCTATTCGGCAGGGGTCATACTCTGCTTCAATGCCCTGCCCCCTTGCGCCTACGCTGTATCCGCCAATTGTTATCAGACATTTGCTGGTAAAACTGCTGCCATTTGCAAGAGTTACAGTAGCAGTAAAGTTGTATTGGCCAGAATTGGCAAAGAATACTGTTACAGAATCAACAGGCCCATTCAGGGTGAATTGGCCAAAAGCAAAGTTCAACTGCACCTGCTGCACATTCTGCCCCGTGTTACGGCTTATAAAGTGTGGCAGCAATATAAACTGAATAGTATTGCTTTTTACTTCTTCCAGCAGCGGCCCGGCTATTTGCAAATGCTGTGTGTAATAGGGGCTGCGGGGGCGGCCCGACACGTCGTAGAACATATCGTTTTGAAAATCAAACAGCCCATCCTGGAATGCCAGCGTATCCATCTTATTGTATAGATAATCCAATACCATGATGGGCACCCTGCTCCGTAAATTTTCATATTCCACCATATTATTGAAGGTGCCCGGTTCTAGCAACACGGTTCGGTTATAAGCCGCTTGGTATAATTCGTAATACGCCTGGCTGATGTACTCATAATCCACTGTATCGGTAGCGGGGTTATACAAATCAAACCGGCTGAGCGGGAAGGCCCTGTCGTAAAGTATGCCTGTGGTGATTAGCGATTTGTCCAGGTTAGCAAAGAGTGAATCGGCTTTTTCAGCATACAAATAATCTTGTTGTGCTTTTGCAGAGAGCAGAAATGTAAATTGTAAAAGCAGGGGCAATAAAAGCCTGTGCTTAAGAAATAGCTGTTTCATAAGCTGTAGTTTTAAGTAAACGATTTTAATAAAAGATTCTTTCCCTGTTGAACAGAGGGAGTTTGAAAACCGGTTAAATTTTTATTTAAAATTTTTTGAAATAACCATTAGTGATTACAACTTTTTCACCGGTTGATGAATTTGTACCGGTAAATTCGAAACGTCCTTCAATTCTTAAGGCCAATGTATCTACCGAAAGTATATCGACATAACCTCCCAATATTTCATTAGTAATGTATTCTTTTGAAGGAGTAACAACCTGATAAAGGCCATAATCTTTCTGAACAGTTTCTATTGGATAAGGCTTTGTTCTGAATTTCAATTCTCTTCTGCCAATAGTTAATGGTGGATTTAGGTAAATTTCTACATACTCATTACTCTTATCCCCATTAGCAATTAAATAATGATACCCTCCAACAGGTGCATACCAAATATCAACATGAATCGGAGGTATATTATTTCCATAATCCCATTTATCGGCAATAAAGGGTTTGCCATTTACCCGGCAGCCAAAGGTTTGGCCGTTTACGGTTACCTGTTCAGACTGAGGATTATCTTTTTTGCATCCGGTTGCCAGCAAAAAGAAACTTAGTATTGTTAACACGGATTGCCTGGTAATTGCATTCATGCCTGAAAATTTTATACTGTTAAGTTGAAAAATGTTTTTGAGAAACAGATTGACAAATGTCAAGAGATGTGAACATAATAATGTTCGGATATTTAGTAGATACTATTCCCTTCTTTTTTCCTGTTCAATCGAAATATCAGCCCCGCTCTTAAGTAAGACCTTATTTGTTTTAAATGAGGATTATTTAAGTTAAACGACCATCCTATCTGAAGTTGAAGCGACGCAAACTGGTATCCTGCCCTTCCGGTAAAAGCTGGTTCCAGAACCCATGAGGTTGGATTATCTTTTACATAAAACAAATCTTTTGTTTCCTCTTCATTTATGTCATAAAAGCCCTGTATTTGTATATTGGTAAAGTTTATCCTGCCGGTCCGGCATGAAAAGGCTAATTCCTTGTTTTTATTCCGAAAACCCAGTGTTGTTTGGAAGCTCCATTTATGAATATTCATTTTTGAATTACCATATTCATACTTGTTAAAAACCGAACCACCTGCGTAGTTTGTGTGCACTTCAAAAGGAAATATTTTTTTCCATGTTCTATAATACATGATCCCCCCTTCATGCAGATGTCCCTTGTTGGCACCGGAATACAGATAATCTCCTCCAAACAGATCATTTATGTCCCATATTCTTTTGCATTGATAATAATTATAACTGGCAGCAAAATGATTGGTGAATGCCGCCGCCGCTTGTATTTCAATCTGCTTATTACCGCCCGCAATGCCACTTACTGTAGCCTGACCTTTTCTCTCAAATAAAGGCACATTATGGGAGCCGGGCGAATAATAATAATGTGTGCAGGAGGGTAGTCCTAATCCGATAAGAAGCAGCCCCCAAATAAATTTTAGTAAAACACCCATCCTTGAATTTTACATTCAAGCTATTGCTTCCATTACAAATATCTTTTGACAAATATCAAGAGACGATTAATGAAGTATAGATATTGACATTTGTCAACCCTGGTCCATCAGTGATTCTTATGATATTTGGAGCGAACCCGGCTCAGGGTTTCCTGGCTCATGCCCAGGTAAGTAGCAATGTGCTTGAGCGAAACCCGTTGCAGTAATGTGGGGTGGTGATCTAAAAAAAACTGGTATTTTTCTTCTGCTGTATGCTTTCGCAGCATCTGGGTCCGTTGCTCGGACAAATAAAATGCATATTCTACCTGCCGTCTTCCAACAATGTTAAACTCGGGAAAATCATTGAATAATTTCTGAATATCGGAATAAAGAAGACATAAGAGGGTGCTGTCTTCTATAGCTTCGATATACTCATTGCCGGGCTTTTGGGTATAATAACTGATCCACGATGTTACAATAAACCCCTCATCCATAAACCGTGAAGTAATATCCATGCCATCGTTGATATAATAGGACCGTACTAAGCCTTGTGCAACCAGGCAGGCCTTGTCACAAACTTGTCCTTCTTTAAGTATTATAGTTCCTGAAGGATAGTTTGCTACTTTTGTAACAGATATGATTTTTTCGGTCAGACCGGCACTCATTGGATAAAGCTGGTTTAACCGGTCAATTAAGAGACTCATCATGTTGACTAATTTACAACTAATAAAAATCATTTCATATTCAGACATACATTAGGGCGGGGCTAAAAAATTTGTTATCAAAAAATCAAACCAAATGAAAAAAATTCTCTTTGTTTTGTTCGTATCCGCAGCTTTGAGCAGTTGTGATGTTATTTCCAAATTACCAACCGGCACAGGCGGAGTAACAGAAGCTGAAGCAGGGCAGGGAATCAAAGAAGCGCTTGGTCAGGGCCTGGTAAAAGCAGTATTAAACCTCAATAAAACGGATGGGTTTTTCGGCAGCCAGTTTTATAAAGTATTATTGCCACCTGATGCTGTGAAAATCGAAAACACATTAAGGGATCTGGGAATGGGCAAGATGGTGGATAAGGCTATTCTCTCCATCAACCGGGCTGCAGAGGATGCAGTGGGTTTTGCAAAACCCATTTTTGTTGATGCTATTAAGGATATGACATTAATGGATGCTATCAATATTGTGAAGGGACCCCAAGATGCGGCAACTAATTATTTTAAGGATAAAACAAGAAATGCTTTGCTGGCAGCTTTTTTACCTTCTGTAAAAACTTCCCTGGATAAAGTAAATGCTACAAAATATTATGGCGATATCGTTAGCACTTACAATAATTTTCCAACAACGATAAAAAAGATAAACCCGGATCTGCCCGGCTTTGTGGTAGAAAAAGCAACAGATGCTCTTTTTGACCAGATTGCAAAGGAAGAAGCCAATATCCGGGAAAATCCCGTAGCAAGAACCACAGAAATACTGCGTAAAGTATTTGGCGGAATTTAATATTGCCGCAAAGAAAACCTTAAAATAACGTCAAAATAACCGGCAGCCTTTTTGCACTGCATAAAGGCTGTTATTTTTGACTCATATACAATCACTACAAATGAAAACACTACTTGTCTTTATTGCGGCAGGCTTTTTACTTCTTCCGGCTGCATCTTCTGCGCAAATAAAATTGAAAGATGTATTATCAAAAAAATCTGCCTCTGGCATTACTGAAAATGAAGCAGGGCAGGGAATTAAAGAAGCGTTGACACAAGGAGTGACAACTGCTGTGCTGAACCTGAATAAAACAGATGGTTTCTTTGGGAGTGAGTTTTACAAAATGCTATTACCACCCGATGCCAAAAAAGTGGAAAGCACCTTGCGTAATCTTGGTATGGGTAACCAGGTGGATAAAGCGATCCTGGCCATCAACCGGGGTGCGGAAGATGCAGTAGGATTTGCGAAGCCCATCTTCGTGGATGCAATAAAGGAAATGACATTGAAGGATGCACTGAATATTATTAAGGGCCCCAAAGATGCGGCTACTAATTATTTTAAAGAAAAGACAAAACAAAAACTGGTAACTGCATTTACACCTTCAGTAAAAACCTCATTGGATAAAACCGATGCTACGAAATACTATACTGATATTATAACTACGTATAACAAACTTCCAACTACGTTTAAAAAAGTAGATCCTGATTTAACTTCTTATGTAGTGAATAAAGCAGTAGATGCATTATTTGACCAGGTAGCAAAAGAAGAGGCGAATATCAGGGCTAATCCTGTTGCAAGGACGACCGATATATTGAAGAAAGTATTTGGGCAATAAGTTTTATTCAGGAAAAACACTCCAGAAAAGCAAAACCACTCTTCTTCTGGCATCCTCTATACGATAATCTTTTACTTTAGGGTCGGGCAATGTTTCTCCTTTGCCTTCATGCAGGTATAAAATATTCCTGACGTTACCGCCATCACTTCCGCGGTTAACAGTGTAGGATTTAAAAAGATCGATCACTGCCTGGGCACGGGCTACGGAAAGCTCTTTATTCAGCTCCTTTGCATTTGGATTATCCGTTTGTAGTTTCAGCCGGTCTTTTAATTCTTTATACAACTGTGAGCCTTCTGCTATTGATGTAGCATCAGAATAACCTTTTGCAGTAATGACCAGGGAGAGAGGGAAGTTGGGATATTTTTTGATAAACAGGTCTATTTCTTTTGAGGCTGGTTCGAAAAGCTTTCCGATAGCAGCGGCAACTTCAGGAGAAATATCATACTTGCCGGGTTCAAATACAACATCCTGGTCAATTCTTACCACCATATTACGGTTGATAAGATCAGATAATAATAATATCCTGTCATTGATATTCTTTGAAGCCTTGCGGGAGAATGACAATGTTCTTTTGAGCCGGTCCCAATCTGCTTTTTCCACCACTGTTTCACCGATCACTATAGTATTTTTGTTAATAAGGGTATCGATCTCTTTGTTTGTCTTTTCAATAAATTTTTTGATGCGGGCATTGGCTGTATCATCTATTTCATTTTGCTGCTCTTTTTTCTTTCGCTGGGCCTCAAGATCTTTTAAAGTGACTGTTTGCTTTTGCAACTGGTTGTTGATTCCCGTAAGATCCTTTTTGGCATTTGTTACTCCTTTCTTCGGCACACATGAAAAAAATGAGAGGGTGACCAGGAAGATAACTGACAAGTATGAAAGCAAGGCTCTCTGCATAGGTATGTATACTTTTCGGGCCTCTTTAAAGGTAGAAAACTATCCTGAGATTATAAATAGTAAAAGGCTCAGGAAGTAGCGAGCAATACCTGCCAGGCCTCTTTTAGTTTGCCTTCATCCAATAGTTTTTTAGCATAAGAATGGATTTCTTTTTCCATTTCGTCAGGATTAATACTGTAATACTGGATGATCTGCTTCAGGTGGTTATCATCAAAAGAAGGTTCTACGACTGGCATATCATGCACATTGGCCAGTTGACCAAGATTATTGCCGGATAAAATCTTACTGTTTCGGACAGAAGCGGGCAGCGCATCAATACCAATTCCTAATTGAACATTAGGTTTTTCTACCTGGAACAAATTATGTTCATTGACCACACAATACCAGTCCCCGCCAAGCCGTGCCACATGATTGATTTTTCGCTGATCTAATTTCCTGTTCTCATCAAGCAGGGAGTCGGCAATATGCATACGCAACACTTCGCAAATGACCAGGTTGCCTGCGCCACCTTCATTTCCCAATGATTTTACTTCAACAACTTTACATTCCATTTTCACTTTGCTTTCCTTTACCATGGGCGGTTTTACCAGGGTGGCAGGTTCTTCTGTGAAACCAGCTTTCGTAAATTCGTTAACCTCTTTAGGAAACTCACAACTGGCCAGCGAGGTCTGCTGTACCATATCATACGTTACAATGTTGATGACCACTTCCGGTACTTCCAGCACATTTTGCAGTGTATGCTTTGTTGTATTATCTCTTACTCTCCTGGAAGGGGAGAATACCACAATAGGAGGATTAGAAGAAAAAAGATTGAAGAAGCTAAAGGGGCTGAGATTGACATGGCCCGCTTTATCTATTGTGGAGGCAAAACAAATAGGTCTTGGTGCAACAACATGCTGCAGGTAGTATTGCTTTTCAGCCGGTTTTAAATCTTTTAAATCTATAGTCATAAAATGAACACAGATTTTGATGATGATTATGATAAGTTATGATTTCACTGCGTTAATCATGAAAATCATAATGATCAGCGTTCTATTTCTTCAATTTCAAAATGCTCCAATCGGTATCCTCTGCCACAATGGTATTGCTTAATTTTCCTAAGCCATCAATTTCTATTTCCACCACATCATTTGGCTGAAGCCATTGTTCAGAATAGTTTGGATCGTTCAGTTTACCTGTCCCATTGAGTTCAAGAAAACAACCGGTGCCTACGGTGCCACTGCCGATCACATCACCGGGATAGAGGTCTACGCCATAAGAAGCTCTTTCAATAATTTCAGCAAAGGTCCAGTCCATATCACCTACATTACCATCACTCACCTGTTTGTCATTCACCCAACAGCGCATCCTGAGATTCCAGCTTTTACCGGTATGGTTTTCTTTGGCGGGAATTTCAAACGGGGCCAGTTCATCCAGTGTTACTAACCACGGTCCGATTACAGTAGAAAAATCTTTTCCTTTGGCAGGACCGAGGTTAAGCAGCATTTCTTCCATCTGCAATCTTCTTGCACTCATATCATTCATGATCATCAGCCCGCCGATATATTCATCTGCTTCATCTGCTTTTATATTTCTTCCATGCTTACAGATGACGATAGCTGCCTCCAGTTCAAAATCCAGTTTCTCAAAATGGTCTGGCATGCAGCGGATATGACCGGGGCCCTGAATGCTGTGGTGATTGGTAAAATAAAAGATAGGATACTGGTCAAATTCCGGTATCATATCCACTTTTCGGTTTCTTCTCGCTGCGGCCACATGCTGGCGAAAAGCATAGCCATCCCGGCAACTGGTAGGAAACGGAACCGGCGCTAATAGTTGAACATCTTTGAGTGAGACACCTTTACTGCTTGTCCTGGTCCCTTCTCTCAGCATCAGCTCACCGGCCTGTGCCACAGGGAAATATTCTTCCCAGTAATTCAGCAACAGGTTCATGCTGTTGGGCAGATCGGGGTGCAGTACTTCCATATCATATATCACATCATTGATAAGTATTCCCAATTGCTCTCTTTCTTCTTTCAGGTAGGTTACTAATTTCATCTAAGTGGTATTATTGGCCGCTAAGTTAGCAAGCTTGTTTGTAACTTAAGCCTATGAAAAAATGGTTATTGATTTTATTACTGCCAGTTCTTTCTTTTAATAAAAAAGAGGAACCACAAAGCTGGATACGCATCAACCAGCTGGGCTATACACCGGGCGGGGTTAAAGTGGCAGTTTGGTGCAGTAAGGAGGAAAAGGAGATTAGTAATTGGGAATTGGTGGATGCAGCTACAAAGAAAATTGTGGCAAGGGGAAAGGCAGGAAAAGCCTTTGGAGCGTATGGACCTTTCAGACAAACATATCGTTTTAATTTTTCTTCTTTCAAAAAGCCGGGGCGTTACTACCTGCAGGCAGGCGCTGTGAAATCTCCTGAATTTGAAATAGGGGATGATGTGTACAAAGGCGCTGCCGACTTCTGTTTGCGCTATATGCGCCAGCAACGAACCGGTTTCAATCCTTTTTTAAAAGACAGTTGCCATACCCATGATGGCTATGTACTGTACGGGGAAAAAGCAGGTATCAAAGACAGTACAAGGATAGATGTAGTGGGCGGTTGGCATGATGCATCTGATTATTTGCAATACTCTTCCACATCTGCAAACGCCACTTATCATTTATTAATGGCCTACCGTGATTTTCCGCAGGTGTTCGGTGATGAAAAACAAGCCAACGGTCTGGATGGTAAGAATGGCATGGCCGATGTGCTGGATGAAGCGAAGTGGGGACTGGACTGGTTATTGAAAATGCACCCGAAAGATAATTGGATGTTTAACCAGATAGCGGATGACCGCGACCATATGGGTATGCGGATACCCGGACAGGATACTTTTTATGGAAGAGGATTTGAACGGCCGGTTTATTTTGTAAGCGGTGAACCACAGCAGCGGGGAAAGTTTATGAATAATACAACGGGGACAAGTTCTACAGCGGGAAAATTTGCCAGTGCGTTTGCATTGGGAAATCAGGTTTTTTCTAAATATGATAGTGGCTTTTCTAAGATATTATTTAATAAAGCCAAAACTGCTTACTATTATCGTCATGAAAAACGAGGTGTAACACAAACGGCTTCGGTTAAATCGCCATATATATATGCTGAAGACAATTGGACCGATGATATGGAATTGGCCTGGGCAAGTATCTGTCAAATGGATATTAAAAATCAAACAGTTGATTGTGGAAACCAAATGGATAATTTAATGTATTGGCCAAAGCAAGAAACAGTGACACCGTGGCTTGGCTCGGATACTGCAAAACATTATCAATGGTACCCCTTTATCAATATTGGTCACTATGAAACTGCTAAATTGATGAAAGAAGGGTACAGTAAACCAAATGCTAAAGCAAACTTTAAAATTGTTACCGGTTACTACAGAGAAGGCATCCAAAGGGTATGGAACAAAGCCAAACAAAATGCTTTCTATCGGGGCATTCCTTTCATCTGGTGCAGCAATAATCTCACTACTTCTTTTACTATTCAATGTTATTGGTACCGGGAATTGACTGGTGATAAAACTTTCTCAGAATTAGAGCAAGCCAATTTCGACTGGCTTTTTGGTTGCAACCCCTGGGGTACTTCGATGGTGTATGGTTTACCATCATGGGGAGATACGCCGGTTGATCCTCATTCAGCCTTCACTCATATAAAAAAATACCCGATCGATGGCGGATTAATAGACGGACCTGTTTACACCAGCATCTATAAAAACCTCATAGGTATCAAATTATATGAACCGGATGAGTACGCTGAATTTCAAAGTGACCTTGCTGTGTATCATGATGATTATGGTGATTACAGTACGAATGAACCAACAATGGACGGAACGGCATCACTGATCTATTTGCTGGCTGCGAAAGAGGCGGCCTCCAATCCCTCTAAATCTCCACTGAAGGGGGAGGCTTATGGAAAGTCATTAAAGAAGAAATTTTCTTTTAGCAGCGGGGCAATTACCAGGGGAGATTCAATAAGCAAAAAAATTGCATTCGTATTTACGGGGCATGAATTTGCGGATGGAGGAGATTTTATTGGCAAAACATTACAAAAGGAAAAAGTGAAAGCTTCTTTCTTTTTTACCGGCGAATTTTGCAGCAATCCCTCTTTTCGCCTAATGATTCAGCAACTGAATCAAGGAGGAAATTATATAGGTCCGCATTCTGACAAACACTTATTGTATTGCGACTGGATCAACCGGGATAGTTTGCTGGTAAGTAAAAAACAATTCCAAACCGATCTTTTTGATAACATGGCTGCATTGGAAGCAGCAGGTGTAAAAACAGAAAATATACAGCTGTTTCTGCCACCCTATGAATGGTATAATGATTCCATTGCCAGTTGGACAAAAGAAATGGGCTTGCAGCTCATCAATTATACTCCCGGTACCCGCAGCCATGCCGACTACACCACACCGGCTGATAGAAATTATCGCAGCAGCGAAGAGATTTATCAGTCGATTATTAATTATGAGAAAGGAAAACCAGCGGGATTGAACGGATTCCTTCTTTTAATGCATATTGGTGCAGATACTATGCGGACAGATAAATTTTATTACCAGCTTCCGCAATTAATAAAATACCTGAAAGCAAAAGGCTATCAGTTTCAGCGGGTTGATGAATTGTTAAAAACTGACTAAAATCAGTCAGTCGGCCCTTTTATGACCCATCGGCCTTTCCTTATCTTTGCACAATGGAATTCGAAAAAATTCATAATAAAGGTCAGGCCCGTTTATTCAAGAATGATTTTCTGGAGGCACTGACCAAAGCACATCCGCTGGTGATATGGGGTATGTATATCCCGATACTAACTTATATTATTTACCTGGCTGCCACTAAATACGGATACAGTACCGGCACCATATTGCTCGTATTCTTCGGGGGTATGTTCTTCTGGTCATTCTTTGAGTATATAGCCCACCGCTATATTTTTCATTGGGTACCCAAAACACCCGGAGCTACCAAATTTGTCTATACACTGCATGGCAATCATCATCATTATCCGAGAGATAAGCAGAGGTTGTTTATGCCGCCGGTACCCAGTCTTATCATTTCATCTACATTATTTGGATTGATGTACCTGATAATGGGCAGTTACGTTTTTATGTTCTTCCCCGGATTCCTGTTGGGATACCTGATGTATGGCACTATGCACTATGCTATTCATGCCTGGAACCCGCCATTCAAATGGATGAAAGGCTTATGGAGAAATCATCACCTGCATCATTATAAAAATGAACATAACGGATACGGGGTCAGTTCTACTTTATGGGATCATGTGTTTGGTACCATGTTTGACCTGAAGAGAGAAAAAGAAGATAAAGAAAAGGTAAAAGAGCTGATGTTTGAGAAGAAGAAATAGGATCACCTGCCCTTGTTGAAGGCGGTATTTTTATATTTAACTTTATGTCCCGTTGGAATTACTGACGGGATTTTTAATTTGTGGTAATAAATGAAAATCATAAAACCTGTTTTTTTCTTTTTTTCTATTGTTTACCTGGCTAGCTGCCAGCCAGGTAAAATAAAACAAGCTGATGCCCCTTTTTTAGAGGCTAAAGAGGTAGTACGGTTGAACCAGCTTATATACAAGGATAGCACTGTTGTAGCTTTTGAAAAGTATGCCCCGCTCTATGAAGTTGTTTTTTTGCCCCAGGCTGTAAATGGTAATTATGCCATTATTGCAAAAAATATGACCACAGAACAATATGCTCTTGTTATAAGAGGGTCGGTTCTTGAATTCAGTAATGAAGGGTTTCAAAATTTTATCCTGCAGGACTTAAATATATTCCGTATAAAATCATGGGACTATACCGATACAGTGAAAGAAGCCTATATCAGTAACGGGGCATGGGTTGGTTTTCAAAATTTATTATTGTTGCGGGATAAGAAAAGCGGGTTAACAATCAAAGAGTATATAGAGCAGAAAATTCCATCCCATGCCAGTATTGTTATTACCGGGCATAGTCTTGGAGGTAATCTTGCCTATCCAATAGCGGGATTCCTGAAAAAAGAAATACCACCTGATAAAGGAATTAATTTCCAGCTTATAACATTTGGTGCCCCGGCTGCAGGTAATGCAGCTTTTGTACAGGATATAGAAGAAAAGTTTCCTGTGGGTGAAAGGTATACGACCAGTAAAGATATTGCACCAGTGTTTCCTGACACAGAACGAATGGGAGAGCTGGCAAAAATAATTGGACTTGACAGTGTGTTGCAACTGGGTAAATTGAACTTAAGCAGAATCGCTGATGGACTGAGCAGCGAAAACTTATTGAATATAGCCGGCGAGATATTGGAGAAGACAAATGTGATTAATAAAACCAACAAGTATACACAAAGTCAGAAACATCTCAGACTCTTAACGAATAAAAATGAAGTTTCTTCCAATACGGCATTATCGGTTGAGGCTATTTTTGATAAAGCTTACCAGTTTCATAAAATTGACATGTATGCAGAGCTGCTGGGAGGTACGAAGCTGGAATAGCCCGGGTTTGAAATTAAACCCTTTTGCAAATAAGTTTATTAAACTACCACCGTTCTTCATCCGGGATATCTTCATCTTTAGCTGATGCAGTCCGGCTTTTTATTTTCTGTAATTGTCGTTCAATGATCAGATCAGCAATCAGCACGGGAGCATCATTACCTTCTTTATGAGCCAGCAATGCTCTCATCCTTGCTTCATCCACATCAATACGATAGAGATAAAAGACCAGCTTTTCAAAATCATGATTAATAAGGTGATTGATATGGCTGGCAAGAGATGATCTTAGTTGTTCAAACGATGAGTTTGGTAAAGGCACAAGGCTAAGGTCTTTTTGTAAAGCCCGGGTCAGTAATGATGTTTCTTTTTCCACTAGCTCAATTTTAAACCTTTTAATTTCGATTCAATTGCTCCAAGTCCAAATAGAGCAAAATCATATTTCACCGGATCATTTTTATCCAAAGTTCGGAGATATTCCGTTAGCTCCAATGCAGTTTGCCAGTCGGTTTGCTTTCGTTGAATGAGATGTAAACGGCGGGCTACTCTTGCCACATGCAGATCAATGGGGCAAATAAGCTGTGAAGGAGAGATTTTTTTCCATAACCCAAAATCAACCTCTTTATCGTCTTGCCGTACCATCCAGCGAAGGAACATATTCAGTCTTTTGCAGGTGGATTTTCTCTCCGGGGTGGCAATATGCTTTCTGGTTCTGGCAGGTGTATCTCCGGGAGAAAAGAAATAGTGATGAAAGCCGGTCAGCATCATTTCAACTGTATCGCCATGCATGGTGAAGGCTCTTTCAAGGCTTTTATGTTTACTGTAATGAAGCTTAAAGAATTCGATAAAATAAAGAAGATCAGTTGTATTAAAAGTACGGTGTTTAAAATGCAGTAATTTCTTTAGGTCTGTTTCAGTATGCTGCCTGCAAAATTGGAAAGGCGACATGTCCATTAGTTGCATCAGTTCGGTAGCCTTATTAATGATCGTTGTCCGGTTGCCCCAGGCGAAGATCGCCGCAAAGAAACCGGCGATTTCGATGTCCTGTTTATTAGTAAAAAGATGAGGTACGGAGATGGGATCATCTTTAATAAAAGAAGGTTGATTATATAAATCAACCTTACTGTTTAAAAATTCTTGTAAGTCTTTTTCTTTCATTATATCATTAGCTAACCAATGGCTTTGTTTAAATCTTCAATCAGATCATCTGCATCTTCAATACCCACACTTAATCTTATCAACGAATCAGACAAACCATTCTTTATTCTCTCTTCTCTCGGAATAGATGCATGGGTCATGCTGGCCGGATGATTGATCAGTGATTCAACACCTCCCAGGCTTTCGGCTAATGAGAATAAATGAGTGGATGATAAAACCCTTCTGGCTTCTTCTACACTATCATTTTTCAGTTCAAAAGAGATCATACCCCCAAAATCTTTCATCTGTTTTTTAGCCACTGCATAACCAGGATGGTCTTCAAAACCTGGCCAATATACTTTGGCAATTTTTGGATGGCTGCGCAGCCAGTGTGCAATCTTAGTTCCGTTTTCACAATGGGCTTTCATTCGAACACCCAATGTTTTTATTCCTCTTAATACAAGAAAACAGTCCATTGGTCCGGGCACTGCTCCGCAACTTTTTTGAATGAAGTATAATTTTTCTCTTAAGTCAGCATCATTCATAACCAGGGCGCCTTGTATCACATCACTATGTCCCCCCAGATACTTGGTAACAGAATGCATGACAATATCAGCGCCAAGGTCCAGTGGGTTTTGCAGGGCAGGAGAAGCGAAAGTGTTATCTACTGCCAACAGTATATTCTTCTCTTTAGTGATAGAAGCTATTGCAGCAATATCAGTAATGTTCATCAACGGGTTGGTGGGGGTTTCCAGCCATACCAGTTTTGTTTTTGAAGTGATCGCATCCGACACATTCTTTGTATTTGTCGTGTCTACGTACTTAAAAATGATACCAAACCGTTCAAATACTTTAGTAAACAACCGATAAGTGCCGCCGTACATATCATTGGCACAGATCACTTCATCACCGGGAGCCAGTAATTTTATAACGGCATCTGTAGCCGCCACACCACTGCTGAATGCGAGGCCAAATTTCCCGTTCTCAATTATTGCCAACGCTTCTTCCAGTGCTTTACGGGTGGGATTCTGGCTACGGGCATATTCAAAACCTTTGTTTACTCCCGGTGCTTCCTGTACATAAGTGGAAGTTTGGAAAATAGGGGTCATAATTGCCCCGGTGGACGGATCTGGTTCTGCACCGGCATGTATAAACTTTGTGGCAGGCTTCATAAAAAGTTATTAAGGGTGCAAAGATGTGAAATATCGGGCAAACAGCCCGTTACATTAATTACCACTTATCCGTATCATTTTTTCTTTAACAATTATTTTTAAATAACCTATTGAAAGATGAAATCATGCTTCAGCAGTAAAAAAAACTTATTTAATATCTTTTTATCCTTCTTCAGCTGACCATACATATTAATACACTGTAGTAAATGAATTGAAAGGAGGCCAATCATCGAAAATGGCTTGTTACCGGCAGATACTGATAGTAACTTTTTACTGAAATCAATGATTAATCATAAAACTGTAAAGCCATGAAAAATGTATTGCTCCTTGCTGCTTTGCTGGTAGTGTTATCAGCTGCAGCCACTACGCCACCTGAAGTAAATGAAAAAGTAATAAAAGCCTTCAATGAGACCTTTGCAGAAGCCGAAAATGTAAAATGGCAGGAAAGGGCAAACCTTTTCCAGGCGGATTTTAAGATAAGTGAGATCGCTGTCAGGGCAATTTATGCGGATGACGGAAGCCTGTTGCAAACAGTTCGCTATTATACTGAAAAGAATCTGCCATCAAACATCCTTGCAAAAGTGAAAACAAGATATGAAAACAAGCAGGTATTCGGAGTAACTGAAATTGTGAACGATAATGAAGTGTCATTTCATATAGTACTCAAGGATGAGAAACATTGGTACTGGATCAAATCTGATCCGTATGGTAATATGGAACAAACACAAAAATTGAAAAGAGGAGAACCGACAGAGAAAACTGCTTTCTGATATATTTTGATTTTACAGATCGTCCTTTGGCAGAAGGACGATCTTTTATAGTTACAGGTATGCAGCTGCAGTTAAATATCGCCAATCATAATTATCAGCCTCATGAGAGGATAGCGGAACAACTTTTTTATCCAAAACTTCTTTATTGAGTATTTTTTCTGTTACCAGCTTTCTTTTTGCTTCCTGTATCAAATCCTGGTAAGCCGGCTTTGCCATCCAGTCTTTTTGCGGCGGCTCAAAGCCCACTTTATCTGTTCGCCATGTGATTGATTCCGGCAAAATGTTTTTTACACTTTCACGCAACAGCCATTTAGTCCGGCCATTTCTTATTTTGAAACAGGAGGGAAGTGAGAAAACAAATTCGACCAGCTCATGAGACAGGAAAGGCAGCCTGACCTCTCTTCCATGTGCCATTGCATTTCTGTCGGCATAGCGCAACAATTCTTCGAGTCCATGTGTACAGGTGTTGAAATACAAGACCCCGTTCAGATCAAAGTGATCTGGTGGACAGTAATAGGCTTCTTTACTTTGTAATTGCACAAAGTCCTTTGTAAGGTCTTCATGCCGTATGGCGTTTAGTAAATACTGCCGTTCCATAACGATACTGGCAAATGACGGGAACCATGCAGCAATTTTATTTTGCCAGGTAAAGGGCTCATTAATGCCTAACTCTCTTGCAGCAGAAAGCTCTTTTCTTCCGGACAGTTTTCCTTTCCGGAAAAGTTCCTGCCAATACCATTTATAGTATTTATGGTAACCGGCAAGTGTTTCATCTGCGCCTTGTCCATCCAGTAATACTTTTACATTATGTTGCCTGGCCAGCTCAAATACTTTATACTGGGCATAAATGCTGGCAGAACCAAAAGGTTCTTCCTGGTGATAGCAAAGCTGATTCCAGTCATTGAGTAATTCCGTTGCTGTTACCTCCGTCATCACCTGCCGCAGCTTAAAATTGTCTGCTACTTGTTTTGAGAAAGCAGATTCATCTTTCTCAAAACCGGGAAATGAAGCAGTAAAGCATAAATGACTTTGATTTGCAGTACCCGAACCGGAACTTAAAGCGGTAATAGATGAGCTGTCTAATCCTCCGCTTAATGAAGTGCCGACCAGTACATCACTTCTTAACCTTCTTTTTATGGAAGTATTGAAAAGGTGAGTGAACTGTTCAATAGCCGCTTGATCTGAGATATTTTTATGTTGAGCCGTCAGGTCAATATCCCAATAACGCTGAACAGAGAATTGAAAATAGAGAAAAGAAAATTTAAGTATGGAAGCTGCGGGCAATTTCGCTATACCTTCATAAAAGGTTTCATCAGGCTTTGCCGGGTTATCTGTATAGCCGATCGTAATAAAATTGAATAGCATCTTCTGATTCAGTTTTTTTTCAATGCCTGCTGCCCATAATGCTTTCATTTCAGAGGCAAACAGTAAACAGTACCCGTCAAAAAAATAAAAGAAAGGTTTTTCTCCAAAACGGTCTCTTGCTGCAAACAACTCTCTTTTACTTTCATCCCATATTGCAAACGCAAACATGCCGTCAAAATGATCAACACAGTTGTCTTTCCAGCAATCATAGGAGGCGACTATTACTTCTGTATCTGTTTGTGACCGGAAAGAGTACCCCTTTTTTTGTAGCTCTTCTCTTACTTCAATATAGTTGTATATCTCTCCGTTATGAATGATGGTGTACCGGTTCAGGTATTGCATGGGCTGATGACCTGCTTCACTAAGATCGATGATAGAAAGGCGCCGGTGACCTAGAAGCACGGTAGCTGTTTCATTCTGCCACAGGCCTTCTCCGTCCGGCCCACGATGGACCAGGGCACCAGTCATTTTTGACAGTGTTTCTTTAGTATACGCCGAAGGGGATAGTTGAATTATACCTGCTATACCGCACATGCTGTAAATATCTAAAATAATTTCCGGCAGCAGAGATAAAAGATCAGAACTTAAACGGCAGGCGCACCTCGGCATCATCCCATGCCATCAGTAAATTGGCAGTACCATTATTATCTTCAAAAACAATAGTAAAATATTCCAGGGAGTTATTTGTTTTTATAACCGGTACTGTAAAGCGGGCCACATCTTTTGTGGTATCTGGTTCCAGGCCCCAGCTGTCGATATTGGTATTAATGGCAATTGTCCAGTTATCAGTATGCGGCACACAGTAAATGATATACCGGCCGGCTTTTATTTTTTTATCCTGTATGCTGGCATCTTTATACAGGTCAAGTTCTGTTGCTTCATTGGCGCCCAATCTCCATGGCTCATCATATTTTAATACTTCATGAAAAATATGACGTCCCTGCAGGTGAGGACGGCTGTATATTACTCTTGCAAGTGGCGGGGTATTGACTGATTTGGCCATTTTCAGCTTTGGATAATCGACCGGGTAATAACTCATATCCATCGGGGATACATCAATGCCGGCATAGGGGTTAATGGTGGGTCTTTCTGCCCGGCCCGGTGCTGAACTGTCTGTACTTGCGATTTTAATAGGGCGGGCAGTGTTGTTTTCTTTTTTGTTATTGCAGGCAAACAGGAGGCAGCAAAAAAATAATAATGAACCGGTTCTTTTCATATAACAGCTGGTTAGAAAGTTATTGGTAAGGAAGCTTTGATATTATCCCATGCCACCACCAGGTTGAAACCTCCGGTAGTTTTATCGAAAGTCATTGCCAGTGATTCAAGAGCCAAATCAGTTTTTTGTATCGTTACTGTTGATCTTATTACATCTTTTTTTGCATCATATTTGAATGCTCCCCAGGTATCAGTTTCTTTATTAATGATGAATGTCCAGCTGGTTTCATTAGCTATGGCAAATAAAGTGTAGCGGCCGGCGGCAATTTTTTTACCGGCAATTCTTACCTGCCTGAAAAATTCAATTTCTGTAGCTTCATTAGCACCTATTCTCCATACTTCTCCATATTTCACAAGTTCTCCGAAGATAGTTCTGCCGGCTTTTTGCGGGCGGCTGTACACAACCCGGGCCACCAGCGGTTCTGTAAGTTTATCCTGGATCTTCAGTACAGGGTAATTGGCAGGATAATAACTCATATCCATCGGTGATTTATCTACGGGGGGTAAGGTTTGGGCTACCAGGCAGATAAGGGATAATTGAAAGACAAAAAGTAATAAAAAAGCTTTTTTCATATTATAAGACTATTTGCAAAAATAAAACGATTTGTTTGTTCAGGAGTTACCTTTTATAAAGTGAAATTTTCATTATTATATAACTCTTCAAACTTTTGCGCAGCAAAAGGTTTGATGGCGGCCCAGAAATGACGATAGCAGTCCTGTAAAAGTTGGTAGTGCTGCTCAAAAAGTCTGAAGGCCGTCTCACTTTCAGTAAGATATTGTGACCGGCGCACTACTCCTCCCAGGCTTTTGCCTGTTCCCCATCGGGTGCGGTAATGGTACAGCCAGTTTTGTTCTTTCATGTAGGGAAACATTCCGGCAAACCGATCCGGCATCCATTGAGTGTGCCGGTCTAATGTAGTATATACTGATTGCGCAAAATCATGCAATGAATTACCAGGGAATTCGTTTTCATCAGCCGCAAGAAAATGGTCGTACACCACATCTGTAAAGGCGCCGCTGTATAACCGGTAGGCAGGCCGGAAAATCTCTTTTGCCCTTTTTGTGACCTCATGTTCGTCAGTAAAAGTATCAATTGCCCTGTGCAGGGCGATCCCTTTTTGAATATCCGGAGGATAGTCAAACTTCTTTTTTCCTTTTACATAGTCACTTATCATATTCCCCACCAGCGTTTCCGGGTGGTTAAAAGAAAGATATGCGTGGGCTAAGTAATTAATTATTTTTCTTTTACCGTTAAAGAATGATTGTCTCCTGTATCATTAGTCAGTTGAAACAGTTTATGTACCAAAGTTAAAACAGGATTTATGCTGTTATATTATTTTACTGAGGTGGTTTCTTTTTTTTGTTTCATATAATACCGGAATGAAAAGATGATGGGAACAGCTGTAATAATTATCATAACGGTAAAGAAAAAGATATAGGCTGCCTGGGATGGAAGAAATAAGCAGGTAACAGCGAGCAGCAGACCTCCCGCAAACCAGAGTTTTCCGGCGAGGGCATGTGTTTTTTTCCAGTTTTCTTCATTTTCCAATGCCCATGGCAGCCTGAAGCCGGCAAAGTAATTGGGTTTGATATTGTGCATATAATTGCCAATGAAAGCAAATAACAATCCCGTAGCTGCCAGTATAAAACCTGTATTAAAACTGATATTTCCGTTTGAGCTGCTGTATATGATCATACAAAGCAAGGCACACAGGAAAAGTACAACACCGGAGGCGAGACGCTGCAGGCGGTCTTTGTTTTCCGCAGCATACTTTTTGGGGTCGATCCGGTAAATATTGGTGAGGATCAGGTAAACCACCGCATTTGTTATCGTAAGAATAATCACCGTAGTAAGCAATTCATTCTTACTGCCAAACCGGTCAACATTTCCTTTCAGGTCGAAATGCATGGCCACTTTTTCGGGGATCTTATTCCAGGTAATGGCTAAATAAATAGCCGGAACGAGCATAACCGGCCAAACCAGGAGTTTAATAATTTTATTCATATCACTTCTTTTTTGATTTGAATTGCAGAAACCATTTCATTATCTCATCTACTACTGTAGTGTTCAGTGAATAATATATAAACTGTCCTTCTTTTTCAGCAATCACCAGCTTTGCTTGTTTCAGCAGGTCGAGATGATGTGAAATACTTGGGCCGGATATATTGAATTTTTCTACTATTTCCCCGGCAGTCATATCCCTCTCCTGCAATAGTTCCAGTATCTCTCTCCGGGTAGGGTCGTTCAGGGCTTTAAACACAATATTCATGGGCCAGTTCTATAATTATATATTTAGACAAATATCTAAATATTATTTTTACTAACCAACTTTTTTTAATGGTATCACATGAATATGTGGTGTCCCCTGATGGCCGGTATTTAAAAATGTTCAGTGGTTAGTATTTGGCAACGTATGTTAACAGCAGTTAACACTGACTTCCGCTAATCATAATTGGCTTGCCACGGGGTGTAACCTTCTCTACTTTTGTTACGTCAAACTAATCAAACAACAAATTCAGATAAAACTTAAACCTTTTTAAAAAAAGAATATGAAAAAGATCATTATGATACTGGCAGTCCTGATAAGCACAACAAGTGCATTTGCCGGTGAAGAAAATGTGGCGACAAAAGTGTTAAACGCTTTTAAAACGGAGTTCAATACTGCCAAAGAAGTAGAGTGGACAGTTGGCAGCAATTATTACAAAGCCGCTTTTGTATATAATGAAAAGCATGTATTTGCTTATTATAATGAAGAAGGAGAGTTACTGGGCCTTACCCGGTATCTCAGCTCAGATGATCTGCCGCTGAACCTTCAGAACAACCTGAAGAAGAGTTACAGCAAATACTGGATCAGTGATTTGTTTGAAGTGGCCAAGAGTGATGGAACTGTCTACTATATTACACTGGAAGATGCAGATACAAAGATCGTTTTAAAAGCATCAGCAGAGAGTGACTGGAGCGTATACCAAAAAACAAGAAAAGCTTAATACAGAAAGATAGTTTTGGTGTGTGGTAAAATAAGCCCTGGCCTGCACCTGCAGCCAGGGTTTTATATTCAGATGATAGAATGTACATGATCATACTACTTCGTTAATACATTTAACATCCCCTGCCGCACTTCACAATTCACTTGACTTCGATTTTGCACAATAGTATTTTTGAATCATCAATCGTTAATCATTAAACCTAAAGCCATGAAAAAATTATTTTTATCGTTGTTCTCGATGTTCACAATTGCAACAGCAATTGCCTTCACAAACGCTGACCCAGGTATCAATGAGCAGGTACAGGAATCTTTTAAAAAAGAATTCGCCGGAGCAGAATTAGTTAAATGGACGACTACCGGAGATTATGTAAAAGCTACATTCATTCTCCGTGGATACCGTACGGAAGCCTATTTTACACAAAAGGGACAACTGGAAGGAAGTGTAAGAACTCTTTTTTACAACCAGCTGCCGTTAGCAGTAATGACATCTTTAGATAAGCGGTTTGGAAATGCAGATGTCTTCGATGTAAGTGAGATCACTAATTCTTCCGGCACTACTTATCGTATTACATTGGAATCAAAAGGGAAAAAATACCTGGCTAAAGTGGATACGGCAGGAAATCTCACTGATATTCAGAAATTAAAAAAATAAGCAGGGTTGTTTTATTATAAAAAGTTCTCCGGAAACGGGGAACTTTTTTATTTCGTCAAAACTGTAATTTTGCGCTTCCCGCAATGTCTCACCTTATTGTGATCTGAAGGCGGATCAAAAATTAGCATTCATGAACAAAGGTCCGATCTCTCAATTCATTCAACATCATTACCGGCACTTCAATGCGGCTGCCCTTGTTGATGCTGCCAAAGGGTATGAGCAACATTTACTGGAAGGGGGTAAAATGATGATCACCCTCGCCGGCGCTATGAGTACCGGGGAATTGGGTATTTCACTGGCTGAAATGATCCGCCAGGGAAAAGTTGATATTATTAGTTGCACCGGGGCCAACCTGGAAGAAGATGTGATGAACCTGGTTGCCCATTCACACTACAAGAGGATCCCTAATTACAGAGACCTGACACCACAGGAAGAATGGGACCTGCTTGAAAACCACTATAACAGGGTAACAGATACCTGTATACCGGAAGAAGAAGCTTTTCGCCGTTTACAGAAACATCTGGTAAAGCAATGGAAAGAAGCGGAAGCCAAAGGAGAAAGATATTTTCCGCATGAGTTTTTATACAAAACAGTATTAAGTGGTGAACTCAAACAGTATTATGAAATTGATCCAAAAGACAGCTGGATAGTAGCGGCGGCAGAAAAGAATATTCCTATTGTTGTTCCGGGATGGGAAGACAGCACTACCGGAAATATTTTTGCGAGCTATGTTATCAAAGGAGAGCTGAAAGCCAGTACAGTAAAAAATGGTATTGAGTATATGGCGTGGCTGGCGGATTGGTATCGTAACAACTCGGCCGGAAAAGGAGTAGGCTTTTTCCAGATTGGAGGAGGCATTGCCGGTGATTTCCCGATCTGTGTGGTGCCAATGATGTACCAGGACCTGGAATGGCATGATGTTCCTTTCTGGAGTTATTTCTGCCAGATAAGTGATTCTACCACTTCTTACGGTTCTTATTCCGGGGCAGTACCCAATGAAAAAATTACCTGGGGAAAACTTGATATACATACACCAAAATTCATCGTTGAAAGCGATGCTACCATAGTAGCACCGCTGATATTTGCCTGGGTACTTGGCTGGTAAACAGTTCTATTTTATATACAAACACAAAATTTAATGAAGAAATTATTTATTTGTTTACTGAGTGTTGTTTTAACGGCTTTCAGTGTTACTGCACAGGAAAAAGTGACGAAGACCAATGTTATTGGTAACTGGAAAATTGTTTCCCTTGCAATTCCGGGAACCGTATATTATAATATTGAAAAAGATTCTTTGTCTCCGGAAGAAACTTTGTTGGCGCAAATTGGCACCGGCGAGGACAGCGCCAAAGCTGTTGCCAATATGAAATCCGCCCTTGCGTTATTGAAGGATATGGCCTTTAAATTCAATGCGGATGGCAAAGGAGTGATAACTGACGGGATAAATCCTGATAAAGAGATCTCTTATACCGTAGATGAGGAAGCAGCTGTGTTAACCACCATTACACTGGAAAATGGGGCAGAAGAAAAACTAAAAGCCTCTTTTGTAAAAGAGTATATGCGGCTGGAGTTTGAAGACACCGACAATCACATTGTATTTTTTGTAAGGAAGCAGAAATAAAATAATCCCCGGTTTACCGGGGATTATTTTTATGTAGAAAGGTAGGGATCAAAAATTGGTGGCTGCAAAATCAGTCTCACTCTTTCAATGACAATAAAAAGACTTCTTAAGTTGCCCAAGGTTTAAAAAAAATAAAAACCCTCCCATTCCGGAAGGGTTTTTATTTAATTCATGTATTCAATCTGTTAAAACCCCCTTGGCTTTTCCAGCTTCAGGTCCCGTTTCAGCATATCATTTCTGTTGGCCATTTCCCATGCTGTATAAAACACCAACTGTGCCCTTTTGGCCATCAGGGGATAGTTAATCTTATCAGGAGTGTCTGTCGGACGGTGATAATCGGGGTGCACCCCGTTGAAGTAGAAAATAATAGGTACTCCCTTTTCTGCAAAATTGTAATGGTCGCTGCGGAAGTAAAAGCGATTCGGGTCTTTGGGGTCATTATACTTCCTGTCCAGTTTCATTTTACTGTAGGTGCTGTTTACCTGGTCTGTAATGACAGCCAGGTCTGTACTCAGTTTATCATCACCGATGATATAAACATAGTTAGCTGAGTCTTTATCCTTCATATACTCGTTGCCGATGCGGCCTATCATATCAATATTCAGGTCAACTGTTGTTTTATCCAGCGGATAAACAGGATGCTCTGAATAATACCGGCTTCCCCATAGTCCTTTCTCTTCACCGCTTACCGTCATGAACAGAATGCTTCTCCTGGGGCCTTTGCCGGCTTTCTTTGCTTCCACAAATGCCTGTGCCAGCTCCAGTATGCCCGTAGTGCCACTGCCATCATCATCAGCACCGTAATAAATGGTAGTATCATTTCTTTTGCCAATATGATCATAATGCGCAGTGATCACTACATACTCATCTTTCTTGTCTGTACCTTCCAGTAATGCCAGTACGTTGGATACCTGAGTTGTCTTGGTAATTTTTGAATAGTTCAACTCTACTTCTGCCTTATATGTTTTTGCAGCAACAGTACCTTCTTTTATTTTGTCCATCAGGGTTTTTGCATCCTCTCCGAGGATCTTTGCTGCTGTTTCGGTGGAAATGGTAAACCCGAAAAGTGATTGTGTGGCTTTAAAACCATTCAGGCTCCAGTTACTGCTTACAGAGCCACCCTTTCTTGGAAAATTATTGTAGATAATCAGTACAGCGCTGGCACCCCTGCTAAGGGCAGCGTTCATTCTGCCTGTTACGCCGGAGGGAGAAGAAAATCCCTGCTGTGATGGTTTGTAATCTGACGGCATACCATCGGCAATCAGTACTAATTTACCTGCTATATTCAGGTCTTTATAATCATTTCTTTTATCACCATCACTGATGCCATAACCGGCAAACACCACTTCGGAGAAGCGCAACCCGGCTGAATAATTATTAGACATCGGTTGAAAATCTGCATTCAGCTCCAGCTTTTTTCCATTGATCACCAGGGAAGCATCCTGCATGGAATCTTTATACAAAGGGTAGTATTGACGGTAGCTTCCATTATTACCCGGCGTCAATCCCAGCGATCTGAAATGTTCTTCTATATAGTTAGCGGCTTTTTCCAGGCCCGGTGAAGGGGTGTCTCTTCCTTCCATTTCTTTACTGGCAATAACATACAGGTGTTTTTTCATGTCTTCTGCCGTAATGGTGGCAGCAGCTTTTGTTGCACTCTTATCTTTTTTTTGTGCAGCGGCTGCAAGTGGCACCGAAAGAATAAGGCAAACAATAATTTTTTTGATCATAGTTGTATTGATGATGAACGATAAAAATAATCCCTTCCGGCAAAAGAAGGGATAAAATATGGATGATTGGTATTGCTATTATGCACAGGCAATTTTATTCACCCGGCTGGCATGGCGTCCGCCTTCAAATTCAGTGGTCATAAATATGGCCACCATTTTTTCTGCGTCACCTTCCCTTACAAACCTGGCAGGGATACAGATTATATTGGCATTATTATGTGCCCGGGACAACTGTGATAATTCTTCTCCCCAGCAAACAGCGGCACGGATGCCCTGGTGTTTATTGGCTGTGATCGCTACACCATTAGCACTGCCGCAGATCAAAATACCAAAAGCAGCCTCTCCTTTTTCCACCGCAGTGGCAACCGGGTGGGCAAAATCGGGATAGTCCACAGACTCTTTGCTATGTGTACCAAAATCAGTGAAGTGTAAACCTTTTCCTTCCAGGAAAGAGATCAGTTCTTCTTTATAGTCAAAACCGGCATGATCGCTGCCGATAGCAATAGGCTTATGAAGATCAAAGGGAGAATGCATGAGGAAATTTTTAAGTGAATTGTACTAACCAATAAACTTGTACAAAGGTACTGAACTATAACATCAAACTTTGAGCAATGAAATTAGTTTAACTCCACTCTTTCATCTCTTTTTCCTGTCTTCTATTGATACGGGAGGCAATAATAATGCTGGCCTCAAATAAGAGATAAAGCGGTATTGTTACGATCGTAAGACTGAACGGATCGGTAGAAGGAGTGATGATGGCTGCCGCTATCAATATGATAACAAAGGCGTGGCGGCGATATTTTCTAAGGAAACGGCCCGTAACCACACCAATTCTTGCCAGTACCATTATCAGCAGTGGCATCTGGAATAAAACTCCGATACCCACCGTAGTGTATACAAGATTTTCGAGATAATCGGAAAAGGTCGGTTTTATTTCGATCAGTGGGCTCAGCTTGTACGTGAAGTAAAAGTTGACCATGAAAGGTGTGAGAATGAAATAGCCAAATCCTACGCCAAGAAAAAACAGGAACGATACCCAGAAAATCACGCCTCTTGTTTTTCTTATTTCCTTTTGCGAAAGCGCTGGTTTTACAAACCGCCAGAATTCCCAGAATATATAAGGAAACGCAACGACGAAGCCACCCACAAACGCAACAGTAAAGGAGGCAATGAACTGGCCGCTCATCGTATTGCTCTGAAAGGCAACAGGTATTTTGCCAAAACAAAGCGTTTCACCAAGCCCCAAAGAATGACTAAGGTTGCAAAATATCTTATAGGAAATGAAATAATCATGGGCTGGGCCCATAACAATCTTGTCTATTACAATGTCGGAGTAGATAAAAACAGCCACAGCCCCGATAAGCACAGCGATCACCGAACGGATAACATGCCAGCGCAGCTCCTCCAGGTGATCAATAAAGGTCATTTCGCCTTTCGCATCCTTATCCCGCTTATTAAAAAAATCAAGTAGAGCCATTTGTTTTTATAAAGTGTCGCAAAGGTAGGAGATTGGTTGATTAGGTTGATTGGTTAAGTCCGGTTGCAGAGATATACACTTCAAGGGTATCCAGTGTTTGCATATTGATAAGGTTTGTATAACACTATTCAACCAGTTAACCTGATTAACCAATACCTCTTATTTCAGCTTCTTCATCTTCACGGTTTCAATCCTTGTATCAGTCACATGCATCACATCAAACTCATAATCATCGATGATGATACGTTCTTTCTGTCGGGGAATGGTCTCATGATAGTTAATAATATAACCTGACAGAGTTTCGGCTTCTTCCTGCCCGAAATCAAAACCATATTTTTCTTCCAGGTAGTCCAGTTCCAGGCGGCCGGAGAAGATGTACTCGTTTTCCGCCAGTTGCTTTTCTACAAACTCTTCGGTGTCATATTCATCCTGTATTTCTCCAAACAACTCTTCCAGCACATCTTCCATGGTAATGATGCCGGCCGTGCCGCCAAACTCATCCACTACCCAGGCAATGCTTTTTCTTTCTTTGGTAAATTTATTAATAAGGTCCGTGGCACTCATGCTCTCCGGTACGGCGGGAATAGGAAGCAACACATCCTCAATATGAGCAGGTTTTTTAAACAGGTCCAACTGGTGCACATACCCGATGATGTGGTCGATATTATTTTCATATACCACCAGTTTACTTAGCTTGGTATCCACAAATTTTTTCTTCAATTGCTCCACCGATGATTTACTTTCTATACCAACAATTTCTTTCCGCGGCACCAGGCATTGCCGGATCTTTACTTTCGGCAACTCCTGCGCATTTTCCATCAGCTGGGTATTGCGTTCCTGTCTTTCATCATCACTATGCTGCTGAAAAAGGTGTTTAAGGTCACTGCGTTTTAATGCTTCTTTATTTTTATCCAGCCGGATATTGAACACATACTTTAATATCCACTCAGACAGATCGATAAGGGCGGCAGCGATGGGGAAGAACATCTGGTAAAACACATTCGTTACCTGTGCCAGCCGCTGCAACAACCAGTTGCTTTTGGCCCGGAAGATGGCACGGGGAATAAACTCTGCGAATAACAATACAATAAAAGTGGCCAGTACGATCTCAACCAGTATATGAACCGTATCAGACCCGATGCGGAAATATTTCCAGATGGGTTCCATCACGGTACTGATTTGCAGGCTGAGAAAAACCAGAAAAATGTTGAAACCTAAAAGGGTGGTGCCAAGAAAACGGGCCGGAGAACCAATAAAACCGGAAAGAATTTCCATGGACCTGTCTCCCTGTTTCTTTTTTATTTCCAGGCTCAGCCGGTTTGCGCTGAAAAAAGCCATTTCAATACCTGCAAAAAAGCCCATGATCAGCAGGGTGAGGATAAAGAACACTATCGAATTCCAGGCTATCATGCGGTAAAGATAGAAAAATAGCTGTGAGCTGCCAGTTGTTAACTATGGCTTGTGTGACAGGAAATTACGTACGATCTTTTCCGCTTCTTTGCAGGCTCTTTCCAGTTTATCGTTGATGATGATATGGTCAAAACGGTCTTTGAAAGACATTTCAAGAGAGGCTTTGCTGATCCTTGCCTGCAGCGATTCAGGGGTTTCGGTGCCCCTTGCCCGGAGGCGGCGTTCCAGTTCTTCAATAGAAGGGGGTTCGATGAACAATGACAGGGAACTGCCGGGATATTTTTCCTGCACCCGCAGGCCACCCTGTACATCCACATCCAGCAGCGGCGCTTTATGCTGCTGCCAGATACGCTGCACTTCACTTTTCAGGGTGCCATAGTATTTGCCTTCGTACACCATTTCCCATTCTACAAAAGCATCCTGTTCTATCCGTTGTTCAAATTCTTTGGCGGTGATGAAATAATAATCCACCCCGTCCTTTTCATTGTTGCGGGGCTGGCGGGTGGCGGCGGAGACGGAAAAAGCCAGTTTGTCCGGCAGCGCTTTTAATAAATGACGCACTACCGATGTTTTACCCGCACCGGAAGGAGCGGCAATGATGATGATCTTGTTCTTAGCTGCTGCCATGAAAAGAAAGTGGGCAAAAGTAAAGATTAATAAGCTGCAAACCCGCCCGGTTTCACCCGGAATAGTGTCTCAGTTTGAAAAATGCAGTCTTCGTTAAAACGAACTGTCAGGTTGAGCCTGCCGAAACCGGCTTCATAATCGCCTTCGACATCCTTCGATAAACTCAGGATGACAAGGCTGACAAGACTTTTCAAACTGAGACACTACCTCACCCGGATTTACACCGGACTGGCCAAAAGACCAGGAATAATTAATCAGTCTTGTTTTTTTGTTTGAGTTCCTTTGCCATCTTTATAGAATGCTGCAATGAATTTATGTTTTTCCAATCGCTGTGTGCTATGATAATAAACGTTGGTTTCCGGCATTTTTTCTGAACGTTTTTCAGCGTAGCTTCATAAGCTGTAACATTGGCATCGCCTAAATAGCCCAGGGTTTTGTCATCAACACCTTTTATCAGGCATCCGCCATAAAGAATTTTTTCTTTTTTAAACCAGATCACAATATTGTCAGCGGTATGTCCTTCTCCGGGGTAATACGTTTCAAAAGAATATTGCCCCACATGGAACACAGTATCCTTTGTCATTAAAAATTCAGCCCTTTTCTTGTTGTTCTTTTTGCTTAATTCATCTGTAAGTGCAGTAGTATAGGTTTTAATTCCCTGCTGCCTGTAATATTCAAGTCCGGCAGTTTTATCGCTATGCCAATGCGTGGCAAAGCATAGTACCACCCTTTTGTTGTGCTTTAATTGTATGCTGTCCAGCAATGGCTGAAATTGTGTGGTGTCCCAGGGTGTGTCAAACATAACAACGCCATTGTTGGTGACAAGATACATCCCGTTTGCAGGCACCTGGCTTTCTTCGTACGTATTGTAAGTTGTATAAACATAAAAATCTCCTGTTAACGGCGAAATTTTAAGTTTCGCTTTTTCTGCCTGTCCAAAAACAGCAGTCAGAGAAAAAATAAATGCTATTGTCAATATAATTGTCCGCATATGGCGTCTGTAAATTGGTTGGTGATGGTCTGTAAAATTATCGCTAACGTTAGGGCTTGGCGTTGTGGCGATATTCCGTGTTACGTCAGCCGGGATATGTTGTCGATCAAAGATATGAAGATCAAAATATATTCTAAAGCTGGGTTTTATTCGTCAGTTGGATATGTCGCTGAGCAATGGTATATCGATCAGGATATGTTCGTAAAGCCGCCATAACGCCAAACCCCATCCTATGTTCCTATGTTTACAATTCAATAAATTTAGTTACAGATATAGGAAGGGATTCAGAAAGAACAAAGAGCGGAAAAAGACCGTAAAACCCAATTGGCTAAAAGCCATTATAACATGATAGTCTCCGCTCTTTTTCTTACCCGATGCTGAACAGTTCAACAAGCTTCACTGAAAGCCTGTATTAGGATAGATAGCACAGCGTAAGAGTGTTCTTTCCGTTTGTTTTTTTCTGTATTAAAAATACTAACAATCACGTTAAAAAAAATGGTTATGGAAGCAAAAAAATTATGCTGCGGTATAGATGTTTCACATACCAAGCTGGATGTATGTTATCAAAACAACCTGGGCGAACTGTTTTATTTGCAGGTGGGCAACAACAACCAGGGCTTTGCCAGGATACTGGAACATACCGGAGTTGATTATCATTTTGTAATGGAAGCCACTGGAGTGTATTATATCCGCTTGGCTTTTTATTTACACCGCCAGGGATGTGAGCTTAGTGTGGTAAATGCTATCGCCATTAAGCGCTACATACAAATGCACCTGGAGCGCAACAAGACAGACAAAAAAGATGCTGGCTGGATATGCCGCTATGCGATAGAGCAGCGTCCTGGGTACTGGCAAATGCCCGACAGTGCTTATTTTGAGAGTAAGCAGCTGTATAATACGATCCGGGAATATACCGAACAGATCAAGCGGTTTAACAACCAGTTGCACAGCCTGCGTTTACTTCCGGTGCCGAGTAAGGACACCATCAAATCACTGGAAAAAATAATAGTGTGCATGGAAAAAGAAATAAAGCAGCTGGAACAAAAACTACAGCTGTTGCTGGAACAATGGCAGCCCGATCAGTTGAAAAATGTAAGCAGCATTAAAGGCATAGGCAAAAGGGCAGCGGCCATGCTGATCGTATTTACACAAGGGTTTAAGCATACGCATAATCATCGTCAGCTGATCAGCTTTGCCGGGCTGGCACCCACGCAGTACAGCAGCGGCAGCAGCATACAAGGCAAACCCAGGATATATAAACGAGGCGGCAAAAATTTACGGGATGTGTTGTACATGTGTTCGATGAATGCGATGAAGACCAATACAGCTTGCAAGGCCTTGTACGAACGCTTAAGAGGGAACGGGAAAACGGGTAAACAGGCGTTGATAGCAGTATGTAACAAATTGTTGAAACAGGTATTTGCGGTAGTAAAAAACAACAGCCTGTACCAGCCAAATTATTGTTCAGTTAAGCCATAAAAAAAGTTAGCTTTTTGCTTGGTTTTTTACACAGTTCATGTTAGCGGGTCGTTGTTTTTCTTCGTTAAATAAGTTTTCTACTGTAAACATCTTCTACTTTATCTTTTAGTATTCCAATTAATTCAGTCTGCATATAGTCATAGTCGTCAGGAATGTATAAACAAACAATTCTCTTTTTTTTATAGATTTCAGGAAAATGTTTTCTTATATGATTTCTATGGTGTTTTTCCATTACAACAATACTGCCAGCCCAATTCAATATTTCTTCTGTTAGAACTGTGTTTGCTGACTTGTCTGTCCCTGCCGACTTAACTTCAAAACGGTCGTCACCTTCGTAAATTTTATGAGCCGTTGCACTCCTCATTCTGTTTACCGTACAAACAAATAGCAATTTAAGTTTTGTTTCAATTTGCATATTCTTATTCTTTCACATTGCTTGTACATTCGTCAAATGTCTTATTAAAGTCTCGCTTTCTTTTGTAGTTTAAGTCACCACTTAATTTTTCATATTCAGCCCAAAGCATAACATCTCTTGTGTCAAAAGTTGCAGTTTCAATGTATTTGCTCAAGTCTGTCAAATCGCCATTTGCCAAAAACACGATACAACGAATAACTCTGTCTGTTTTCAGATAGTCAACTTTGTTGATTGCGTCAAATAACATTGTCGTTGCCTTGTCTGCATTTTCTCCAAAGTCAGTTTGTATTCTT
>Ga0209573_1001200_pt1 | contig 42219 bp, 37 predicted proteins | sample TNRBio252014_DNA_FD_185870 | JGI IMG/M metagenome (GOLD analysis project Ga0209573, IMG submission 185870) | Wastewater treatment Type I Accumulibacter community from EBPR Bioreactor in Madison, WI, USA - TNR Reactor_6/25/2014_ DNA (SPAdes)... | ecosystem: Engineered > Bioreactor > EBPR >...
GTCAGCGCGTTGAGGTCGGCGGTGCCGAGCGTGGAGAGCTGGTCGGTGCTCAGCGCTCTGACCTGGTTGGTGGTCAGCGCCGGGAACTGGTCGGAGCCCAGGGCGCCGAGCTGGGCGGTCGTCAGCGCCCGGATCGCCCCCGTGCCCAGCACCGCCAGGTCGGCACTCTCGATCGCTCCGAACGCCGACGAGGTCACGGCCTGGATCTGGGCGGTCGTCATGACCGCCACCTGCGCCGTCGTCAGGTGCGGGAACTGTGCGCTCGAGAACGCCGACCAGTCCTCCGTGCTGAGTGCTCGTATCGTCGCGGTGGACAGGCCCGCGATCTGTGTCGAGCTCAGGCTGGCGATGAAGGCGGTGGTCATGACGGAGTCCTCGGTGACGTGATCCAGCGTCGCGTGGGGGCGGTGTCGGCGGACGCTTTGGGTACGGTGGCCGCAACCCCTCTTGCCGAGGGGCTACCGTCGGCATATCGGTCCGGGCGCGAGGCACTTGAGACGGAACTGGGTGCCGATTCCGACCGCTAGTGCCGGGGCAGCCGGCGATTCGTGATCTGCGTCACGCACAGGCGCGCCCGAGGCCTTGCACCCGGGCCCCAGCGCCAGCCTCGCGGCGGCAGGCGGTCAGCCGCCGGCCGGCAGGAAGAGCTGCTGGACGTCGCTCAGGAAGTCGAAGCCGCGCGCCGTCGGTACCCAGCGGCCCGCTTGCGGCGACAACCATCCCCGTTCGACCGCCTGTTGCAGCATGGGCTCGAAGGCCTGGCCGCCGAGTCCCGTTCGCTCGACCATCCACTGCACCGGGAACCCCTCGCGCAGGCGCAGCGCATTGAGCATGAACTCGAACGGCAGCTCGGCGGCGGTCAGCTCATGCTGGTTCGACACCGCCTGGCCCGCTGCCGCCTGCCGCATGTAGGCCGCAGGCTCGCGCCAGCGCACCTGGCGCACGATGCGGTCGGGAAACGACAGCTTGGAGTGCGCGCCCGCCCCCAGGCCCAGGTAGTCGCCGAACGACCAGTAGTTGAGGTTGTGCACGCAGCGATGCCCGGGGCGCGCAAAGGCCGAGACCTCGTAGCGCTGCAGGCCGGCCGCCAGCGTGCGCTGGCCGATCAGGTCCAGCATGTCGCTGGCCAGGTCCTCGTCCGGAAGGCCCGCCGGGGGCCGGCTTGCGAAGCGCGTGCCGGCTTCGATCGTCAGGTGGTAGACCGACAGATGCGGCGGCTGCCAGGCCAGGGCCTGGGCCAGGTCGCGCTCGAGCCCTGGCAGGTCCTGCCCCGGCAGCGCGTACATGAGGTCGATGTTGAAGGTGTCGAAGGCCGCTGCCGCCTCCTGGACGGCAGCGTGCGCCTGCGCGGCGTCGTGCACACGGCCGAGTGCCCGCAGGGCCTGGTCGTCGAAGCTCTGCACGCCAACCGACAGCCGGGTGACGCCGGCGGCACGGAAGGCGTGGAAGCGTTCGCGTTCGAAGGTGCCGGGGTTGGCCTCCAGCGTGACCTCGCAGGCCGGATCGAGCGGCAGCCGGGCGCGCACCTCGGCCAGCAGGCGGTCGATGCCCGCAGGCGAGAACAGGCTGGGCGTGCCCCCGCCGATGAACACGCTGCCGACACGCCGGCCCCACACCTGCGGCAGCGCGGCCTCGAGGTCCGCGCGCAAGGCGTCAAGGTACTCGCGCTCGGGCAGCCCGGTGCCCGCCTCGTGCGAATTGAAGTCGCAATAGGGGCACTTGCGGAGACACCAGGGCAGGTGCAGGTAGAGTGTGAGCGGCGGCAGCGCGCTCAGGCGAAGCTGGCCGCGCCGATGCAGGTGGACAGGCTCAGCCAAGGTGCCAGTCGCTGCGCAGCCGCTCCCGCAGTTGCGCCATCGCGCGCGCCCGGTGGCTCGACCGGTTCTTGGTCGCGGCGTCGAGTTCGGCCACCGAGCGGGAGAGCTCCGGGATGAACATCAAGGGGTCGTAGCCGAATCCGCCCTCACCCCGCGGCGCCGGCAGCACCTCGCCGGCCCAGCGGCCGCAGGCCACCAGCGGCTCGGGGTCGGCAGCGTGGCGCAAGGCCACCAGCGTGCTGACGAAGGCCGCTCGGCGGTCGGCCTGGCCCTGCAGACGGGCCAGCAGCAGGGCGTTGTTGGCGCCGTCCTGCATCAGCCGGCGGGCTTCACGGTCAGCGGCAGCGAGTGCCTCGGCCGGCAGCGGCGCAAAGTGCGCCGAAGCCACACCGGGCGCCCCGCCCAGGGCGTCGACGCACAGGCCCGAGTCGTCGGCCAATGCGGCCAGGCCACTGGCCGCGGCGGCATGTCGCGCCTTGGCCAGCGCATTCTCGAGGAAGGTGCCATGCGGCTCGTCGGTTTCGCCTATGCCCAGCTCGCCCTGCGGCAACAGCTCGACCCCCAGTCCCTGCAGCAGCGCCCGCAGCTCCGCCAGCTTCCTGGCGTTGTTCGACGCCAGCACCAGCTTCACGGCCGCCCCTGCGCGAGGGCCTCCCGCTGGGCCGCCAGCAGCTCGCCTATGCCCTTGGCGGCAAGCGCCAGCAGCTGGTCCATCTCGGTGCGCGTGAACGGTGCACCCTCGGCCGTGCCCTGCACCTCGACAAAACCGCCGCGGCCTGTCATGACCACGTTCATGTCGGTGTCGCAGGCCGAGTCCTCGACGTATTCCAGGTCCAGCAGTGCGCTGCCGCCGACCACGCCCACCGACACCGCCGCCACCGCGTCGCGGATCGGCGTCTCGCTGATCCGCCCCTGTGCCAGCAGCCAGCTCACGGCGTCGTGCGCCGCTACCCAGGCGCCGGTGATGGCCGCCGTGCGCGTGCCGCCGTCGGCCTGCAGCACGTCGCAGTCGAGCTGCAAGGTGCGCTCGCCCAGGCGCGAGAGGTCGAACACGCTGCGCAGCGAACGGCCGATCAGGCGCTGGATCTCCTGCGTGCGCCCGCTCTGCTTGCCGCGCGCGGCTTCGCGGTCGCTGCGCGTGTGTGTGCTGCGCGGCAGCATGCCGTATTCGGCCGTCACCCAGCCTTCACCGCTGCCGCGCTTGTGCGGCGGCACCCGTTCTTCGACCGAGGCGGTGCACAGCACCTGGGTGTCGCCGAAGCAGACCAGCACCGAACCTTCGGCATGGCGGGTGTAGTGGCGATGCAGGCGGATCGGGCGCAGGGCATCGGGGCTGCGCCCGGCGGAACGGGTCGTGCTCATGGTCGCTTTCAAGGCGTAGGAGGGGGGCAGCGGACCCGACGGTGGCCGCGCCACCGGGCGGGCTCAGCGGCGCTTGGCCGAAGAACGCTGGATGGCTTCGTTGATCTCGCGGATCGAGCGCTCGATCTCCGCGTCGTCGAGCTCGTCGGCTGGCGTCTCGCCCAGCATGCTGGCCTGGATGGTCGAGGCGAACACCTCGTCGCCCAGGGCCTGCGTGGAGACACCACGCCGCGCCGGGATGTCCTCGGCCGACTCCCACTCGACACACAAGGCGGTGACGTTGTCGCTCTTCGGGCCGGCCTGGCGAAGGGCCTGCTCGACCAGCTCGGGCACCGCATCGGAGATAGGCCGCGCGGACAGGATCTCGGCGATCATGGTGTCGCTCAGGCTGGACCACAACCCGTCGGAGCACAGCAGCACCTTGTCGTGCGGCTGCATCAGCAAGGGCCCGGCGGTATCGATCATCGGCTTGCCCGGGCTGCCCAGGCAGGTGAACAGCACGTTGCGGTTGAGCCTGTCGCCGACCTGCACCACATGCGACAGCGTCTCCTGCAGCTCGGTGTAGGAGTGGTCGCGCGTGCGCGCCACCAGCTTGTCGCCGCGCAGCAGGTACAGGCGCGAGTCGCCGCAATGCGCCCAGTAGGCACAGTTGCCCTGCAGCAGGCAGGCCACGATGGTGGTGCGCGGGGTGTCGACCAGCGCCCGCGAAGTGGCGTAGTGCAGCAGCTGCTGGTGGCTGGCGAAGATGGCGTCGTGCAGGAACTTCGGCGGGTCGGCGAGCGCGGGCTTGGCCTCGCGCTGGAAGATCGCCGACAGGGTCTGCAGCGCGACCTGTGCCGCCATGTCGCCCTCGGGGTGGCCGCCCATGCCGTCGGCCAGCGCGAACAGGCCCGAGTCCCGCGTGTAGCAATAGCCCATGCGGTCTTCGTTCTTCTCGCGGCCGCCGCGGCGGCTGACCTGGTAGACGGCGAACCTCATGCACGCCCCCCGCGCCACGGACCCGGACTCCCGCCCCAGCCGGTCGGCTGGCTCAAGGCTTGGCCCCCGTCTTGATCGTCTCGAGCTGCAGCTTGAGCCGCTCGCTAAAGCTGAGCTTGGTGTAGCGGCGCTCGGTCTCGCGGCTGAGCTCCTTCTGCAGGGCGAACACGCTCTGCGGGCGCGACAGCGGGTCCAGCGACATGCACCACTCGGTGACTTCGATCAGGTTGTCGGAATAGACATTCCTCAGCCGCGACAGCGACAGCGCCAGGCGGTCCTTCTCGAGCCGCTGCGGGGCGTCGTTGGGAGGGTAGCCCTGCATGCAGGCGTAGATGCAGGCACCGATCGCGTAGATGTCGGTCCACGGGCCCAGCGTGCCATCGCGCCGGTACATCTCGGGCGCCGCAAAACCGGGCGTGTACATCGGCCGGATGAAGTTGCCTTCCTTGGACAGCACCTCGCGCGCGGCTCCGAAATCCAGCAGCACGGCCTTGTTGTCGTTGGTGATGAATACGTTGGCCGGCTTGATGTCCAGGTGCAGCATCTTGTGCTGGTGGACGATGCGCAGCCCGCGCAGGATCTCGTCGAAGAGGCTGCGTATGGTGCTTTCCCGAAACACCTTGTCACGTTTCAACTCGCGCGCCGTGACGATGAAATCCTGCAGGGTATCGCCCTGCAGGTAATTCATCACCATGTAGACGGTTTCGTTCTCGCGGAAGAAGTTCAGCACCGACACCACGCTGGCGTGGCTGATCTGCGCCAGCGAGCGGCCCTCTTCGAAGAAGCTCTTCAGGCCGAGCCGGTACAGGGGCTGCTTGTCGGGCTTGACGCGCGGCGTCAGCTCCCCCGGGGAGCGCTCGGCCAGGGAAGACGGCAGATACTCCTTGATCGCCACCAGTTGCTGGTTTTCGCCTTCGGCGAGGTACACCACGCCAAAGCCGCCCGCGGCCAATTTCTTGACGATCTGGTAGCCCCCCACCACCGTGCCCGACGGCAACGGGGCTGGTTTGGGCTTTGACATAATCCCTGCAGTTTGGTGAGTGATTGCCCCATGCCAGTTTACAGCATGACCGGATATGCCAGTGCGGCCGGCGAGGCCGGCGCAGCCTCGTCGCCCGCGGTCACGGTCGAGTTGAGGTCGGTCAACGGGCGCTTCCTGGACCTGGGCCTGCGGCTGCCCGACGAGATGCGCGGGCTCGAGCCGGCACTTCGCGAGCTGGTCGGCGCCGCGTTCCGTCGCGGCAAGATCGAGCTGCGCTTGACGACGCCCCGCGAGGCCGGCGACGCCCTGCCGGCGCCGACCGCCGCGCAGCTGGAGCAGCTCGCCGAACTGCAGCAATCGGTGCGCCGGCGACTGCCGCAGGCCAGGGAGCTGTCGGTCAACGAGGTGCTGCAATGGTGCCGGGGCGCTGCACCGGTCGAGCGCCTGGACGAGGCCGCGCTCGACGCGACCCGGCGCTGCATCGAGGGGCTGCGCGAGGCACGAGCGCGCGAAGGCGACCGCCTGGCCACCATGCTGCTCGAGCGCGCCGGACGGCTGCGCGAGCTGGCACGGCAGGCCGAGCCGCTGCTGCCCCAGGTGGTGCAGCGGCAGCAGCAGCGCTTTCTGGAGCGCTGGAACGACGCCCTGGGCAGCGCCGGCGCCGCGTCGGCAGGCCTCTCGCCCGCCGCCCTGCAGGAGCGCGCGCTGCACGAAGCCGCCAGCTTCGCCATCCGCATCGACGTCGCCGAGGAACTCACCCGCCTGAACTCCCACCTGACGGAGATCGAACGCCTGTTGCGCAGCGGCGGCGAGCTCGGCAAGCGACTCGACTTCCTGATCCAGGAACTGCAGCGCGAAGCCAACACCCTGGGCTCGAAGTCCGCCGCGCTGGAGCTCACCAGTCTGTCGGTCGAAATGAAGGTGCTGGTGGAGCAGATGCGGGAGCAGGTGCAGAACATCGAGTGAGGTCTCACGGGGCCTCTCGACACCCCCAGGCGGCCGGAGAGCTCAGCGTTCACGCGGGCCTGGCGTTACGGGCGCATGAACGGCGGCCCACCCCATTCCAGAGTTTCCGTGCACCCGAGCGTGTACCCGGAACGGTCCGGGGCCCTTTCCGGGTACACCCGCGGGGTCGACTGGGCGAGCTGACCGACGTCGCGTTCCGGGCCTGGAACCTGCCGTTGGCCGCCGCCCGACAGTCGGCCAAGGAACTCCGCGCCAAGATCGCCATCGGCCACGACGTCGCCGGCGAGAAGCAGGAGCGCAAGTCCACCGCGCTGGCCCGCATCGGGGCCTTGCCAAACGTGCGACTGACCGCGCGCTGATCGAAGCCGTACGGCAGGCAGCGGCGCCGGCGCCCGAATGGCAGACACCGCGGCGTGTGAAGTAACGGGCCGGGCACGCGCGTCGCGCGCAGCCCGCCGGCACCCGACCCGTGTGACGAGTGTTCAGCGTTGACAAGGATCGCTCGGAGCTGGTCGCCGGCCGGCCGTGCTTGGCGTGAAGACGCTGTCGATCTTCGACCTGCTGTCCAGGCACGCGGCTTCGACGTTCTTGTTCAAGCCCTGAGTGGGCATGGGCCGAGGGCCCGGCTCCGATTGACGCAAGCGCTCCCCGCTACATCTGGGGTGTAGACGCACCCTTCCGAGCGACGTTTCTGCGCTTGGCATGTAGCAAGCTCTGCTCGGGCGGGGCTGAGCACCGGTTCGAAGACAAGCTAAGTCCTTGTCCCGACATCGAAAAGTGCCACCGGTTGCACTAAGCCACGAATACAATGCTTAACTTGACATCTTAGCCCTGGTCCGCGACGCCAATGGCAACCAGCCTCCAGATTCCGCCCCACGAGGTCCAGCGACGGCTGGCCCTGGACAACCCCTGGTGGAAGGCGGGCCAGGGCATCGACCGCGAAGAGGAGTCCTGGCCGCGGCGGGCCTACTTCAGGCAGTTCTCGAGCCTGGTGCGCGAGGCGGCGGTCCGACGGGCCGTGGTGCTGATCGGCCCACGGCGGGTCGGCAAGACCGTCATGCTCAAGCACCTCATCGCCCGGCTGCTGCAAGACGGCGTCACCGGCACGCAGGTGCTGTTCCTCTCGATCGACACGCCCCTGTACTCGGGCCGTTCGCTCGAAAGCCTGGTGCAGATGTTTACCGACCTGCACCGGCACCCGGCGGGCAAGCCTCTCTGGGTGCTGTTCGACGAGGTGCAGTACCTGAAGGACTGGGAGGTTCACCTCAAGTCCCTGGTCGACAGCTACCCGCACATCCGCTTCGTGGCCAGCGGCTCGGCGGCTGCCGCACTTCGCATGAAGAGCCGCGAGTCGGGCGCCGGCCGCTTCACCGAGTTTGTGCTGCCACCCTTGACCTTCGCTGAGTACCTGCTTTTCGCGCAGCAGGAAGACGCGCTCATCCGAGACAGCGAGCCGTCCGCCACGGGCGCGCCCACGTACCTGACGAACGACATCGATGCGCTGAACACGGAGTTCATCAACTACCTGAACTACGGCGGCTTCCCGGAGGCCGTGATGAACCCGGTGGTGCGCGCCAATCCGGCGCGCTTTCTGCGGCAGGACATCGTTGACAAGGTACTGCTCAAGGACCTGCCAAGCCTGTATGGCATCGGCGACACCCAGGAGCTCAACCGCTTCTTCAACGTGCTGGCCTTCAACACGGGCAACGAGGTGAGCCTGGAAGCGCTCAGCCAGCACTCGGCCATCACCAAGGCCAAGCTGAACGACTACCTGGAGTACCTGGAGGCGGCCTATCTCATCCGGCGTGTGCACCGCATAGACGACAACGCGCTGCGCCTACAGCGCGCCCGCACCTTCAAGGTGTACCTGACCAACCCATCGATCCGAGCAGCGCTGTTCGGCATGGTCTCCGCCGAAGACGACGCCATGGGCCAGTTGGCCGAGACGGCGGTATGGAGCCAGTGGCTGCACAGCACCGACGTCAGCCGATCCCTTCACTACGCACGCTGGAAGGCCGGGCGGCAAGACATGGAGGTCGACATCGTGTCGCTCGACCCTCGTACCCAGAAGCCGCGGTTTGCCGTGGAAATCAAGTGGTCTGACCGCACGCCGCAGGTCCTGAACGAGCTGCGCGGCCTGCGCGAGATCGCGGCCCGGCATCGCCTTGCGCGGGCGCCGCTGGTCACAACCCGAACGGTGACGACGAAAGCCGAACTGGAGGGCATGACGATCGAGCTTCTGCCGGTGGCCCTGCACTGCTACACGATTGCCCGCAATCTCCTGCGTGGCGGATAGTCCAGCCCACGGTCATCTTCGCGTTCTGCATGGTCTACAGCCCCCAGCAACTCCCCTACTTCGCCCACACCTCGGGTGTCACAACAGCCTGGCGGCCCCGATTCCAGCCCCGGCCTGACGGGGTTGCTTCAGCCCGTCGCCATGCCACCGTGACCCGTCCAAGACGAGGAGCCGGCCATGCGCGACTTCCGATGGGTCTGCGGCCAGCTGGCCGAGGTCCAGCGCTGCATCAACGTGCCGCGGCGCTGATGCGAGCAGTGTCCCGCCCGCGAACGCCGCGAGCTGTGGATCACCGCCGGCCAGGGCCTGGAGTTCAAGTTCGTTGTCCACACCACGCTGATGCCAGCGCGGCGTGCCCACCGCGTGCTGGCGCTGTTGATGGGCCACGAGCTGGTGGCGCTGCACAACCTGCAGACCGGGGGGTCGGTGAACGACCTGCTCAGCGGCCCGCCGCTGCTTTGGCGGCGGTGCGAGGTGGTGGCTGCGGTGCTGGCCGGCGTGGGCGGCGTCGCGGCGTTCGTGGTGGTTGGCGGAGTGGTTCCGCACGGGGTGGTCGCGACCACGCTCATCGGTGCGCCCATTGCAGTGGCGATGCGTTGGCTGGCGCGGCGCCTGACTCAGCGCGCGATCGACCTGGCTCTGGTCGAGGCGCTCCGTCACACATCGACGGCAGCGCCGGGCAGGCCGGCACTGCGACGAGTGAAGTAGCTCAGGTTCCGCCACACAGGTCGCAAAGGCGACGCGCCAAGTGCTTGTCAGCGCTGGTCAATTTACCGTGGTTCAGTCAAGCATGGACAGGGAGCACTATTGCAACGCGCGCTCACGCGCTGCTAGCGCCGGTCCAACGTGCTCCAGAGTGCCCCGAGGACTTGTCCGGCTCGAGGTTTCGACAGATGCTGAGGCATATGCCACACCCACCCTCGGAGGCCCAGGTGACTGAGCGCCACGCCGCGTTGTTCCGCAACGGCCGTAACCAGGCGGTCCGGATTCCTCGTGAACTGGAGATGGAAGGGTCCGAGGTGCTGATTCGCAAGGAGGGTGACAGCCTCATCCTGACGCCCATCCGCAAGCACAAGCTGCGCGACCTGTTGGCCTCGTGGGCCCCGATGGACGACGCCCTGCCCGAGGTGGAAGACCTGCCGCCCCAGCCGCGGGATGCCCTGTGATGGCAACGTCTCCATTCGCGTCCCCCTGCATGCTGGACACGAACGCGCTCTCCGAGCTGATTCGCAACCCTCAAGGCATCCTCGCCCAGCGACTGAATGCGCTCGAACCCGACACGGTGTGCACCAGCATCGTCGCGGCGTGCGAGCTTCGATTTGGCGCGCGGCGCAAGGGCTCCGCACCCCTGACGCAGCGGGTCGAGTTGCTGCTGCAGGCGCTGACGGTGCTGCCGCTGGACACGCCGGCTGACGAGCACTACGCCGACACCCGCGCCACGCTGGAGCGCAGCGGCACGCCCATCGGCAGCCACGACTTGTTCATCGCGGCCCACGCGCGCTCGCGCGGCATGACGCTGCTCACGCGGAGCCCGCGCGAGTTCCAGCGGGTGCCGGGCTTGACCGTCGAGGACTGGCCATCCAGCGCGGCGTAGTGGCACGATCAGGTGTTCGAGGAGTTCAAGCAGAGGTGGCTGGCCGGCAAGAAGGGCGTGGATCTGGAACTGGCCCCGCTTGAAGCAGGCGGCGGCGGTGTTCCATGCCATGGTGCTGCCGGACCGCAGCACGAGAACGGGCTGCTTTGCGCACAACCTGCGCGTGCTGTACAGCACCACCGTCACACCCGTGGTGCTGTTTCTCGCCGAGCGCGGCCTAGGAACTCCGCGCCAGGATCGCCCTCGGCCATGACGTCGCCGGCGAGAAGCAGGAGCGCAAGTCCACCGCGCTGGCCCGCATCGGGGCTGCGCGAAGTGTCACCAGGTGCGCGTCAACCCGGCAGCGGCCTTCGACATGGCGGATGCCGGCGGCAAGGAACTCGCCCGCGAGCGCGCGCCTTCACGCGATGAGTTGGTGACACTGTTCGAAGCGATGCGCCAGGCCAAGGGCTTCAGCGTCCAGAACGAACTGACCGTGAAGCTGCAGTTGCTGCTGGCCGTGCGCAAGGGCGAACTGCAGAGTCGCATGGTGCCGCAGGTGTGCGAGTCGGCTCTGGGCGAGGAGATGGGCAAGGTGAAGCATGCCCTGCCCCACTTCACCGCGCACGACTTCCGCCGCACTGCCCGCACGCACCTTGCAGCGCTGGGCGTGGGGCCGCATGTCGCCGAAACTTGCCCGAACCACAGCTCGAGGGCGTGGGGGGCGTCTGCAACCGGCACGACCATATCAAGGAGAGGCGGCGGGCGCTGGAGGCGTGGAGGCAGTAGCTGCTGAAGTCGGGAGCGGGGACGCGACGGTCAAGAGTGGCAGGGCCAAGTCACCATGACAGCCGTCGCGTCCGATTTCGATGATGGCGCGATGAGCCTGCCCATGAACAAGCTCACCTTGCCGCCGGACCTTTGCGAGGACGTCGACCGGCGCGTGTTGCTGGGCGGCTTCGTCAACGCGGGCGACGACATGCGCCAGCTGATTCGCAGCGACGCCCGGGCGCCGCAGGACGGTCGGCTGCGTGACAGCTTGGCGTCCCATCGGTCTGGCGGCGACAGCGTGCCCGGCAACGACTCGCGCTGAGGCACCGACTGGCCGCTGACTGTTCATCAATTACCCATCGGTCACTTTTCGCTTGACCTCCGGCAGGTCGGCACAGAAAATTACCGAAAGGCAACTTCGAGCCCCTGCCATGCCGCCCTCTGCCAAGAACTTACCGATCGGTCACTCGACTGATGCAGAGACGCCCATCCGCTCCTCCGTCGAGCTGGGCGCCGTCATCCGCGATCAGCGCAGGCGGCTGGCCCTGAGGCAGCTCGACCTGGCAGGCCTGGGCAACACCGGCAACCGGTTCATCGTGGACCTGGAAAACGGCAAGCCGACCGTGCAACTGCAGAAGGTGCTGGACCTGATGGACCTGCTGGGCCTGGAGGTGGTGGTGCGCACCAAGGCCTCTCGTTCGAGTTCGACGCTGTGAGGGGCAGGTGATTCAGCCACGGCCAGACCGGCTGGACGTGTATTACGGGAGCGAACTCGTCGGCGCCGTGCACAACAGCGCGCCGCTGGCCTTCGAGTACGCGCCGGGCTGGCTGAATCCCGCTGAAGGACGCCAGCGCATGTCGCTGGCGGCCATCCCGTTGCAGCCTGGCCAGCACGCCACGCCCGAGGTGCAGGCCTTCTTCGAGAACCTGCTGCCCGAGGGCGAACTGCGCGACTACCTGGCCGCGCAGCGCAAGGCATCCACCCTCTTCTCGCTGCTGCTGGAAGTGGCGGGCGACACCGCGGGCGCCTTTGTGCTGGTTGCACCTGGGCAGACGCCGGAGCCAGCGCGCTACGAGGCCACGACGTGGGAAGCCATCGCCGCGATCCTGGCCAAGCGGTCGGCCTCTGCGATCGACATCCACGAGCAAGGCGCGCGCATCTCGCTGGCCGGTGCCCAGGACAAGACCAGCCTGGCCATCTTCGACGACGGCGTGCCGCGGCTGCCCAAAGGCACTTCGCCATCGACCCACATCCTCAAGCCCGACATCCGCCGCCTGGCCAAGGTCTGGCACTCGGCTGCGAACGAGACCATCGTGATGCGAGCCGCGGCTCTGGCTGGCCTGCCGACGGCAGAGGTCTTCTACGAACCGCACGCGCAAGCCTGCGTCGTTCGCCGCTTCGACCGCCAGCTCCGGCCCGATGGCACGCTGGCCCGGCTGGTGCAGTACGACCTGTGCCAACTGGCCGGCACGGTGTCGGACCGCAAGTACGAGAAGGAAGGCGGCCCTGGCCTGGCCGCCTGCGCCGAACTGATCCGCCGCTACAGCGCGCAGCCCGCCGTCGACCTGCGCCACCTGCTGCGCTGGGTGTTCTTCAACCTGTACGTCGGCAACAACGACAGCCACGCCAAGAACCTGTCGATCTACAGCGTGCCCGGGAAGGGCGTGACGCTGACGCCGTTCTACGACCTGATGTGCACGCGGATGTACCCCGGTCTCTCGCCCGAGTTCGCGTTTGCGGTCGGCGGCGAGGCCAGGCCGGGCGAGATCGGCCCGGAGCACCTGGCGCTGATGGCCAGGCAGATCGGCATGCAAACGCGTTTCCTGGCTCAGCAGGCGCGGGACATGGCCGACCGCATGCCCACAGCCGTCGACCAGGCCGCGCGCGAGATCGCCCCCGCACTCACGCCAGCGGCCCGTACGCTGGCCGAGCGGCTCGTACGCCTCGTATCGTCGACCACCAAGAGGCTGGCCGCACGCATCGCAGCAGCACCATGATGTCGTCGACCGGGCGGCCGGTGCAGGACCGACCGGCCCACGGCATCACACCGCAGCGTCGGCTTCTGGCCGGCAGTCGCGATGTACTCCTCGATCAGCGCTTCATGCTGCAGGCCAGAGGCGGTGATGCCCAGGCCGCGCGACCTGATGCCGGACTTCCGAAGCACGTTGCCGAAGCGGACCATGTTCTGCTTCAGGTCGCAGTCCGGGTGGGCATGGCTGTCCCAGAAGGCAATCCGCTGCGCGCTGGCCATGGCCTGCCGGCGGCGTGGCGTGTTCGTCGGCACGAAGCGCGGCCGGCCGCCGGACACCTCCCAGCCAGGTCGCCCCAGCTGCATGCTAAGCGTAGAAGCGTGCCTGCGAACGACGCTTCCACGCTCCAGCTGCAGTCGCGCGGCGAGCCGTCAACCCTCGGCCACTGCCGACAACGATCTCCGCTCAGCACGCTGGCGAGGCTTGCCACGTACGGACACCTGCCGTACATTCGGCGCAGAAAGACGACCATGGCCAACCCAGACGCCCCTGACACGACGCGTGACGCCAGGCTTGAAGCCCGCGTCTCGGCGGCGCAGAAGAGCCTGCTGCAGCAAGCGGCGGCGCTTTCCGGCCGCACCCTGAGCGAGTTCGTGGTCGCCAGCGCGCAGGACGCCGCACGCCGGGTGATCGCCGAGCACGAGTCGATCCGCCTGTCGCGCGAAGAGCAGCTGGCCTTCGTGCAGGCGCTGCTGAACCCGCCGGAGCCGAACGCACGCCTCAAGCGCGCGGCCAAGGCCTATCGCCGCAACGTCAGCCAGCGTACCGGCGCATAGCCGTTGGACCTGACCCGCATCACTGTCGAGCCCCTGGGCCGGCAGCACGACAGAACGGCCTTCCACTGCGGCGCGGACGCGCTCGACCGCTATCTAAAGCAGCAGGCACGGCAAGACGCCGACAAACGTGTGGCCGCGCCGTTCGTGGCAGTCCACCAGCCCGACAAGAGCGTGCTTGGCTACTACACCCTGTCGGCCTCGGTACTGACCCTGGCTGACCTGCCTGCCGACCTGGTTCGCAAGCTGCCCCGCTATCCGCAGATCGCGGTCACCTTGCTGGGCCGGCTGGCCGTCGATCAGTCCGCCAGAGGCCAGGGCCTCGGGGAACATCTGCTTCTGGACGCCCTGAGTCGAAGCCTCACCCATGCCGACCAGATTGCGGCCATGGCCGTGGTGGTCGAAGCCAAGAACGAAGCCGCCGCCGCCTTCTATCGGCACTACGGCTTTGCCTCCCTGCAGGCCCAGCCGAGCCGCTTGTTCGTGCCGATGCGCCTGGTTGCGCAGCTGTTGGGGTAGCCGGTGATGGAACTGATCGACAACATCAACCGACTGCTCGGCGATGACCTGAAACGTTCGTTGAAGCCCGGTGCCCGCCTCAAGGTCGCCGCCTCATGCTTTTCGATGTATGCCTTCGAGGCCCTGAAGGAAGAGCTGGAGCAGGTCGATGAGCTGTGCTTCATCTTCACGTCGCCCACCTTCGTGGCCGAGGAGGTGACGGACAAGATCCGCAAGGAGCGCAAGCAATTCCACATCCCCAAGCTCAACCGCGAGCGCAGCCTGTACGGCAGTGAGTTCGAGATCCGCCTGCGCATCAAGCTCACCCAGCGTGCCATCGCGCGCGTGTGCGCCGACTGGCTGCGCCGCAAGCCGATCCTCCTCTCGTCGGAGCTGACGGCGCTGCTGCAACGCCAGTTCGGCATCCACGAAAGAACGACGCGCGGGCTGCTGCGGCAGATGCGCGACGCCGCCATCCTGCGCGAGCTGCCACCCGGTCCCGCAGGCGGCTTTGCGATGGTCGATGTGCCCGCTGGGCAGCCTTGTCCCCGGCGGCGGCGTCGCTTGCGACGAACAGCCGCCGCGGTCGGCAAGGCGGGTGCTCGGCGCGCGGGCGTTGGACTGCCACGGTTGCCGTCAGGCCCGCGGCTTGACCCGGCGCAGCGACTCGCCCTTGAGCGCGATCGTGTGCGAGCCGTGCAGCAGCCGGTCCATGATGGCGTCGGCAAGCGTCGGCTCGGCCGGCCACTGATGCCACGCGCTGCTGGGCAGCTGGCTCGGGATCAGCGTGCTGCGGCTGCCCACCCGGTCGTCCAGCAGTTCCCGCAGATCCTGCCGATCCTGCTCGCCGATCGGCGCGATGGCCAGGTCGTCGAGCACCAGCACGTGCAGCCGCGCCAGTTGCGCCAGTTGCGCCAGTCGAGAGTGGCGCGCTTGTGTCCCGCCTGCGGCTACGGTCGACGTCTGGCGCCGCAGCTCCCCCCTGGCACCGTGCACCTTGGTGGAGACCGGCCAGCGAATCAGGCGCGGAGCAGCCTGGGCACCGGACTTGCGGTTGCCGAGCCCGGAAACAGGGCGCCGACCACCCGTTCCGGATCGATCCGGAAAACCTCTGCGCACAGCGACGACACCAGCGTGTCGAGACCCAGGGTCGGTCTGAGGTCGCGCCCCTCGTGAAGGTCAGAGGGCTTCAGCCCCGGCCAGTCCGCGATGATGCGGCCGCCCAGGACGGCGCCGCCCACCAGCATGGCCGCAGCGCCGGTACCGTGGTCGGTGCCGCCCGTCCCGTTGGCCGCGACCGTGCGCCCGAACTCGGTGGCCACCAGCACGACGGTCTGTGACCATGCGGCGCCGAGCCCTGCCTGCAGTCCTCCGATCAGACTGTCCAGCGCCTTCAACTGGGTCGCCAGCCGGCTGGCCTGCGCGCTGTGCGTGTCCCAGCCACTGGTTTCGATCATCGCGATTCGTGGCCCGTCCGGGCGCGCCAGGAAGCCGGCGGCCGCGCGGCCGAGCGCGGCGGAATCATTGCGCCGCTCACCTCCCCGTGCATCGCCAGCCATGTCTCGCGCGTCGAGTGCCGCGGACCACAGGGCGTGCAGCTGCGCGTCCTTTGCATAGAGCTGGTCCACGCGCAGCATCAGGTCCTGGTCGGCCGGCGGGAGCGCCGAGGGTGCATAGGTGGTGACGTCGACGGCACCCCGCAGCGCCAGCGGCACTGCCGGCGACAGCGCCACCGCCGTCCGGCCGCCACCCGGCATCAAGCCAAGGAGCCGGTTCAGCCACCCGTCCTTCAACTGGTGCGGTGCACGGCCCCCGGTCTCGAGCACGTTCTGGCCGTCGAAGTGCGAGCGGTCGCGATAGGGCGACGCCACCGCGTGCACCAAGGTGGCCTGACCCGCGCCGTACAGCCCGTGCAGCGTCGCCATCGAAGGGTGCAAGGCAAAACTTCCATCGAGCTTCAAAGCGGTACCGGCCTCGAGGGCGAGTGCACCACGCGTGCTGCCGTAGGCGGGATCGGCATAGGGGATGACGGTGTTCAGCCCGTCGGCTGCGCCCCGCTGGATGATGAATACGAAGCGCCGCTCCGTGGCGGCCTGCGCAAACAGCACCGGCGACGTCGCGAGCAGGGCCGAGGCGCCCACGAAGGCTCGTCGGTCGAGGCTCATGCTCACCTCCTCAGGAACTCCGGACTCACCAGCAGCAGCGCCAGTGCAGTGCTTGCACTCTCGGCCCGCGCGATGGCGCCAGCGGTGTCCTCGCTCAGCGCGCCCGGCAAGACCCGAGGCGCCAACGAACGCGCGTCGATCGCGCTGCCCGCCTGCGTCGCCAGACGCTGCGCCACCTCGACCCGGCGCAACAGGGCGTCAGGCGCCGCCCACGCCGCGCCGGCGTCGTCGTACCCTGCCGGCGATCCTGGCCGCCAGACGGGCTGCCCCAGCTGGTTCATCAGGTTGACGGCCTGCTGCGGCGGCAGTTCCTGCCTGCCCAGCGCGCGAAGGCCGGAGATGGCCCAGTCCCAGGGCGACTTGAACTTTGCGTTTGGCGCCGCCCAGGCCTCGGGCGAATCGATCAGTGCCCGGTACACGCTCGGCAGGTCACCGCCAGAGCGAGCGAACCGGTCGGCCAGGCGCTGCACGAGCGCGGCAGGCGGCTCATCCGCGACGAAATGGCGCGCCAGCTTGAGGGCAATGTGGCGGCCCGTGGCCGGGGCAAGCGCCAGATCGCGGATGACGGCCCGCGCCTGCTGCTCCCCGTCGTCGGGATAACTGCGCCCGAGGATGGTCCGCGGGCCGGGTTCGTGCATGGCCGCCACGTAGCGGTGGGTCGTCGCGACACGGCCTGCCGTGTCGTCCGAAGGCAGGGTCCAGCCCGTGAGCGCGCGCGCGAACTCGGTCACGTCGTCCTGCGTGTAGCCGCTGCGCACGCCCAGGGTGTGCAGTTCGAGGATCTCGCGCGCCAGGTTCTCGTTGAGCCCGCGCGTGCGCTGCTGGCTGTCAGTGGAACGCATGGCCGCGCGCGTGCCGACCAGGCTTCGCGGGCCGATGGACTGCGCCTGGTCCAGGTACAGCAGCATGGCCGGATGCAGGACCGCAGCCCACAGCAGGTCCTCGAATCGACCCATGACGTGGGGCCGGATCGCATCGGCCTCGAACCCGCCCGCCAGCCCGACGATCAACAGCTTGTCCACCGACACGGCGAAGTGGTTGGACCAGAAGTGAACGAGCCGCTCGACAAAGGGGGTGGGCGATCGCAAGGCACTGTCCGTTCGAGCGCCGGCGGCCGCCACGTAGGCAACGCGGCCTTCACGCAGGTAGTCCTCGCGGATCCTGCTGCGCTGGCCTTCGGGGGCCCGCCGCACGGCACCCTGCTGCGCCAGCCAGGCATCGACGAGCGCCGGCGTGCGTGCCGCCCGCCGCCACGGCGGCGGCAGAGCATCGAAGCGCTCCAGCTGCGCATGCAGCCAGCGCTGCGGCTCCTGCGGTATCGGCTCGTCCGGCCGGGCGCCGAGCCCGAAGCGATTCATGGCGATGGCGGGTGCGCTCACGCCGCAATTGTTCCCGAGCCGGTCACGCTGCCCGGATTCCGATTGATTGCGGGGTGTTAACCGCCCGGATGTGTCCGCTGCGTTGCACCGTCAAGTGGAGGGGTCTGCTGCGGGGCCAGTCGGCCAAGGCCGACCCATGGCGTCGGTCAAGAACGGCGAGGCCAAGTCACCTTGGCGTCCGTCGCGCCCGAATTCGACGATGGCGCCATGCGCCCGCCCAGGATCAAGCTCACCTTGCCGCCGGACATTGGTGATTGCGTCGACCGGCGCCTGGCGCCGGGCGGCTACGTCAACGCGGGCGAGTACATGCGCCGGCTGATTCGCAGCGACGCTGGCCAGGCGGTCGGCCTCCGCGATCGACATCCACGAGCAAGGCGCGCGCGTCTGCCTGGCCGCTGCCCGGGACAAGACCAGCCTGGCGATCTTCGACGACGGCGGAGGTCTTCTACGAGCTGTACGCGCAAGCCTCTGCGTCGTTCGCCGCTTCGACCGCCAGCATCGCGCCGACGGCACGCAGGCCCGGCTGGTGCAGTACGACCTGTGCCAGTTGGCCGGTGCCGTTTCGGATCGCAAGCACGCGAAGGAAGGCGGCCCGGGCCTGGCCGCCTGCGCCGGACTGATCCGCCGCTACAGCGCGCAGCCCGCCGTCGGCCTGCGCCACCTGCTGCGCTGGGTGTTCTTCAACCTGTACGTCGGCAACAACGACAGCCACGCCAGCCGCGGGATGCCCTGTGATGGCAAGGTCGCCATTCGCATCGCCCTGCATGCGGGACACGGACGCGCTCTCAGTGCTGACTCGCATCCCTCGAGGCGTCCTCGCCCGGCGACCGGATGCGCTCGAGCCCGACACGGTGTGCACCAGCGTCATCACGGCCCATGCGTGCTCGCGCGGCACGACGCGGCTCACGCGCAACCTGCGCGGGTTCCAGCGGGCGCAGGGCTTGACCGTCGAGGACTGGCCGACCCGCGCGGCGCAGTGGCAAGGGCAACAGGGGGAGGACGACAATTGCAGGACGTCTTCGATTTCCGCAACCGCCTCGTCGACGAGTACGCGGCCTTTTCGCGCAGCTTCTCGCGCATCGCCGCCGACGACTTGGCCGCGCGGGTCGACGAGGACTACGCACGAGGAGGCTACCCACCATGACGCCACACGAACTGCTGGCCCACAGCGACGGCGGCCAGCCCTGGCCGGCCGGGGCCGAGCCCGCAACCGACATGGCCGCGGCCTACCGGCAGGCGCTGGCGATGCGCGTGCTGCGCCTGACGCGTGGCGAGCGGCCGGGCGGCTACAAGATCGGCTTCACGAATCGCACGCTGTGGCAGCGCTACGGCGTCTTCGCGCCGATGTGGGGCACGGTCTGGCAGGCCGGGCTGCGCCGCTGCGAGCCCGGCCGGCCCGCCGGACGGCTGGACCTCGGTCACACCTGCGAGCCACGCATCGAGCCCGAGATCGTGTTCGGCATCGCGCGCACGCCACCGGCGGGCGCGGACCTGCAGCAGCTGTTCGAGTGCCTGTCCTGGCTGGCGCCGGGTTTCGAGATCGTGCAGTCGCATCGCCCCGGCTGGAAGTTCACCGCCGCCGACACCGCCGCCGACAACGGCTTGCACGGCCGCCTGCTGGTCGGGCCGACGCGGCCCGTGGGCGACCTGGCCGCCGACGGTGCACGGCTGCATGCGTGCCTGGCCGCCGCCCGCGTGTCGCTCGAGCACGAAGGCCGCGTGGTCGACCAGGGCTGCGGTGCCGATGTGCTGGACAGCCCGCTGGCGGCCCTGCAGCATTTCCTCGTGGAGCTGCGCGCCTGCCCCGGCGCGCCGGAGCTGCAGCCCGGCGACGTCGTCACCACCGGCACCTGGACCGATGCCTGGCCGGTGCAGCCCGGCCAGCGCTGGTGCGCACGCTTCGATGGCGGGCTGGGCGAGTTGTCGCTGCTGCTGGACTGACAACCCCGCGGAGCGGGTTGCAGGCGCCCACCCGCTGCCGCACATCTGACGCAACGCCTGCCCCCATGCCTGGACCGCCTCGCCCGGGGAGGCGCAGGCGCAGGCGCGGGTGCGCCGCGCCACGCCGGCGCGGGCCGACGGCACGCGGCGGGTCATCGTGCCCGGCAGGCGCGCCGGCGTCTGGCTGGACGGGCAGCGCATGGCCCCCAGGACGCTGCCGCATGCCGCGCTGCTGCAGGCGCAAAGGCTCGAAGAGCGGGCTGCGCGGCAGGGCGCACCGTCGCCGCGCCTGCGGCGCGACAAGGGGGCGCCGGCTGAGGTCAGAGCCGGGCCAGGGCGCCCTGCACGGCTTCGAGCAGCCATGCCGCGTCCGCGGCATTGACGCACAGCGGCGGGTTGATCTTGACGACGTTGTGCTCGCGACCACACCGGCCGACGACGATCCCCTGCTCGAGCAGGGCGCCCTGAATGCGCTCGGCGGCAGCTGGATCGGCATCGCGTGACCGCCCCCCCTTGACCAGCTCGACCCCGATGAGCAGGCCGCGACCCCGCACGTCGCCCAGCCGCTCGTCGCGCGACTGCAGCCTGCGCAGGCCGCCCAGGATCAGGCCGCCGATCTCGCGCGCGTTGGCCTGCAGCCCCTCTTCGTCGATCGCCCGCAGCACGGCGCGGCCGGCCGCGCAGCAGGTCGGGTTCGAGCCGTAGGTGTTGAAGAACATGCGCGCGGCCATGCCCTGGGCCAACTCCCGCCGCGTGACCACCGCAGCAAGCGGAAAGCCGTTGGCGATGCCCTTGGAGGTGACGATCACGTCGGGCACCACGCCATGCGCCTCGAAGCCCCAGAAGTGCTCGCCTGTTCGTGCGCAGCCGGTCTGCACCTCGTCGACGATCAGCAGCCCGCCACAGGCACGCACCTCGCGGGCGGCACCGGCCAGCCAGCCTGGTGGCATCTCGACGATGCCGCCATAGGCCTGGACCGGTTCCACCAGCAGCGCGGCCACCACGCCGCAGGTGTTGGTGCCCAGCGTGCGGCGCAGCTCCTCGAGGTAGGGCTCGGCACCCGGTCCCAAGGGTCCCCGGTACGGGTGCGGTGCCATCACCTGCACGTAGCCCGGCGCCGGCGGCACCGCCTGCCGCAGCTGGCCAAGCCCGCTGGCGGTCTGCGCACCGTAGTGCATGCCATGGTAGGCGTCGCGCAGCGTCAGCACCTCGAAGTGGCGCGTGCGGGTGCGGGCGATCAGCACCGCCAGGTCGACCGCTTCGGCCCCGCTGTTGACGAAGTGGACGACCCAGTCGGGCCCCGACGGCAGCCGCGCGACCAGCTCCTCGGCGAAGTGGCCCGGCTGCGGGTGGTGGTAGGCCGTCGTGACATGCGGCAGCAGCGCCATCTGCTCGCGCACCGCGGCCAGCACACCCGGGTGCGCGTGGCCGACGCTGACGCACACGTTCTGCGCCATGCAGTCGAGGAACCGGCGCCCCTGCTCGTCCCAGAGGTACTGCCCGCTGCCACGCTGCCAGACGACGGGAGCGTCATAGGCCACGAAGCTGCCCAGTGCCGGCGCCAGGTATCGCTGGCGGCGGGCGACGATGGCGGACTTCTGCCAGTCCACCGGCAGGCTCTGGTACGGAATCACGGCTCGCTCCTCGGGTCGGGCACCGGGCTCGGTGCGACTTCGCGCGCCGAACCTACCACCCGACCCCCCGGCAGCGCAAAGGCCGCCCGCTCGACCATTGGGCGCACGGCCTCGGCGCGGTCGTGCGGTTTCCCGGCCGTCGCGGCGATGGCCCGTGCGGTGCAGACCGCCCAGAGCGCTGCGGCGCCGATCACCGGCCGCCCCTGGCTGGCCAGTGTGTCGCCGGCATGGCTGCGCGTCTGCTCGACGCACGGCTGCAGGTGGCGCGCGCTGGAGAAGGCCGCGTCCGCCGGGGCGCTGGCGTCAGCCCGCCACTGCACCTGGGCCTGCGCCCCGGCCGACAGGTGCACCTGCACCGCTTCGACCCGGCTGGCCTCAGCGTCGCGGGTCAGCCGCCTGGCAACACGCAGGTCAGCCTCCTGCAGCAGGGGCGGTGTCGTGGGCGGGCGGGACGCCGGGCCAGCCGAGGGGAAAGGGCACCGGGCTGCGGGCGCGCGCAACGACGCCGACGACGGGGCCGGAAGGCTGGGCGGCCGACGCGCGTCATGGCTCGACGGCCCCCGGTTCGGTCGCCGTCGCGGCCGCCGTCGACGTCGTCAGCGCCATCAGCACGTCGGCGTACCAGGCGCAGTTCAGCCCCAGCGTCTCGTCCTGCGTCGAATCGCGGCCGGCCATGTCCATGCGGCTGGAGTGCACGCCCAGCAGGCACCAGCGCCGCCGGCCGGCACCCTGGACCGGCAACCGCGCCAGCACGGGCGAGCCGCTGCTGCCCCGGTGCAGTCGCGCATCGGTGAGGAAGAACCCCAGGCCCTGGAAGCGGACGCCGAACGACGACGCGATGCTGGCCTGGCGCACCACCGGCAGGTGGTGGACGGTGTCGAAGAAGCCGAGCGGGAAGCCCGGGATGGCCAGGCGGTCGCCGACCTCGAAACGCTCGTAGCGCTTCGTCAGGTGCTGCGCCCCGAAAGCCCGCAGCACGCTGCCGGGCGGCATCGCGCCGCGCTCGAGCTCGAGCACCGCGACATCGACCTCGCCGCCGCTGTCGCGCGCCTGCCGCCAGCACGCCACGCCATCGCGGTGCAGCAGGATCGACACCGTGGCCTGACGGGTCAGGTCGCGGCGGTCGGTGTGCACCACGATCTCGATGCGGTCGGGCGCATGCCCGCTCGGGGCGTCGTACAGCACATGCCGGCTGGTGACCAGGAACAGTCGGTCGCCGCGTTCGAAGAAGAAGCCGCTGGCGGTGGTCAGGCCGCGCGCACCGCAGAAGGTGAGCACGCGCGTGACGCCGAACAAGGCTTCGTCGCCGGCGCGCCTGCAGAGGGCGGCGACCCGTGGCGGGGGTGGCGGACTGGGCAAGGGACAACTCCTCGAGCCGATGTGGCGCCGCCACCGGCCCTGGACCCCTGCGAAGGAGGTCAAGTGGACTTGTCCCGACAGCAGCGACGCTTCCGCCGCTGGCGCTTCAAGCAGACCGATGTCGGGGCTGTGTCACGTCCAGCGTGCCCCTGGGAGCGTCGATGCTACCCGAGGGCCCGCCCCGGCCTGCGAACATCGCTCGGGCAGCTCTTGGCGGGCATGCCTGCCGGCGCCGGCGCGCGCTCAAGCCCGGCCCAGCCAGCGGCTGGCGCCCTGCCCCGCGCGCCGCCCGCTGGCCAGGCTGGCCGTGAGCAGGTAGCCGCCGGTGGGCGCCTCCCAGTCGAGCATCTCGCCGGCGCAGAAGACCCCGGGCACGGCAAGCAGCATGCCGTGATCGTCGACGGCGTCGAAGCGCACGCCGCCGGCGCTGCTGATCGCTTCGTCCAGCGGGCGTGTCCGCACCAGCGGCAGCGGCAGTGACTTGATGGCGGCGGCCAGCGCCACCGGGTCGGCCAGCGTGGCGCGCGGCAGCAGCTCGTGCAGCAGCGCCAGCTTGGCGCCCTGCAGTCCCAGGCGGCTCTTCAGGTGCGTGGCCAGGCTGCGCGGGCCACGTGGATGCGCGACCTCGCGTGCCACACGCGCTGCCTCATGCGCCGGCAGCAGGTCCAGCCACCAGGTCACATGGCCGTCACGCTCGATCGCGTCGCGCAGCGTGGCCGAAAACGTGTACACGAGGCTGCCTTCGACCCCGCTCGAGGTGATCACGAATTCCCCCTGCGTCCAGTGGCGATCAGCCTTGCCGGCGGCGGGCGCCACCGGCGGCGCGAGCGAGGCGGCCACCGGCTTGATCGGCTGGCCGGCATGGCGCAGGCGCAGGTGCTCGCTCCAGCCTGGCAGGCCCGAGCCACTGGCAGGCGTCACGCCGACATCAAAGCCGCAGTTGGACGGCCGCAGCGGCGCCACCTCGACCCCGCGCGACTGCAGCCAGGGCACCCAGGCGCCATCGGAGCCGAGCCGGGACCAGCTGCCGCCGCCCAGCGCCAGGATGGTCACACCCGGTCGCAGCTGCAGCGGGCCGCCGGGGGAGTCGAACCGCAGCGCGCCGTCGGCCGACCAGCCTTGCCAGCGATGCCGGGCGTGGAAAGTGACGCCAGCCGCGCGCAGCCGGTGCAGCCAGGCGCGCAGCAGTGGTGCCGCCTTCAGGTCCTGCGGGAATACGCGGCCGGAGCTGCCGACGAAGGTCGTGATGCCCAGGCCCTGCGCCCAGTCGCGAACCGCCTGCGGCTGAAAAGCGCGAAGCACCGGCGCCAGCGCGACACTGGCCGGGCCGAAGCGCGCGGCGAAACTGGTGAACGGCTCGCCATGCGTCAGGTTCAGGCCCCCGCGGCCGGCCAGCAGGAACTTGCGCCCGACCGAGGGCATCGCGTCGTAGACGTCGACCCGGGTGCCGCCTGCGGCCAGCACCTCGGCCGCCATCAGGCCGGCGGGGCCGGCGCCGATGACCACCGCGCCCGCCAGCTCGGCCGTGGCGGCATCGCGTTCCGGCGTCCCGGGCAGATCCCGGGCCTGCGGCACCCCGGGCCCCGGCAGGCCGGGCTCGACGGCGCTCACTGGAGTACCTCCGTGCTGCGCACTTCGGTATGAGCCCTTCGGGCGGCCGGGCGGGCTCATGCGCCGGAGACCACCGCGATTCCCTTGATCTGCCCGGCCTGGGGCGCGCCCGCCGGTCGCGGCCAGCGTGCGGGGTCGATGCGGTGCAGCAACTCGGCTTCGCGCATGCGCGCCAGCGCCACGTTGGCGGCCTTGACATGGCCGAAGCCGCGCATCGCCATCGGCAGTTGCGCAAGGGCCACGGCCAGCGGCAGCCGGCGGGCATCCAGCAGCGGCAGCAGCTCGTCGACCCGGGCCTCGAAGGCGTCGATGGCGGCCCGTTCGTGGCGCCGCTCCTCGCTGCGGCCGAAGGGGTCCCAGCGGGTGCCGCGCAGGCGGCGCAGGCCGGCGAGCAGGCGCATCGCGGGCAGCAGCCAGGCGCCGAATTGCATCTTGCGCGGTGGCTGGCCGTCACGCGGCCGCGCCAGCCAGGGCGGCGCCATGTGGAATTCGAGCTCGACCTGGCCGTCGAACTGCTCGGCCAGCGCGCGCTGGAAGCGGCCGTCCGTGTAGAGCCGGGCAACTTCGTATTCGTCCTTGTAGGACATCAGCTTGAGCGCGCCCAGGGCGACGGCGCGCGTGAACGGCAGCGACGCGTCCAGGCCCAGCGCCTGCTCGCGCGCCTGCACCTGGTCGACCAGGCGCTGCCAGCGTGCGGCCCAGGCGCCGTCCTGCCAGCCGGTGAGGTGGCCCAGCGCACGCTCGCGCAGCTGCGCGAGCGGCTCGGGTCCGCTGTCGTCGGCCTCGCCGCCCTCGCGCCAGCGCTCGCAGGCGGCGGGGTCGGCGGCAGCCAGGCGGCCTAGCGCGAAGGCGAGCTTGTTGGCGTCGACCGCCACCGCGTTCAGCTCGATGGCCCGCTCGAGGGCCGGCAGGCTCACCGGCACCAGGCCACGCTGCCAGGCGTAGCCCAGGGCGACGATGTTGGCGCCCACCGTGTCGCCCAGGAACTCCTGCGCCAGCGCCTGCGCGTCGAAGGTCTCGACGCGATCGGCGCCGGCGGCGAAGTCGAGCTTGGCCAGCAGCGCGTCGATCTTCAGCTCGGCATCGGGGTTGCGCACCGCGTCGGCCACCGGGGTCTGGTGCCGGTTGGCCAGGATGCGCGTGCGGCCATGCCGCACCGTCTGCAGCGCCTCGGGGCTGGCGCCGACGACCAGGTCGCAGGCCAGCACGGCGTCGGCCTGCTGGGCGTCGATGCGCACCTGGTTCAGCCGCTCGGCGCGGTCGGCCAGGCGCACGAAGGACAGCACGGCGCCGCCCTTCTGCGCGAAGCCCATGAAGTCGAGCACGCTGGCATGGTGGCCCTCGAGGTGCGTGGCCATGGCAACCAGCGCACCGACGGTGACCACCCCGGTGCCGCCGACGCCTGCCACCAGCAGGTCGTAGGGCCCCGTCCAGACCTGGGCCGGCGGCCGCGGCAAGGCGGCCACCTGGGCCAGGAAGGGCTCTCGCGAGCGGTCCAGGATGCCCGAGTGGCGGCGCAGCCGGCCGCCGCGCACCGACACGAAGCTCGGGCAGAAGCCCTTGGCGCAGGAGTAGTCCTTGTTGCAGCTGGTCTGGTCGATGCGGCGCTTGCGGCCGAAGGCCGTCTCGTGCGGCAGCACGGCGACGCAATTGGACTGCACGCCGCAGTCGCCGCAGCCTTCGCACACCGCCTCGTTGATGAACAGGCGCTGCGGCGGGTCGGCCAGCTCGCCCTTCTTGCGCCGGCGGCGCTTCTCGGCGGCGCAGGTCTGCTCGTAGATCAGCACCGTGACGCCGGGCATCTCGCGCAGCCGGCGCTGCACCGCATCCAGCGCCTCGCGCGGGTGGAACTCGGTGCCCGCGGGGAAGCGCGACTGCAGGCCGTGGTACTTGCCGATGTCGTCACTGACGACGACGATCGCCGACACGCCCTCGCCCTGCACCTGGCGCGCGATGGCGTCGACGCTGGTCGCGCCGTCGACCGGCTGGCCGCCGGTCATCGCCACCGCGTCGTTGTAGAGGATCTTGTAGGTCAGCGTCGCGCGCGCCGCCACGGCCTGCCGGATCGCCAGGTAGCCGGAATGGAAGTAGGTGCCGTCGCCCAGGTTCTGGAACACATGCGGCACACGCGTGAACATCGCGTGCGACACCCAGTCGACGCCTTCGCCACCCATCTGGATCAGGCCCGCGGTATCGCGCTCCATCCAGTTGGCCATGAAGTGGCAGCCGATGCCGGCGCGCGCACTCGATCCCTGCGGCACGCGGGTGCTGGTGTTGTGCGGGCAGCCGGCGCAGAAGTAGGGCAGCCGCTTGACGGCATCGCCGGCGTTGCTCAGCAGCTCGGGCACGGTGAAGTCGCGCACATGGCCGGCGCGGTCCAGCGCCGCATCGTGCCGCGCCAGCCAGGCGGCGACCGCCTCGATCAGCCGCGAAGGCCGCAGCTCGCCACTGGCGGCCAGCAGTGGCGCGCCCTGTGCATCGGCCTTGCCGACGATGCAAGGTCGCGCGCCGGCCGGCGCGTTGTAGAACAGCGCACGCAGCTGGGTCTCGACGACCGGGCCCTTCTCCTCGATGACCAGCAGCTCCTGCAGCCCGGCGGCGAAGCCGCGCAGGCGCGGCGCGTCCAGCGGGCAGGTGAGCCCCAGCTTGAGCACACGCACGCCGCTGGCGGCCAGCTGCTCGGGCGTGATCTCGAGCCGGCGCAGCACCTCCATGAAGTCCAGGTGCGCCTTGCCGGCAGTGAGGATGCCCACGCGCGCCTGCGGCGAGGCGACGATCTGGCGGTCGACCGAGTTGACGGCGCAGAAGGCCGCCACGGCGGCCAGCTTGTCGTGCAGGCGGGTCTCGATGCGCAGCGAGGGCAGGTCGGGCCAGCGGTAGTGCAGCCCGTCGGCCGGCGGCCGGTGGCCGGTGGCTGCACGCACCGCGTCGGCACCGGCCCAGGCGTCGGCACGCGCGACGATGGCGTCGAGGTCCACGGTGCCGGCGCTCTCGACCACCTCCGACAGCGCCGTCAGCCCGACCCAGGCGCCGCTGTAGCGCGACAAGGCATAGCCGTAAAGGCCGAACTCGACCAGGTCCGACAGGTTGGCGGGCGACAGCACCGGCATGTGCCAGGCCTGGAAGGCAGCGTCGCTCTGGTGCGGCATCGACGAGGACACGCAGCCATGGTCGTCGCCGGCCACCACCAGCACGCCGCCATGCGGCGAAGACCCGTAGGCATTGCCATGCTTGAGCGCGTCGCCGGCGCGGTCCACGCCTGGCCCCTTGCCGTACCACATGGCGAAGACGCCGTCGACGGTGCGTTCGGGGTCGGACTCGACGCGCTGCGTGCCCAGCACCGCGGTGGCGGCGAGCTCCTCGTTGATGGCCGGCAGGAAGCGCAGGCCGGCGTCGCCGAAGCGCTTGCCGGCCTTCCATACCGCCTGGTCGACCATGCCCAGGGGCGAGCCACGGTAGCCGCTGACGAAGCCCTGCGTCGACAGCCCGGCGGCCGCGTCGCGCGCGCGCTGCATCACCAGCACGCGCAGCAGCGCCTGCGTGCCGCTGAGGTAGACGGCGCCGCGCTCGGCCCACAGGCTGTCGGCGAGCGTGGTGCCGGGCCGGGCCAGGCCGGCAGCCTGCGGGGCGGCTGCGCTGTTCGGGTCGACGGTCATGGCGGCTCCTGTGGCAAGCCCGGTCGCCTGCATGTTAAGTCGATGCGCAACCCGTTCCCACCGTGGGGCAGGCTCGCGGGCCTTGTGCGCCGCGGCCTAGTGCCGGGGCCCGGACCCGACCCGGGCGCCACCCCTCGCCGCTCACCACTGCGTGTCCACGGCCTCCAGCGTGCGGTCCACCAGCTCCAGGAAGGCGGCGGCGGCAAAGGGCTTGGTGACGTAGCTGCGGGCACCCCGGGTCAGCGCGAGCTCGACGCGCTGCGGGCTCGCGTCGGCCGAGACCACGATGACCGGAGTGCGGGCCAGATCGTCGTCGGCCTCGATGCGGGCAAGCAGTTCCAGGCCGTCGAGGTCGGGCAGCCCCATGTCGAGCAGCAGCAGGTCCGGACGCAGCGCACGCAAGGCGGCCCAGCCGGCCTCGCCGGTCGTCGCCTCGTGCATCTGGTAGCTTGGCCTGGCCGAGAGCACGCCCCGCATGACCTCGATGTTGGTCTGGTTGTCCTCGATGTAGAGCAGCCGCCGGACCGCCGCCGGGACCCATTCGTCGGCGACTGCGGCCGGCGCGCTGGGTGGCGTCGGCGCGGCCGCCGGCAGCCGCAGCGCGAACACCGAGCCCAGGCCGGGCCGGCTGCGCGCGTGCAGGCTGCCGCCCATCAGTTCGGCCAGGCGCCGGCTGATGACCAGCCCGATGCCGGTCCCCTCGACGCCGCTGGTCTCGCGGCCGAGGCGGTTGTAGGGCTGGAACAGGTCCGCCAGCTGCTGCTCGCTCATGCCCAGGCCGTCGTCGGCGACGCACAGTTCGACCTCGCTGCCAGAAGCCTGCGCCGAGACCTCGACATGCCCGCCGCGCCGGTTGTACTTGATCGCGTTGCTCAGCAGGTTGGTCAGCACCTGGCGCAGCCGCGTGGCGTCGCACTGGGCCTGCAGGCCCTCCAGGCCGGGCGCGACGGTGACCGCCACGTCCATGCGCGCGGCCACCGGCGCCAGCATCGCCACCACCGCCTGCACTTCGACGAGCATCGACACGCGTGCCGGGTTCAGGGCGACCTGGCCGGCCTCGATGCGCGACAGGTCCAGCGTCTCGTTGATCAGCTCCAGCAGGTGCCAGCCGGCCTTCTGGATGTGCTGCAGCCGCTCCAGCTGCGCCGGCACCAGCGGGGCCTGCGGGTCCAGGCCCATGACCTGCGCGAAGCCGATCATCGCGTTCAGCGGCGTGCGCAGCTCGTGACTCATGCGCGACAGGAACTCGCTCTTGGCACGGCTGCTGGCTTCCGCCCGCTGCCGCCTCAGCTCCGAGGCCTGCAGTTCGAGGTGCTCGGAGATGTCCTCGACCACACCCACCAGTGCCGACACGCGGCCGCCGGGGTCGCGCAGCGCACTGCTGGTCAGCCGGGCCTGCAGGACACGGCCGCCGGCCATCTGCACGCCGATCTGGTCGGGCCCGACCGACTCCGCGCCCTCGAGCAGGGCCTGCCGGTGCCGGAGAATGACCGGGACCGTCGCGGCCTCTGTGAATTCGGTGACGGGAATGCCCGGCAGTTCGCCCAGGGCGCGGCCGACGATGCGTGCGAACTGGGGGTTGGCGGTCGTCATGCGCCCGCGCAGGTCGGTCGCGATGACACCGATGGGCACGTTGTCGAGCACGCGGCGCAGCCGCTCCTCGCTGGCCCGCAGCGCCTCGTCGGCGCGCTCCCGCTCACCCGCCTGCCGGCGCAGCTGCGCGGTGGCGTCCTGCACGGCCCGTTCGGTCAGGCGACCCTGGCCAGTGACCGCCAGCAGCAGCGCACACAGTGCGGCCAGCGACGCCACGCCGGCCATGGCCAGGCCCACCAGCCAGGGGTTGTCGGGCGAGCGCGCGGCCGCATCGGGCCGCGTGATGCGCAATTGCAGCGGCCGGTCGGCCAGCCGCAACAAGCGCTCCATGCTGCCCGCCGAAGGCGCGTGTTCGCAGCCCGGCAGGCCGGCGAGCCGAGGTCGCTGGACGCCCGGCGCCGTGTCGACCAGGCAGGCCTGCAGGTCGACGCCCGCGCGCGTCGGCTCGGGCGCCAGCAGCTGGCCGGTGGCCAGCGTCACGAACACCACGCCGCGGAACGCGGCCTCGCGCGAGACCTCGTCGTCCGGGCTGCCGTCGTAGACCGCCTGGTAGATGACGACGCCGGTCTCGTCGCTGGCCGACTGCGTCAACCCGAAGGCCGCGCTGGCCACCGGCTGGCCGGTGCGCCGGCTGCGCAGGATGGCCTCGCGGGCGGCCGGGATCGACAGCACGTTGACCCCCACCGCCGCCTGGTTGCCGGCCAGCGGGAGGATGTGTCGCAAGGCGACCACCGCGCCGGCCGCGCGACGGGCCGAGCCGTCGTCGCGGTCGAACACACGAAAGCCGTCCGCGCCCTCGGCACGGGCCTGCGAGACGAACGCGTCGAGCTGCCCGAGCGGCACCCAGGGACTGAACCCGAGCGCGCGCAGCGGCACCGGCTGCTGCAGCCACCAGCGCGCGGCGGCTTCCAGGGCGGTGGCGTTGAAGGCCGGCGCGCGCGCGCGGGCGACGCCATGCAGGGCCTGCAGGGCATGCAGCGGTTCATCCAGGCGCGTGCGCACGGTGCCGGTCAGGCGCTCGGCATCCCGATCCAAGGCGGCGGCCTGGCGGGTGCGTTCGGCGTGGCCGACCAGCAGCATGGCCGCCGCCATCACGCCCAGTGCCAGCAGCATCGGCAAGGCCAGTGCCGCGCGGCGCGGCCGCCACTCTTCACGCGGGCGGCCGATGAATGCCAGCGTGACCGGCGCGGCAACCAGCACGCCGGCCAGGTCGCCCAGCCACCACAGCGTCCAGACCGTCGGCCAGGACTCGAGGGGCAGGCGGACCGTCCAGGCCAGCGACGCGGCGCCGAAGCTGGCCGAGAGGGTGCAGCTCAGCGCGCCCGCCAGGCCGGCCCTGACGATCTCCCCGAAGCGCTGCAGCACGGGCTCGGCACCGACCCAGCGGCGCAGCAGCCCGACGCCTGCCCAGGCCTGCAAGGCCGCACCCACACCCGACAAGGCCAGCCAGGGGAGCGCCGCCAGGACCGACGGGGTCGACGGCGCGGCGGCATGCATCACCGCCCATCCATTGACCCCCACCGCCCCCAGCCAGACCCCGGCCAGGGCCGGTGCGCCCCAGGCCAGCACGCAGGCCAGGGCAATGCCGGCGGCCGGGTACAGCGGCGAGGCGAAGCCCGGCGCCGGCGCCAGCTCGAGCGCCGCCAGACCGGCCAGGCCGTAGAGCAGTGCCGTCCAGGCTGCCCGAGTGGCGGCTGTGGCCAGCGCAGGCTGCCGTTCGGCGGTGTCTCGGGGCATGCCTGCACTCTACGCCAGCGGCTGAGCCTCGGGCGCGACCCGGAGTCCGGCCGGCCTCCTCGACCGCTACACTCGGCGCCGCCTTCGCCATGGCCGCCTGCGGGCCATGTCGGGCGTCCCCTTCCGCGCCCTTCCGCGCCCTTCCAGACCACCCTTCCTGCCGAGGCCCCATGATGCCGACCCGCCGAACCCTTGCCGCGACCCTGGTGCTTGCCTCCACCCTTGCCGCCACCCTTGCCGCACAGGCCCAACCGGTGCGCGAACCCAAGGACATGCTGCTCGACCTTTCGTCCGAGGCCTTGATCGACACCGAAGCCGCCAAGGCCATGGTCAGGGAGGGCGTGCCGGCCAAGGTCTGGAAGCTCTACCCGGAAGGCAAGTGGACCTTCCTGAGCCAGGTCGAGGGCGGTCTCACCGCCAGCGGCATCTGCGTCGTCACCGCCCGTGTGGTCATGCTGCCGCGCACGGGCACCGTGCGCGCGGTGATGTGGCGCCCCAGGACCTCGGCCACGGTGTTCGATGCCAAGCCCGGTGCCAGCGCCGCCGAGTGCAAGCAGATCGCACGCGACAAGCTCAAGGAGTCGATTGCCGCGGTGGTGTCGTCGCTGGTCAAGTCCTGACCGCCCGCTGCCTGGCGGTGCACGAAAAAGGGCGCCCGGCGGGCGCCCTTCTCGCTTGGCGGGCCGGACGGATCAGAAGAACTTGTACTCCACCGACACCGCGAAGGCCCGCCCGCGCGGGTCGGCAACGCGCGGCTCCCAGGAGCTGCCGCTGCCCAGGTTGCTGTCGTAGTTGACGGTGAACGGCGGGTCCTGGTCGAGCAGGTTCTTCACCAGCCCGGTCACCGTCAGGTTCTTGATGCCGGTGTAGCTGAGCGACAGGTTGTAGGTGGTATAGCTCTTGACCTTGGGGTTCCAGTCGGGCGGCGTGATCAGGCCCGAGCTGACCCCTGGCAGCACCTGGTCGAGGTATCCGCTGCGGAAGGTCTGGCTGAGCGTGGTGCTCCAGACATTTCGCTTGTAGGTCAGGTACGCGCTGTGCTTCCAGCGCAGCCCGAGGTCGCCCGAGAGCGAGTAGCGGCCGACCTCGCTCGCCCCGAACTCGACATTGCTGAGCACGCGCGACTTCTTCTTCAGCAGATAGGTGCCGTCCAGCCCGGCCAGCCAGCGCGCACCGGCGGCGTCGAAGCCGCCCTTTATGCTGACCTCCAGGCCCTCGGTCACGGTGTCGCCGGAATTGACCCAGCGCTGGTCGATCGCCAGCAAGGTGCCATTGGCATCGCGCCCGAAGCGCTCGGGGAACAGCGCCGCGTTGTTGACGATCTGCTGCAGGGTCAGGATGCGCAGCTGGTTGCTGCGCTCGATATGCCACCAGTCCAGCGCGATGCTCAGCCTGTTGTTCGGCTCGAAGATCACACCCAGGGACGACATCTTCGCCTCCTCGGGCCCGAGGTCGGACTTGCCGCCGTTGACGATGATGGGCGTCACCAGCTCGCAACCCGGCTTGGTGGTGTCGACGCGTCCGGTCGGGCACTTGGCCGGGTCGACCAGGTCGCGTCCCGTGTACAGGGCTTCCGACGGCGCATTGAAGACCTGGTTGAACGACGGCACGCGGAAGCCGGTGCTGTAAGAACCCCGCACCAGCACCTGCTCGGCCGGGCGCCAGCGCATGGAGGCCTTGGGGTTGGTCGTGGTGCCGAAGCCGGTGTAGTCGTCCTGGCGCGCCGACAAGGTCACTTCCAGCGACTTGGTCACCGGCATCAACAACTCGCCGAACACCGCGGTGATGTCGCGCTTGACGCCCGACAGGGCGTTGCCGTCGTCGAAGGGCGCGGCGATGATGATCGGCCGCGCCGAGGCCGCCCGTGCATCGCCGTTGAACTTGTACTTCTCGGTGCGCAGGTCGACACCCACCGCCGCCATCGCCTCGCCCCCGGGCAGCTTGAACACCGGGCCGCTGACCGACGCGTCGGCCTGCTGCAGCGTGAACTTGCCGCTGTACAGCGTGACACCGCGCGCCGACGCGGCCTCGAGCGCGGACAGTCCGGCCGCGGTCTGGCTCTGCCCGGCGAACAGGAAGGGGTTGATGAGGCCGGTGTTGAGCGCATCGATGATGCCGTTGGCGACCACGTTGCCGGCGGCGTCGCGCGTCGTGTTGCGGTAGTAGTAGCCGCTGCCCAGCGTGGACTGCGACTCGCTGGTGGCCTGCAGCAGGCCGGCCTTGTAGTCCCAGTTGCCGATCGGGCCGTCGATCGCGAACGAGACGCGCGTGGTATCGGTCTTGGTGTTGATCTCGCGCGGCCCGCACTCGATGCAGCGCCAGCGGTAGCTCATGGGCTTGCCGCGCTGCGCTTCCAGGCTGGGGAACACGGCGACCAGGCGGTTGAAGATGTCGTCGTAGACCGCCGCCGTGGTGCTGTTGCGCGGGTAGGCGTAGTTCTGCGTCGTCGTGTTGGGCGTCAGCTGCAGGTTCGAGAAGCGCTTGGCCGACTCGGCCTGCGAGCCCGCGAAGTCCAGCGCCAGCTGGTGCTGGCCCAGCCTGGCGGTGCCGCGCAGCACCAGGTTGGTCGTCTGGATGGGCTGCTGCAGCACCGCCGCCCGGCCGGTGTCCCAGGCGCAGGCGAACTGCGCCGCCGCGAAGTCCCACAGCAGGTGGTCGTAGGGCGCCATGCCGTCGATGCTGCCGCAGCCCGCGCCACCCGGCAGGTCCAGCACGTTGATGCCACCGCTGGCGCGCACCGTGGTGCTGCCCGGCACCAGCGGCGCCGCCGCCGCGTTGTTCATGATCGTGCCGTTGGGCGTGTTGGGCCCGACGCCCAGCGGCAGGATGGTGGCATGCGGCGTGCCGCGCGTGTCCACGCTCAGCCCGCGGTTGGGCTGGAAGGTGTTGACGAACGAGCGCTGGTCGCCGCGCAGCGCCTGGTGGTCGCTGTAGGACAGCGTGGCCAGCACGTTGAAGCCCTGCTTGTCCAGGTCGCCGAAGCCGCCGACGATGCTGCCCTTGTAGATGTTGCCGCCGCCGGCCTCGGTGGCATCGGCATAGGCGGCCGCGCGCAGGCCTTCGAAGTTCTTGCGCAGGATGAAGTTGATGACGCCGCCGATGGCGTCGGTGCCGTAGATCGACGAGGCACCGTCCTTGAGCACCTCGATGCGGTCGACGGCGGCCATCGGGATCTGGTTCACGTCGACCGTGCCCCCATTGAGACCATGGGCCGCGACGCGGCGGCCGTTGAGCAGCACCAGCGTCGCCGACGAGCCCTGGCCGCGCAGGTTGGCCGAGCTGGCGCCGTTGTTGCCGCGCGCGGCACCGTTGACCACGTCGGCGTTCGAAGCCAGGTTGTCCAGGCCGTTGCCATTGGTCGACAGCATCATGATCAGCTGCTCGGCCGTGGTGATGCCGTCGCGCTCGAGTTCGGCGCGCGTGATCACCTGCACCGGCAGCGCACCCTCGGCGGCGATGCGCTTGATGCTCGAGCCGGTGATCTCGACGCGCTGGCCGGCATCGGACTGGGCCACGGCACCGCCGGCCAGGCCGATGAGGGCGATCGCAGCCGCCAGCGGGGTGAGTCGGGTCTTCATGGGCACTCCTCGGGATCGAAGTCGTTGTCAGGACGGTGGAACGGCGCCAGGACAGCCGTCGTGCAGCCGTCTTGCCGGCAGCGTAGGCAGCACGGCCCAAGGCGGCCAATGAAAACCCATGGACTGCACATAACCGCGTGGAATGCGCAGCGCCAACGAGGCCCCGGGCCGGCCAGCAGGCGTGCTCCGGCGCGCCTAGACTGCAGGCCCTTGGCGCCTTGCGCGACCCGGGAAAGCCCGCAGCCGCCCGACCCGACCCACGCCGTCATGCCCCTGCCCCGATTGCCGCGCGCCTTGCGCACCCTGGCGCTGGCGCTGGCCACCGCGCTTCCCGCCCTCGCGGCCGGCGCCCCGCTGCCGGCGGAAGTGGCTCGCATCCTCGCCGAGGCGGGCCTGCCGCCGGAGGCCCTCGGCCTGGTCGTCGCGCCGGCGGGCCCCGGCCCACGCTTCATCGCCCATGCCGCCGAGCAGCCGCTGCAGCCGGGTTCGACGATGAAACTGGTGACAACCCTTGTGGCGCTGGAACAACTGGGGCCGACCTTCAGGACGCGAACCCGCCTGCTGGCGCAGGGCCGCGTGCACCAGGGGGTGCTGCACGGCGACCTGGTGCTGCAGGGCGAAGGCGACCCGGACCTCGACCTGCCCGCCCTGCGCGGCCTGCTGCAGCGCGCCCGCCAGCGCGGCATGGTCGGCTGGCGGGGCCGGCTGGTGCTCGACCGCAGCGCCTTCGAGCCGGCACGCCCGGACCTGCACCTGCCGCCCTTCGATGACGCGCCGGAGTTCGAATACAACACCGTGCCCGACGCCCTGATGGTCGACGGCAACCTGTTGCGCATCGACCTGCGGGTCGGCGAGCAGGGGCTTCAGCTGTGGCCCGCCACCCCGATCGAAGGCCTGCATCTGAGCCATGCCATGACCCTGGTCGAAGGCGGCTGCGAGCGCTGGGAAGCGCTGTGGAAGCCGCCGCTGTACACGCCGGCCTCGTGGGGCCGCGACGCCGAACTGCGCCTGCAGGGGGCCTGGCCGGCGGGCTGCGAGCGCCGCGTGTCGCTCAATGTGCTGCCGCGCAACGAGCACATCGAGCGCGTGGTGCGCACGCTGTGGCGCGAGCTCGGCGGCCATTGGCAGGGCGAGGTGGTCGACGGCCGCGCGCCGCCCGACGCCCATGTGCTGGCCGAGCATGCCTCGCGGCCGCTGGGCGAGCTGGTACGGGCGATCAACAAGCCCTCGGACAACGCCTTGACGCGGCTTGTGGCGCTGGCGCTGGGCGCGCGTTCGCCCGGCGCGGCCGGCGACCCCACGCTGACCCGCGCCGGGCAGGCGATACGGCGCTGGATGCACTCGCGTGGCATCGACGAGCGCGGATTCGTGTTCGACAACGGCTCCGGGCTGTCGCGCAGCGAACGGCTGACGCCGGCGCAGCTCGAGGCCGTGGTGCGCGCCGGGCTGGCCAGCCCCTGGGCGCCGGAGTTCCTGGCCAGCCTGCCGCTGGTCGGGCTGGACGGCACGATGCGTCGACGCCTGCAGGACGGCCCGGCGGCCGGCCGCGCCCGTCTGAAGACCGGCACCTTGCGCAATGTCGTGGCCCTCGCCGGCACCCTGCCCGACGCCGCCGGCCGGCCGCTGGTGCTGGTGGCGATCCTGAACCACGAACGGGTGCGCCCGGCCGCAGCCCGGCCGGTGATCGACGCCATCGTCGACTGGGTGTCGCGGCAGGACCTGGGCGCCCGCCTGGCGCCCGCGGCTACAGCACGCGCCGCCAGCGCGCCCTGATCGCGTCGCGGTCACCGACCTCGAAGTGCCACCACTCGGTGCTGATGCCGCGCCAGCCACCGGCGGCCATGGCCTCGCGCAACAGGCGGCGGTGCGCGACCGCAGGCTCGAGCAGCACACCCCGGTCGAGCTGCTCGCGCTCCAGCGCCGGGTGCGAGCGCTCGCTGGTGTCGTCGAAGGGCGTGCCCAGGTCCAGCTCCTGCCCCTGCGCGTCGGCCAGCGTGACATCGACGGCCATGCCGAAGGAATGGATGGAGCCGACCTGCGGCGCCGCGAAGTAGGCCTGCATGGGGGTTCCGCGCACATGCGCCCAGAAGCGCTCCTGCACACGCTGCGGACGCACCGCATCGAGCACGCACAGCCGCCGGCCCGGGGCCAGGCGCGACAGCGCCTGGGCGGCGCGGGCCAGCGCCTCGGCGGCCTGCACGTGCAGCCAGGCGCAGTCGTGCGGGCTGTAGAGGTCCTGCCCGAGCAGGTTGTGCGGCCCCGCGTAGCGCAGGTCGACCGCGATGCCCGGCACGCTGGCCAGTGGCCGGAACTCGGGGTCCTGCGGCAGCTGGTCGATGGCGATGGAGGTCTCGCGCCCCGGCCGCTTCATGCCCGCCCCGGCCCGCCTCGGCCGCCCGCCGCGGCATCGCGCGCCAGGGCGCCGCGAGCGACCTCGCCGACGCAGCGCACCAGTTCGCGGGCCGCCACCGACAAGGGGCTGTGGCTGGCGCTCAGCACGTACAGGCGCACCGGCAAGGCCGGTTCGACGGGCCGCCACTCGATGGCCGCCGACGCCGGCAGGCTGGCGCTGAAGGGGTCGACCACCGCGATGCCCGCACCGGCCTCGACCAGCGAGCGCGCGATCTGGTAGGTCTGCACCACGGTGCGGTGCAGCGGGTGGCGGCCCGCGGCCTCGAAGGCCTCGGCCAGCATCTCGCCCATCGGGTCCTGGCCCGGCAGGCCGATCAGCTCGTCGGGCAGGTCGGCCAGCGCGACCGGCTGCCCGCGATCGGCCGCCCGCCAGGTGCCTGCAGGCGCCAGGGCCACCAGCCGGCCCTCGGCCAGCGGATCGGCGACGATGTTCGGGTGCCGGGGGTCCTGCAGCGACAGCGCCAGGTCGGCCTCGCCGATGCGCAGCACATTGACGATCTCGTCGGTGTGCTGGGTGCCCAGCTCGCACTGTGTCTGCGAGAACCCGGCGCGCCACAGCGACATGGCCGCCGGCAGCACGCTGATCGCCAGTGAGGGCGTGACCACCAGCCTCAGGGTCTCGACCGAGCGACTCTTCAGCGACGCCGCCAGCCGGCGGATGCCGGCCAGCTCGCGTGAGAGCTTCTCGGTCTCGACGAACAGCCGGTGCGCCTCGGGGCGCGGGTAGAGCTTGCCGCGTATGCGCTCGAACAGCGGCAGGCCGAGCTGCAGCTCGCAGTGCTGCAGCACCTTGGTGACCGCGGGCTGGGAGATGTGCAGCACCTGCGCCGCACCGCTGATCGTGCCGGCCTGCATCACCGCGTGGAAGACTTCGATGTGGCGCAGGCGCATGGCGGGGCGGGTGTGGGGCGCGACGATTCTAGGCAGCGCGCGCGCAGCATCAGCGCGGCGGCTGCGCCTCGAGCAGCGCCGCCAGCAGGGCGGCGGTCTCGGCGTCGGGCAGGCCGTCGTGCCGCGCCGGCCGGTAGCGCATCTGGAACGACTGCAGCACCTCGCGCGTCGCGCGCTCGACATCTCCGGTGAACGGCAGCAGGTAGCCCAGCCGGGCCAGCCGCTGCCGGAACCAGTCGGCATCGGGCAGCGCCGTCTCGAAGCCCGGCCGCAGTGCCGCGACGCGGGCGGCGTCGGGCCAGACGATGAGGCCTTCTTCGGCCAGCCGCTTCCAGGGAAACAGCGGCCCCGGGTCCTGCTTGCGCCCGGGTGCGATGTCGCTGTGGCCGACGATGCGGTCCGGGGCGATGCGGTGCCGGCGCACGATGTCCCTGACCAGCGCGACCACGGCGTCGACCTGCCGCGCCGGGTAGGGCTGCCACTGCCGGCCCTGGGGCGTGTCGACCCAGCCGCGGTTGACGATCTCGATGCCGATCGACGAGGTGTTGAGCAGCTGCCGGCGCTGCCAGGCGCTGACACCGGCGTGGTGCGCTGAACGATCCTCGTCGACCAGGCGGTAGACGGTGGGCGGGTCCACGTCGACCAGGTAATGGCTGGACACCGCACCCTGCGTGAGCATGCGCAGCGAGTCCTGGAAGTCGAGCGCGGTGTAGTGGATGACCAGCAGGTCGACTCGCGGCCCCTGGCTGCTGGCGGTGTAGCGCGTGTCGATGCCCGGGCCGACTGCACAGCCCCCCAGGCCCAGCCACAGGGCCAGGGGCAGGACCACAGGCGCGAGCGCGCGCCGGCTTCGGGCGGCTCTTCGACTCAAGCGACCGCCATGGCCGCCTGCGCCGCGATGCGGGCGGCGGCATGATGGCCGTGGCTCTTGCGCGAGCGCACGACGGTCCCGGGCGGCAGCTGGGCGCGGCAGGCCTGCTCGATCGCCGGGTGCAGCTGGAACACGCGCCCGGCCAAGGCCAGCGGCCGCGGGCCATGGCGGCCGATCAGGATGCGGGCCAGCCGGCCGAGCTCGTGTCCCGCCGCCTGCAGGATGTGCATGGCCGTCGGGTCGGTGCCGGCCGCTGCCGCCACCGCCAGCGCCAGCCGGCCCATCTCGCCGCGCTCGGCGCTGCCGATGAACTGCCGCGTGTGGTTCCAGTCGCTGCCGCCCACATGCTCGAGCACCTCGCGCGCCATCGTGCTGGATCGCCACGCGCCCGGGGTCTCGTCCTCGGTGCGCCAGATGTGCCGCAGCGCCTCGCGCGCGATCCAGAACCCGCTGCCGCCGTCGTCCAGCAGCCCACCACGGCCGCCGACGCGGTGAAAGGCGCCATCGCCGTCGATGAAGGCCGCGATCGACCCCGTGCCGGCGTACAGCAGATAGCCCTCGCCGGGCTCGAACAGGTCCAGGTAGGCGACCTCGATGTCGGTGACGATGCGCACGCGGCTGGCCGCCAACCCCAGCGGCTGGCGGATCATGCCGGTCAGCGGCTCCTCGACGCCGCCGTAGCCGGTCAAGCCGGCATGCACGCGGCGCGGGCGGCCGACCGCCAGCACCTCGCCGGCGAGTGCGGCAAAGACCTCGCGCACGGTCTGCTGGCCGGCACGCGTGGCCAGCTGCATGGCACTGAGCCCGCCGACAGCGCCTTCGGCGAGCAGCTCCCCCGACGGCGCGGCCAGCGCCCAGCGGGTCTGCGTGCCCCCGGCGTCTATCCCCAGGCCCAGCACCGGGGTCTCCTGCACAGTCGTCGCCAAGCCTCGAGTTCCCTCGCGACACCACGGTCGCCGACACGATCGGCGCAGCTTAGGCGGGCGACGCCGCCGGCGCCCAATGAATCCATGGCGTGGCGCCATAACCCGGCGGAATGCCGGGCCGCCTGCCGGCCCCCCGTCGGACTCCAGCCGGACTTCGGTCGGCCCTCGGTCGGCCCTCGGTCGGCCCTCGGTCGGCCCTCGGTCGACCTTCAGCCGGCCTGCAGACGGAAGACAGCCACCGCCTGCTCGAGCGACTCGGCCTGGCGCCGCAGGCTGTCGGCAGCCGCCGCGCTCTGCTCGACCAGGGCGGCGTTCTGCTGCGTGCCGCGGTCGATCTCGCCCATTGCCTGGTCGACCTGGGCGACCCCGGTGCTCTGCTCGCCGGCGGCCACGCTGATGGTGTTCATGAGCGTCGTCACGCGGCCCACGGCGGTGACGATCTCGTGCATGGTGGAGCCGACGCGGTCGGCCTGCGCGCCGCCGCGTTCGACGCGCTCGACGCTGCTGCCGATCAGGTTGCGGATCTCGCGCGCCGCCTCCGCCGAGCGCTGGGCCAGGCTGCGCACCTCGCCCGCGACCACCGCGAAGCCACGCCCCTGTTCGCCGGCACGCGCGGCCTCGACGGCGGCGTTGAGCGCCAGGATGTTGGTCTGGAAGGCGATGCCGTCTATGGTGCCGATGATCTCGGCGATGCGCCGCGAGCTGACGTCGATCTCCTTCATCGTGGCGACCATCTCGTCGACCGCCTGACCGCCGCGCGAGGCCACGTCACGCGCACCGTCGGCCAGCGTGGACGCCCGCGCGGCGTTGTCGGCCGTCTGGCGTATGGTCGCGCTGAGCTGCTCGATCGACGCCGCCGTCTGCTGCAATGCACTGGCCTGCTGCTCGGTTCGGCCCGACAGGTCCATGTTGCCCTGGGCGATCTGCGCGCTGGCGACGGCCACCTGCGAGGCGTTGTCGCGAACGGCCGACACGGTGCCCGAAAGCGTCTGCGCCATGCGGTTGAGCGCCGCCAGCATGCGCGCGACCTCGTCGTCGCCCTGCACGGCGATGCGCCGCCCCAGGTCGCCAGCGGCCACGGCCTCGGCCATCTGCATGGCCTGGCCGACCGCGGCATGCATCTGGCGGCCGACCCGCTGGATCAGCAGTGCGCCGCCCAGGATCAGCAGCAGAGCCGCCGCCGCGCCGCCGGCCAGCCAGCGCTGACGGGTCGCCGCGTAGCTGTCGATGTCGGCATGCAGGGCCTCGGTGGCCAGCGCGGCCAGCGCGAACTGGGCATCCACCAGGGTCGTGGTGCGCGCCCACCAGGCGGCGGGCGGTTCGCCGGGCGACTCGGACTCGACCAGCACCGACTCCGCCCAGGCGAGCGTTTCCTGAACGGCCCGCGACTGCTCGCTCGCCGGCTTTCCCAGGCGCGCCGACAAGGTCCCATCGCTTTGCGTCGCCCAGGCAAGACCCTGGTCGACGGCAGCCTGCAGGGTACGCGCCCGGTTCACCAGCACGGACAGCTGGACACGCTCGGCGACCGTGATCGCCTTGCGCGACAGCACCCCCATGCCGGCGCCGCGCAGTCGCGCCAAGGCTTCGACGAGCGGTGGCATCTGCCGCAGCGTGGCGTCCTGCAGGAAGTAGCCGCTCGCCTGCGGATGAAGCACCAGACCCGAGTCGACGGCCAGTTTCATCAGGGCCTCGATCTGGCGCTCGACCATGGCGGTGTGGCGGGCGAAGCTCTCGGCGGGTTTCAGCCCTCCCGCCGCGACCGCCTGCGACAGGGCTTGCAGCGCGTCCCGCTGCTCGCCGAGCGCGCGCGCATTGGCCTCGGCACCGGGCAGCGCAGTGAGCGCAGCCTCATGCGCCTTCCAGGCCGACAGCATCTGTGCCGCCGCGGCTTCGCGCTCCGACGCGGCGGCCGCATTGCCGCTGAGCACTGCATTGGCCAGGCCGCGATGCTGCTGGGTCATGCGCATGAGCTTCTGCAGCGGTTCGACAGAGGCAAGCGCCGCCTGCTCCCGCCGCGCCAGTTGCCAGCCGTCCCATTGGTCGGCCAGGAAGAAGGCCGACGGCACACCGGCCATCACGACGGCCAGCAGCGCCACCAGCAGCAGCCGGGCGCGCAGCGAGAGTTGTCCCAGGACCTTGAACACGATGACACCCCCAAGGCATGCCGGCCCACGATCGGTGGCGCCCGCGTGGCTGCGCTTTCGACACCCGGGGGGTCGACTTGAGGGCGCAGGGTTCAGGTGTCCAGAAGTCCGGACACGCCACGCCCTGGCGCGCCTTTCTTGCCTGCCCGGGGGGCGGGGCCGACGGCGTCAGCGGCGGCGGATGCGGCAGGCCACGGTGTCGGAGATCACCGTGTTGCCCATCGCGTCGACGATCTTGCCGGTGACCTGGCCGCCGCTGATGAAGTTGGCCGCGA